>Ga0256841_1001877_pt1 | contig 17332 bp, 8 predicted proteins | sample 356308metaG_FD_185971 | JGI IMG/M metagenome (GOLD analysis project Ga0256841, IMG submission 185971) | Hydrothermal vent microbial communities from Mid Atlantic Ridge, Atlantic Ocean - 356-308 | ecosystem: Environmental > Aquatic > Marine > Hydrothermal vents | place: Atlantic Ocean: Mid... | reverse complement strand
GGCCATGAGGTTCTCGTCCTTCCTGAGAGCTGCGAGGGTTTCCGACAGTCCTGCTACTGTGTCCTCGCTACTATAGCACAGGGCCAGGCGCCGCGCCATCTTCCTGGAAAATCCACCTGACGATCTGTGTGCACAATTGTGTGTTTGTCGTTGCTAACAATTTGTTTGAAAGCTATAATCTTTTCCAAGATCCATCCTCCGGAGTGGCAGCGCAGAGTGACGCCATGTCCGCGACACGGTTATTGTGCGAACTTTACAACGGTTCAGACAAGCTTTTTCTCTCACGAGTACAGGTATGACATCGTCGGTTATCGAGAAACTCTCACAAAACATCCAGATTGCGCCCGAGCTCTACTATCGTCTCATCCTCATCGTTGGGCCCGCGGGGAGCGGAAAAACCAAAACATTGCAGGCGTTGCGGGATCATTCCGGTTGGCCTCTCGTCAATGTCAATCTGGAGCTGTCGCAACGGCTGCTGGATTTGAGCGAAAAGCAGCAGGCCCTGCGCCTGCCCCGGTTGTTGGATGATCTGGCCAGGGAGCAGACCGGCGATGGGGTTTTGCTGGATAACACCGAGCTGCTCTTCCATCCCCGTTTCCAGCAAGACCCGTTGCGCCTGCTGCAAGGGCTCTCTCGCAATCGCACCATAGTGGCGGCCTGGAATGGGAAAATCCAGGATGACTACCTGATTTATGCGGAGCCCGACCATCCCGAATATCGACGCTATCCTGTTCATGTCCAGGACTTTCAAATCATCAGTTTACTCTAACGCCCGGATGCCAATTCCCTGGGAGCCAATGTCATGAAGTATCGAGAACTCATCCAGTTTGAACCCGTGGAATCGGTGGTGCAGTTGCGCGACGCCGATGAGATGGCCAACGCCCGGCAAATGGTGCGGTCTTACGTCATCTCGGAACAGATGGCGGAGCGCCTGATCGAGATCGTCATCCCCAATCTGCAATTCGACCGGCCCGCGGACAACAAGGGCCTGCTGGTGGTGGGCAATTACGGCACCGGTAAATCGCACCTGATGTCCGTGCTTTCCGGCATTGCCGAGCACGCGGAACTGGTGGATGAGCTGACCAACCCCCAGGTGGCCGAGGCCGCCCGTCAGATCGCGGGGCGCTTTCAGGTCGTGCGCTCGGAGATCGGCTCCACCACCATGTCTTTGCGGGACATCATTGTGATGGAGCTGGAAGAGCACCTGGATCGGATGGGCGTCAGCTACGCCTTCCCCGAGGCCAGCGAAGCGCCCAACAACAAGCGGGCCTTCGAGGAAATGATGGCCGCGTTCCACCAGGTCTATCCTGACCAGGGCCTGTTCCTGGTGGTGGATGAGCTGCTGGACTATCTGCGCACCCGACGGGATCAGGAATTGATTTTGGATTTGAATTTCCTGCGGGAGATCGGCGAGGTGTGCAAGGACCTGCGCTTCCGCTTTATGGCGGGCCTGCAGGAAGCCATCTTCGACAGCCCCCGCTTTGCCTTCGTGGCTGATAGCCTGCGCCGGGTGAAGGACCGGTTCGAGCAGATCCTCATCGCCCGCACCGATGTGAAATTCGTGGTGGCCGAACGTCTGCTCAAAAAGAGCGGCGACCAGCAGGTCAAAATCCGGGCCTATCTCACGCCTTTCGCCAAATTCTACGGGGACATGAACGAACGCATGGATGAGTTCGTGCGCCTGTTCCCGGTGCATCCCGACTATATCGACATTTTCGAGCAGGTCACCGCGGTGGAAAAGCGGGAGATCTTGAAAACCCTCTCCCGGGCCATGCGCAAGATGCTGGACCAGGATGCGCCCGAGGACTATCCCGGCCTGCTAGCCTACGACAGCTATTGGGAGACCCTGCGTAGCAACCCCGCGTTCCGCTCCATTCCCGACGTGCGTGAGGTCATCGACGCCAGCCAGGTGCTGGAAAACCGCATCCAGCAGGCCTTCACCCGCCCATTGTACAAAGCCATGGCCCTGCGCATCGTCCACGCCCTGTCGGTGCATCGCCTCACCACCGGCGACATCTACGCGTCCCTGGGGCCCACCGCGGCGGAACTGCGGGACAGCCTCGGCCTCTATCAGCCGGGCATCGAGGACATGGGCGGCGACCCCGCGGAAGACCTGCTCACCCTGGTGGAGACGGTGCTGCGGGAGATCAAGCGCACGGTCAGCGGGCAGTTCATTTCCTACAACGCCGACAATGGCCAATGGTGGCTGGACCTGAAAAAGACCGAAGACTACGACGCCCTCATCGAGAAGCGAGCCGAAAGTCTGGATCCGGAGCTGCTGGATCGCTATTACTTCGAGGCCTTGAAACGGGTCATGGAATGCACCGATCTGCCCACGGTGGCCACCGGTTATCGCATCTGGCAGCATGAGCTGGAATGGCCCGCACATCGCACCACCCGCCTGGGCTATCTCTTTTTCGGCTCCCCCAACGAACGCTCCACCGCGGTGCCGCCGCGGGATTTCTACCTCTACTTCATCCAGCCCTTTGATCCCCCTCGCTTCCAGGATGAAAAGAAAGGGGATGAGGTTTTCTTCCGCCTGCGGGAGCTCGACGCGGATTCCCGGCAACAGGTCAGCTTCTATGCGGCGGCCCTGGAACTGGCGGCGACATCCAGCGGCCACGCCAAACGATCCTATGAGGACAAATCTCGCGATTTTCTACGCAATCTGGTGGCATGGCTGCAACAGCACGCCACCGACGCCCTGGAAATCACTTACCAGGGCCGTTCCCGATTGCTCAAGACCTGGCTTAATGACAAATCCCTGCGCCAGCAGGCCGGCAGCAGCCTGAGCGCCCTTTCCAGCTACGGCGAAAGCGTCAACTTCCGGGATCTGGTCAACGGCGTGTCGGGCATGTTGCTATCGCCCCATTTTCAGGATCTGGCGCCCGAGTATCCGGTCTTCTCCATCCTCATCACCAACCGCAACCGGGCCCAGGCCGCACAGGACGCGCTGCGGGCCATCGCCGGGGGACTCCGCAGCAAACAGGCTGTGGCCGTGCTGGATGCGCTGGAGCTCATGGATGGCGAGCGCATCGCTCCGCGGGATTCCAAATACGCCCGCTATGTGTTGGACATCCTCAAGAAGAAAGGCCCGGGCCAGGTGGTCAATCGCTCTGAGTTGATCCAGGATGTGCAGGGCGTGGAGTACTTCGCGCCCGAAGCGGGTTATCGCCTGGAGCCAGAGCTGGCCGTGGTCGTCCTGGCCGCGCTGGTGTATGCCGGCGACCTGGTGTTGGCCGTTCCCGGCCAGAAATTCGACGCCACCAACCTCGGCCAACTGGCCGCCAAATCGGTGGATGAGCTGGCCAATTTCAAGCACATCGAGCGGCCCAAGGAATGGAACCTGCCCGCCATCACCGCACTTTTCGAGCTGGTGGGGCTGGCCCCTGGCCTGGCCCGTCAGGTGACCTCGGGCAATGACACCGCAGTGCAACAGCTTCAGTCCGCCATCACCAGCCAGGTGGAGAAACTGTTGCTGGCCCAACAGCAGATTCAGGATGGCTTGCTCTTCTGGGGACAGCCCTTGCTCAGCGAAGGGGAACGCCAGCAGCACCGAGCGCAAATGGTCGCGGCCAAAGAGTTCCTGGAGCGCCTGCAAGCCTTCAACTCACCGGGCAAGCTCAAGAACTTCCGCTACAGCGCGGATGAGGTGCGCAGACATCAGGCCGGACTCCAGGCCCTGGCGGAGATCGAATCCCTGCAAGGGCTGATCCAGGAGCTGGGGGGTCTGGCCAATTACCTGACCCAGGCCGAGGCGGTCCTGCCCCCGGAGCATCCCTGGATCGAGCAGATGAAAGGGGCGCGAGGTGAGGCCCTGGCCGAGATGGCCGACCCCGCCCGCCGGGCCGACGCCCGCTTCCGCCAGCGCACCCGCGCCAGCCTGGACGAACTGAAGCGGGACTACATCCAGACCTATCTCACGCTCCACGCCCGCGCTCGCCTGGGCGTGGATGGGGATCGGCGCAAGAAGGCCATGATGCAGGACGCCCGCCTGCAGAAATTGCGGACGCTGGCCGCCATCGACCTCATGCCCCGGGCCCAGCTCACCGATTTCGAGGAGCGCCTGGCCGCGCTCAAGAGCTGCTTCGCGCTCACCGACCGGGAGCTGGAGCAGGCGCCCGTTTGTCCCCATTGCGGATTCCGACCCGCGCTGGAGCCTGTGGAAACGCCCGTGGCCCGGCAGTTGGACCAGTTGGATGATGAGCTGGACAGGATGCTGGACGCCTGGACCCAGACCCTGCTGGACAACCTGGATGACCCCACCATTCGCGGCAATTTGGACCTGCTCAAGCCCGAGGAAAAGGCCCTGGTCGAGAGCTTCATGGCCCAGCGCACCCTGTCCGACGACCTGTCCGGCGAGTTCATCCGCGTGCTCAAGCGCCTGCTTTCCGGCCTAGTCAAGGTCAGCATCCGCACCGGCGACCTGAAGGCCGCCCTGTTGCAAGGGGGCGTCCCGGCCACGCCCGATGAATTCCGCAAGCGCTTCGACGCCTTTCTCGACGACCGCACCCGCGGCAAAGACCCCGACAAAGTCCGCATCATCCTGGAAGACTGACCCCTTTTCTCACGCCAAGTCCGCCAAGCCCGGCCAAGATTTTTCTTTTTACTGGCCGACTCAAGTCGGGCGCTTCAGGCCTTCGGCCAAAGGATGGCTCCTTCGGCTTCGCTCAGGACAGGCTGCGCCGTCCCCACCCCGGCAGCGGAGCGGTCGCCGCAGGGCGACCATCGGCGCGAAGCGCCCTCAGAGTCCGAGTTCACTCGGCCAGTGCCTGAAACAGATACCGCTATTGATTGTGTCATTCTGAGCGACCAGCGGGAGTGAAGAATCTCGCGGTTCAAGATGCGCGGAGATTCTTCGGTCGCTGCGCTCCCTCAGAATGACACTAGAGGCGGGTTTGTTTTCATCTGCGTCATCTGCGTTCCCTATCTCTTTTCCTCAAGCGAGACAGTCATGGACCCTAAACGCCGTTTGTTCAACGAAAAATATGAGCCTGCCTCAGAAGGCTCGGACCAACTCTTCGAGACCGTGTATGAGCCCGCGGCCGGGGACGGCGTGGAATGCCTGGGCATGACCTTCGAAAGTGAGGACGCCCGCCGCCAATACTTCCTGGAACGGCTGCGCGCGGGCCTGGACGAGCTGCACGCCCAACTGGACGGCGTCCCCTTCACCACGGTCGAGGATGCGGTGGCGCGGATGGGGGCCATCGCGGCCTGGCCCATGGGAGACGAGGAACGGCTGCGGGAGCTGGCCCAGCGTATGGCCGAGGCCCATCGCCAGGATCGGGACAAGGACCTGCTGCAACTGTGGAAGGACGAGGTGGGCTTCCCCCATGGCGAGATCGAGGACATCCTCGCCCTCTCCGATCCCCCCTACTACACCGCCTGTCCCAATCCCTTCCTGGATGCCTTCGTCCGCCACTATGGCAAGCCCTACGATCCCCAGCGGGACGCGTATCGCCGGGAGCCCTTCGCCGCGGATGTGAGTGAGGGCAAGAACGATCCCATCTACAACGCCCATTCCTACCACACCAAAGTGCCCCACAAGGCCATCATGCGCTACATTCTGCATTACACCGAGCCCGGCGATGTGGTGCTGGATGGCTTCGCGGGCACGGGCATGACCGGCGTGGCCGCGCAGCTCTGCGGCGACCGGGCCACCGTGGAGTCCCTGGGGTATAAGGTGGATGACCAGGGCGTGATCTATCAGCGTGAGATCAATGAGAAGGGCCGCAAAGTGTGGCGGCCATTCTCAAAGCTGGGCCCCCGCCGCGCCGTGCTCAACGACCTCTCCCCTGCGGCCACGTTCATCGCCTACAACTACAACACGCCGGTGGATGTGCAGGCCTTTGAGCGGGAAGCCACCCGCATTTTGAACGAGGTGGAAGCGGAACTGGGCTGGATGTACCGCACCCTGGCCGTCGAGGACGAAGACCTGGCCAAAGAGCTGGCAGCGCAGGTGCGGGCCTGCCGCAGCGCGGATGAGGTGCGGGCGCTCATCGAAAGCACGCAGGATGCGGTGCGCTGGGGCACCATCAACTACACCGTGTGGTCCGATGTCTTCATCTGCCCCGAATGCACCCATGAAGTGGTGTTCTGGGATGCGGCGGTGGACAAGGACGCGGGCAAGGTGCACAAGGAATTCCCCTGCCCCCATTGCGGCGCTCAACTGACCAAACGGGCCATGGATCGTGCCTGGGTGACCCGCTACGACCGTGCCATTGGCCAGACCGTGCGCCAGGCCAAACAGGTCCCGGTGCTCATCAACTACAAGGTGGACAAGAAACGGTATGAGAAAAAGCTGGACAGCTTCGATCGGGCGCTGATCGAGAAGATCGAGGAACTGGACATCCCTTACTGGTTCCCTACAGATCGAATGCCAGAAGGTGATGAATCTCGTCGCAATGATCGCATTGGTCTCACCCATGTTCATCATTTTTACACCAAGAAGAATCTGTGGATACTTGCTTCAATTTATGCGAAAATTCAAAGGTTTGAAAATTCGCGTCTGAATAAGTTTATGACAGTTTGGTTTACGTCGTCGCAGACTAGATTGCATAAAATGAATCGGTACATGCCACAGCATCAACGACATGTGGGACCACTTTCAGGTACTCTTTATATTAGCTCAACCATGGCCGAAATCTCTCCGTTATACTTCGCCTCAGTGAAAGAAAGAGATCATTCCCGATTAAATTTACCATCAGCAGTGGCAATGATCGGTACGGGTTCAGCTAGCACTCTCTCATCAGAAAAGGCAAAAATCGATTATGTTTTCACCGATCCGCCTTTTGGTGGGAATTTGATGTATTCAGAATTAAACTTTCTTTGGGAAGCTTGGTTGAAAATTTTTACAAATACTACCCCTGAAGCAATTACCAATAATACTCAAGGGAAAGCTTTACCTGAATATCAATCGCTGATGCTTCAGTGTTTTCAACAATACTATCATATGCTTAAGCCAGGGCGTTGGATAACTGTTGAATTTCACAATTCACAAAACCGTGTTTGGATTGGCATCCAAGAGGCGTTGCAATTGGCTGGGTTTGTCATTGCCGATGTAAGAACACTTGACAAACAAAAGGGAACAACAAAACAACTTTCATTAGCTAATGCGACTAAACAAGATTTAATTTTATCAGCTTACAAACCGAACAGTGGTCTGGAAGATCGATTTAAATTAATGGCAGGAACAAAAGAGGGGGCTTGGGATTTCATCCGCACCCATTTGCGCCAACTGCCCGTCTTCGTCACCGCGGCCGACGGCGCCGCCGAGATCATCGCCGAGCGCCAGGCCTATTTGCTCTACGACCGCATGGTGGCCTATCACGTGCAGCGGGGCGTCACCGTGCCCTACTCCGCGGCCGAGTTCTACGCGGAGCTGGCGCAGCGCTTCCCGGAACGGAATGAGATGTACTTCCTGCCCGACCAGGCCGCGGAATATGACCGCAAGCGCATGCAGGTCACCAAAATCGAACAGATCCCCCTGCGCATCATGGACGAGGCCTCGGCCATCCAGTGGCTGCGCCGGCAGCTCTCGCAAAAGCCCCAAACCTTCCAGGAACTCCATCCCCAATTCACCCAGGAATCCAGCGGCTGGCTCAAACACGAAACGCCCCTGGACCTGGCCGAGCTGCTGCGCCAGAACTTCCTCATGTACGACGGCGAGGGCGAGGTGCCCAGCCAGATCCACAGCTATCTCTCATCCAACTACAAAGAGCTGCGCAACCTGGCCAAGGATGATCCCAGGCTACGAGCCAAGGCCAAAGACCGCTGGTACGTCCCCGACCCCAACAAGGCCGCGGACCTGGAGAAGGTGCGGGAGCGGGCGTTGTTGCGGGAGTTCGAGCGCTACAAGGAACGCAAGGGGCGCTTCAAGCGCAACGAGAAATTCCGCATGGAAGCCATTCGCGCGGGCTTCAAAAAAGCCTGGCAGGAACGCGACTACCAGACCATCATCAACATCGCCGAAAAACTCCCCCCCGACCGCCTGCAAGAAGACCCCAAACTGCTCATGTGGTATGATCAGGCGTTGACGAGATTAGGAGAAAACTAATGGCCAGAGCAGACTTGCTGATTCGCCTTATCCAATCAGGAATTCAAGGGGACAATGTAACATTTAGAAAGGTCGTCGAGGCAATCATCGCCGAGGAACGGGCTAAACAGCACAATGTGCTTGCCAAGCAGCTCGAGGAGATACTCAATACAGCGCCCGTTAATCGTCCGACTACCAATGGTAGCATATCTGTGTTTGATCAACGTGCAAGCCAACTCTTCTATGAGGTAATGCCGCAGAAAAGACTATCCGACCTCATTTTACCCGAGGATGTGCTGCATATTTGTCAAAGTTTGATTCAAGAACAATATCGAACAGATCTCCTTCGATCATATAATTTGGAACCTAGAAATCGTGTCCTCCTTATCGGGCCCCCTGGAAACGGAAAAACCTCACTCGCTGAAGCTATCGCCGAAGCTTTAGCAGTGCCGCTTCTTGTAGTCCGTTATGAGAGCGTTGTTGGTACATATCTTGGCGAAACTGCGATTCGGTTGAAAAAATTGTTTGAATATGCGTCTACTAGGAAATGTGTGCTTTTTTTTGATGAGTTTGAGACCCTTGGTAAGGAGCGTGGAGATATTCATGAGACCGGCGAAATAAAACGTGTGGTGAGTTCACTTCTTATGCAGATTGACAATTTACCCAGTCATGTCATGGTCATTGGTGCAACTAATCATGCAGAATTGCTGGATCGCGCCGTGTGGAGACGTTTTCAGGTTCGTATGAATTTACCCAGCCCAACTCGCGCCAGGCTGACGGAGTGGTTCGAAAAATTCGAACGCAGAATTAATGTCTCTTTGGGCTATGCTCCAAGCACATTGGCAAAACGTCTGTTAGGTTCTAGCTTTGCCGAAGTAGAGGAATTCGGAACAACGGTGTTCAGGGAATATGTACTAAACCAACCTAACGCAGATATGAAAGATATTGTGTCCCAAACACTCAAGCATTGGGCGGCACGATCGGTAACAATAGCACATCAGAATGTGCAGGAGGTAAAGGATGGCTAAATATCCCCTGTTAATTTTCCCTACATACGAAAAAGCCTCCCGCACAAGACTTAGCGGAGGGAGTGGGCGTTTTCAGAAGCCAACACCGCAACGGCAATGGGAACGCCTTTCGCCAAGTTTTAAACAACTACAAGCAGCTTTTGAAGCCAGAAGAGTGGAAATACAACAAACGGCTGCCGGCACAGATCCTGAACAAGTTCTTGTCATTGAAACGATAGGTAGTATCGATCAATTTGCTAATGCAGTGAAGCGTATTCCTGGCCTTGAATGGATGGGCGAAATTGAAATTGACGAAATCACCCCTGACGAAGATTTCTATGATGAGTCGAAACCAGAAAAAGAACTGAGTGGGCGATTATATCTTGTAATGACAAATCAGCGAGCACTTGAGGAAATGCTTTCGCTGTGGCGACGTTATCAAGCCAACCCAGATATGCAGTTCGAATACGGGCTTACGAAATTTAGGGACGTCTTTCTTCAGTTGAGAAGTATCCGGCGATGGGATGTCCAAGACAGACTTCTAGAAACAGGGATAATTGAAATCTGGAAGGAAGACCTTGAGATTAATGGTGATAGGATCATCCCGTTTGAAGTGGAACTCTGGTTCCGTAAAAGTGACGATCTTCGAACAATAAGTGCCGAACGTGTGACGGAACTCGTGCACCAAGCGGGGGGACGTATCATAAGCCAATCCGTCATAGAAGGAATCGCCTATCACGGCATTTTGGCCGAATTGCCTGCCAACGCCATTCGTGCCATAGTTGAGAATCCAAACACTGAGCTGGTTAAATGTGAAAATGTCATGTTTTTTAGACCAGCCGGGCAAATGATGGTTGGAGACAGATTGGCTGAAGGTGAAGTGGAGATATCGACGATTGAAAAGATGCCGCTACCATCTGGAGAACCTATTGTAGCAATTTTTGATGGTATGCCTCTATCCAATCATCGATTGTTGGCTGAACGAGTAATAGTAGATGATCCGGATAATTGGGAAGCTGAATATGCAGCCAACGAGCGTATCCACGGAACAGCTATGGCTTCTCTGATTGTGCACGGAGACCTTAATCACCCAAACACGCCTTTGTCTAGGCCAGTCTATCTCCGTCCAATAATGAAGCCCCTTGACTGGCCGAACGCACCTCGTCCGGAAGGCGTTCCTGCACAACACCTTATTGTGGATATTATCCACAGAGCTGTTAAAAGAGTGCTTGAGGGCGAACAGGGAGAAAATCCTGTCGCTCCCAGCATCAAGATAATAAATCTGTCCGTTGGTGATAGGGCTCGACAATTTACACAATCCATAAGCCCTTTAGCTAGGCTGCTTGATTGGTTGAGCGTAAAGTATGGAGTTCTATTTATTGTCAGTGCAGGGAATCATACTACTCCCATCGAATTAGGAATATCACGGAATGAGTTTGATACGCTAAGGCCCGAAGAAACAGAGGCTGAGATTGTCAAAGCGCTATATCGAGATGCGCGAAATCGAAGACTACTATCGCCAGCAGAAACAATTAACGGACTTACGATTGGGGCCGTTCACCACGATGATTCAAGAGCAATCTATCTGGGGGGAAAAATCAATCCTTTCGAACAATTACTGCCAAGTCCTGTTTCAGCTTTCGGCAGCGGATATCGTCGTTCAATTAAGCCAGACATGGTGTTTTACGGTGGAAAACAGCTATACGAATTACCTTTAGACCAGAGAGAGCCATTTAGTATTCAGCCAGCCATTTTCCGAACACCTCCAGGGAACAAGGTTGCGTCACCTGGAAGACATCCTGGTGAATTAACTGCAACTTCATACACTTGTGGGACGAGCAACGCTACGGCATTGGTCAGCAGATCTGCGGGGATTTACTATGATTCTTTACGGCAAATTTTCAGAGAGCAAACAGATGATATCGATCCAGCAGATTATGAGATACCGTTATTAAAAGCAATGTTAGTGCATGGTTGTTCTTGGGATGATATGGGCTCACTAATAGCAAGTATTCTTCGTACACCAGGAAATGGCCGCCAACTCAACAGGCTTGTCAGCCGTTGGATAGGTTACGGCATGCCACAAATGGAGCGTGTTCTCTACTGTACTGAACAACGTGCGACCATATTGGGTTTTGGGGAACTTTCTGATGGAGACGCTCATATTTTTAGTTTGCCATTACCGCCATCGTTAGGATCACGTCCGGAATGGCGACGGTTGACGGTCACTCTGGCATGGTTGTCGCCCATCTTTCCAAATACGCAAAAATATCGCGCCGCTAGTTTATGGTTTGAGCTTGACGGGAACCAATTGACCCCAACGCGTAGAGGAGCTAGTAGCGGTGTTAATTGGAGGGCAGCAAGGCGTGGTACAATCCAACATGAAGTGTTTGAAGGAGAAAAGGCTGAACCATTTATCGACGGAGACGTCATCAAGATAAAAGTTAATTGCCGTAAAGATGCAGGGCGGTTCCAAAATCCGATAGCGTATGGATTGGTTATCTCTCTAGAGGTAAGCGAGGGGATTGATATTGATGTGTATAATGAAATCCGAACTCGCATTTCACCCGTAATTCGGATTCAGCAGTCAATTGAGCCTGGATAAGGTGGGCGTTAGATGAGCTCTCGTTGGTATTATAGTCCAGACCACGCCCAACTAGGCCAGGTCATTGACGCCCAGACCATCTGGGGCGAGACGATATGCCGGGTGTGGCTGCCGGGCAAGGATGCGGTGGTGCGCGTGCCCGCGTCGCGTCTGCGACCCGCGGCCGAGGCGGGACAGACCTCATCCGACCATATCACCTACCTCACGGCCGCGGCCCGGGTGGCCGATGCCCTCACCCAGGATGTGCTGCTGGCGCCCATCGAATCTTCGGTCATCCCCCTGCCCCATCAGGTGCGGGCGCTTTCCCGGGCCATTGCCGGGTGCCGGGTGCGCTACCTGCTGGCCGATGAGGTGGGCCTGGGCAAAACCATCGAAGCGGGGCTCATCCTGCGAGAACTGAAACTGCGGGGCCTGGTGCAACGCATCCTGGTGGTTGCGCCCAAGGGCCTGGTCACCCAGTGGGTGGCGGAGATGCGCACCCATTTCAACGAGGACTTTCGGTTGCTCATCCCCAGCGACTTCGCGGCCTATCGTCGCATCTCCCGTGAGGATAACCTGTGGCTCTCCCATGATCAGGTCGTTTGTCCCATGGATTCGGTCAAACCCATGACCGCGCGGCGAGGCTGGAGCGAGGAACAGGTGGCAGCGTACAACCGCGAGCGTTTCGAAAACCTGATCAACGCCCAATGGGACCTGATCATCGTGGATGAGGCCCATCGCATGGCCGGCAGCACCGACCGGGTGGCCCGCTACAAGCTGGGGCAGGGCCTGGCCCAGGCCGCGCCCTATCTGCTTTTGCTCTCCGCCACCCCCCACCAGGGCAAAACCGAACCCTTCCAGCGCCTCATGTCCCTGCTGGATCAACGGGATTTCCCCGATGTGGGCAGCATCACCCGTGACCGCGTCCAGCCCTACGTCATCCGCACCGAAAAACGCCGGGCCATCGACGCCGAGGGCAAGCCCCTGTTCAAGCCCCGACGCACCGAGCTGGTCGCCATCCCCTGGGATGAGCGCCATCGGGACCATCGCCTGCTCTACGATGCGGTCACCGACTACGTGCGCGAGGGCTATAACCAGGCCATGCGGGAAAATCGCCATCACATCGGTTTTCTCATGGTGCTGATGCAGCGCTTGGTGGCTTCCAGCACCCGGGCCATCCGCGCCACCCTGGAACGGCGGTTGGATGTGCTCAGCGCGCCCAATGAACAGCTCAGCCTTTTCCCGGCCATCACCGATGAAGAGTGGTATGACCTGGATGGGGAAGAGCAGTTGATGGCCCTGTTGCAAACCCGGCTCAGCGCCATGAAGAACGAGCGGGCCGAAGTGAACCTGCTTCTTGACCTGGCGGCCCGCTGTCAACGCCAGGCGCCCGATCCCAAAGCCGAAGCCCTGCTATCCTGGATCTATCAGCTTCAGGCGGAAGAGGGGGATCCCGACCTGAAGGTGCTGATCTTCACCGAATTTGTGCAAACCCAGCAGATGCTCTACGACTTCCTCACCGAGCGGGGCTTTGCCGTGGTGCGCATCAACGGCAGTATGAGCATGGATGAGCGCCAGCAGGCCCAGGATGCTTTCGCCACCGAGGCCCGCATCCTCGTCTCCACCGACGCGGGCGGCGAAGGGCTCAATCTTCAGTTCTGCCACGTGGTCATCAACTACGACATCCCCTGGAATCCCATGCGCCTGGAGCAACGCATCGGGCGGGTGGACCGCATCGGCCAGGCCCATCCCGTGCGGGCCATCAATTTCGTGCTGGAAGAATCGGTGGAACATCGGGTGCGCGAGGTGCTGGAAGAGAAACTGGCCGTCATCTTCACCGATTTCGGCATCGATAAGACGGGCGATGTGCTGGACTCGGCGCAGGCGGGCCAGCTATTCGATGATCTTTTCGTGGAAGCCATCCTGCATCCCGAGCAGCTCGAAGAAAAAGTGGATGAGGTGATCCACACCTTGGAAGACCAGGCCCGCCTGGTGAAGGCCAGTGTGGCCGTGTTGGGCGAAAGCCAGGACCTGGATCCAACCGAAGTGCAGCGTTTGCTGGCGCATCCTCTGCCCCACTGGGTGCAGCGGATGACGGTAAGCTACCTGCGGGTCCATGGCGGTCAGGCCCAGCGGCAGGGCCGGGCCTGGCGGCTGACGTGGCCTGATGGACAGGTGCAGGAAAACGTGGTCTTTTCCTTCAAAGAAGCGCAGCAAGACCCCACCGCGCATCACCTCACCCTGGAAGACCCGCGGCTGCGCGGTCTCAGTGGGCGATTTCCCTTCTTTGTTCCCGCCCAACCCCTGCCTATCCTCACTCTGCCCGGTCTCAATCCCGAGATCGAAGGCTTCTGGTCCTTGTGGCGTATCGCGCTCACCACACCGGACTGGAACCGGCAGCGCATCATGCCCCTGTTTGTATCCCAGCAAGGACGCACCTTCACGCCTACAGCGCACTTCATCTGGGAACAACTGCTCACCGAAACCCCGCGCATCCTCGGGCATTTGCCGCCCGATGCAGCGCAGGATAGCTATCCCCGTTTGCGGGACGCGGCGGAACAGCAGGGCAAGTCCCTTTACAATGAACTGTTGCGGATGCATCGTCAGTGGCTGCAACAGGAACGGGAGAAGGCGGCGTATGCTTTTTCCGCCCGCCGCCAGGCCATCGAACGGGTGGGTCTGCCCCAGGTGCGGGCCCACCGCCTGCAGCAACTGGCCCAGGAAGAGCAGCAGCATTGGGCTGAACTGGCGCAGCGGGAACAAATACTCCCTGAGCTGACGCCTCTGCTCATTGTGAACATCCGCGGGGGCGATCATGGCTGATTGGCGCGACGCTATTTTCAAAGCTCTGGACATGGGATACCATCGCCTTATCCTGGCGGCGGATCCCGACGCCCTGTTGCTCGAACCGCGCATTCTGGAAAGTCTCCGACGAAAAGGCTACACCCTGTTGCCCTATGACGATCCCATTGAGTTTCGTTACCTCTATGAATCCCGCTTCCGCAGCCATTGGGACGCGGGGGAGCCAGGGGATGCGAAACTGGTTGTGCGACTGCCCGAAAGCGACCTCAGTGTGCTGCCCTATGACCTCTGGCAGATCGGGCGCAAGGTCAGCCTGAGCCTGGCCGATATTTTCCCTAATTTAAGTTACCGCGTCGTCGCCCAACTGGATGTCACGACCTTCGACGCCCTGGATCGGGCCTGTCAGCGTCATCGCCCCCGCTCCCTGGGCGAGCATACAACCCGGGCCTTCATCCTGACCCACGTCTTTCATCTGGACCCTGACGCCATTCATACGCCCGAAGAACTGCTCCACGCCTTGCTGCAACGGCACTACGAGCGCTATCCCTTGCCCCCGGCGCTGGAGCAATATCTGATCGAGCGTTTACAGCGTAAGGATCAGTTTCACGAGTGGCCATTGGATCGTCTTATCACCGACCGGGAAGCGTTCTTCGACTTTCTGCAAGAGCGCTGGCCCATCTTCCTGCAACGGTTGCTCTCGGGCGATTCCCCCGCATTGCATGAAGGTGTGACCCCCATGGATTTGACGTATCCGGGCCCTGGCTGGCTGCCTTTGGATGATCCCCAGGTGCGAGTTTTTATCGACACTCTCTTTGTCGAAGGCCGTTTGCAACCTGTGCCCTTCCCCCAGGCCGAGCAACTCGCGAATTCCTGGGTGCGCATCGGCATCGAAACCTCACCCCAGGCCAACCGACTGGCCCGCCTGGAAAAGCTTTTGCCCGCCGTCCAAGATGCTATCCCTGATCGCGAAGCTTCTCACGTCCAGTGGCTGCATTTCGCCTTCCAATGGGCTGAGCTCACGAATCTGGTGCATACAGCCACCGATCCACTCCCTCAGGCATGGCAAGAAGCCTACCACTCCCTTGTTCCTCGCGTCGATGCCGCTATTCTGGCCTGGACGCAAGCCCATTACCAGGCTCTCATCCAGTTGCCCCCATCCCCACCTGTGATGCTGCATCACATTCCCCGTCATTTGCAACGGATACTGGAAGATGATCCAAGGGCCAAGATCGCGCTGCTGGTATTGGATGGCCTGGCTTTGGCCCAATGGATCACACTACGGGAAACGCTTCAGCGCCAGGCGACTGCATGGCGATTGCATGAGCAAACCGTCTTTGCCTGGATTCCCACCATCACCCCTGTCTCCCGCCAGGCCCTGTTTGCGGGCAAGGCGCCCCTCTTCTTCGCCAAAGATATGCACACCACCGCGCGGGAAGATTCCCATTGGCGGGCCTTTTGGCGCGCACAGGGGCTTCAACCCTCACAGATCGCTTATCTCAAAGGTTTGGGAGATAAAGGCGATCTGAAGCGCATTGACGATCTGTTGAGCGGACCGAAACTCCGCGTTGCGGGCTTGGTGGTCAACAAAGTGGATGACATTATGCACGGCATGGAACTGGGCGCGGCCGGCATGCACAACCAGGTGCGCCAGTGGGGCGAACAAGGTTTTTTGCAGGAATTGCTTACCATGCTCCATGCCCGCGGCTTTCAGATATTCCTCACATCCGACCACGGCAACATCGAAGCGACGGGCATCGGTCAGCCACGCGAGGGGGCAATAGCAGATGTGCGCGGCGCGCGGGTTCGCATTTATAATGACGAGGGGCTGCGAGAGCGAGTGCATCAAGCCTATCCTCACGCCATCCCCTGGCCCCCCATCGGGCTACCCGAACGCTATCTCCCCCTGCTGGCCCCCGCCCGATCCGCCTTCGCCCCCAAAGACAAGCGGCTCGTCGGGCATGGTGGGGTTAGCGTGGAAGAACTCATTGTGCCATTCATTCAGGTTAAACATTCAGAAAAATGACAAGCTCATCAGATAAACGCTTCAAACAAATCGGCATTGATAGATTGATTCGTCTGCGGTGGCTTGAGCAAACTGCTGATCTTGTGTTGGCAGGATATGGTCAGGAGGCAATAAAGATAAAACTTCAAGGGGGACTTCGTCCAGAATTTCCTACGAGTGACATGAGTGTCCGAGGCTCTTTGGACAAAACAATCACCATGTTGATGAAAATCTGGGTGCGTCCCCCGCTTGAATTACAGTCTCTACAACAAAAGGGTCTGTCATTGTATCCTTCGCTTCCAGAGGATCAACACATCGCCTTGCATTGGGGCATGGTCATGTCAGTGTATCCTTTTTGGGGCGCCGTCGCGCATCAGGTTGGTCGTCTGTTGAATCTTCAGAAATCATTTGAGCCACGACAAATCCAGCGACGAATAAGAGAACAATATGGCGAAAGAGAAACTGTATCTCGTAGAGTGCGGTATATCTTGCGCAGCTTCGTGGATTGGGACGTGTTGCGGGATCGGGTCAAAGGTGTCTATGTTCGAGGTGATGTCCATCAGGTTCAACGCCTTGACCTCATCGCTTGGTTGACTGAAGCCTACCTCCATGCCCAGCCTAATGGCATTGCCAGTCCACGTGTGATCTTGAATAACCCCAGTCTATTTCCTTTTCAAATTAGTTATCTCTCCGCCGGTTACATAGTGGCCCAATCTCCGCATCTCAAACTTCTGCGCCATGGACTGGATGATGAACTTGTTGCCTTGCAGAAGTGAGCGTTTGTGTAAAAGTGAAATTCAGCAGGGGGACCTCCACGCTGGCCTGGAGGGCGGGCCAGTAGTGGTGGGCCGTGTTGCAGGGGATGGCCAGGAGCTCTGCGCCCATCCGCACCAGCCGGGCCA
>Ga0256841_1001876_pt1 | contig 17335 bp, 16 predicted proteins | sample 356308metaG_FD_185971 | JGI IMG/M metagenome (GOLD analysis project Ga0256841, IMG submission 185971) | Hydrothermal vent microbial communities from Mid Atlantic Ridge, Atlantic Ocean - 356-308 | ecosystem: Environmental > Aquatic > Marine > Hydrothermal vents | place: Atlantic Ocean: Mid... | reverse complement strand
CTTGACCGAAAAGAAACAATAAAAATACCTTTGCAAACTTCCTCATTATTTTTCTCCTATTTTTCATTGCCTTTTATTTTATGATATAAAATTATTCTTTATTATCGAAATATTTAAGTGAAAAATAAATTTACGGAAAAGTTAAAGATAGTTTTTAATCGTTATTCCTTATAAAGTATATTGTAAATTGATATGATTAAAAAAGAAATAACATCATAAATTTTATTCATACGTATGTTTGCTGGGAAAGTGATTGTAACTATTTTAATGAAAAAGAAATCTATTAGTATTTATATATACTTCCGCCAATAAACTCGCGTAAAACGGAATCTTTCGGGATAGGAGAATCATCTTCTACCGGAACAAACTGGGCCAACATATTTTTTATGCGAGCAGCTCTAATGTAAGCATCATTTTTAAGAGGGTCGTTTTTAAATTGGTATTCCCATTTTTCAAATTTGGAAAGTAATTTGGGTTTATAAAGGGATAACTCAAATGGCATTCCACTGTTAATGATAAAATCCGCTGTATTTGCATAAGGAATAATATTTCTCAATTCACTTGATCTGACATAATGCCAATGTTTCAATGTTTGCAAAGGTTCATATCCGCGCTGAACCGAATCTCTAAGCATTCTTCTCATTAATCTTATATCGGTCCATTGAATATATTTACCTTCGTCATCTTTCATTTGCAATAAAGGTTCAAGATAAACTTTAAATTTTACGTCTTCCGGTATATCTTTACTAAATTCCGGGAAAAGACCGTGCAAACTATCTATAAGAATAATTTCATTCTCTTTTAATTGCATTGGAGTTTGATTTAAATACCTCTTCCCTTTTTTAAAATCGTAAAAAGGAATTTTTACTTCTTTACCTTCGGATAATTTCAGTAAATGCTCATTTATTAATTCAAGGTCTAATGCTTGCGGAGTTTCAAAATCGTAATCTCCAAATTCATCTTTCGGATGTTCTTCCAAATCGAAGAAATAATGGTCCACATTAATTGTTACAAATTTAAATCCTTTTTTCTTCAGTCTTTGTTCAATTTTTATTGTTGTTGTGGTTTTACCTGAAGATGATGGTCCGCTAATAAAAACCATTCTAAGTTTATCGCTTCTATCAATTATCATTTGAGCGGCGGTATCAAGGTCTTCTTCATAGGCGGCTTCGGATTCGTGCACAATATGAGGGAATTCACCGGCTTTTACTCTGTTGTTATATTTTTCTATTGTATTTAATTCGTGCGTTGCCGCCCAATCCAAAACATGCCAAATTTTAGACCACGGAATATTTGCATCCGGTTTGGAGGCAAGTCTTGCTTCTTTTTTCCTTTTTTTGTTCCTTTCATCTCTATATAAAATATATTCCTTGGCTACTTTTGCATGTCCGTTTTCAATCAATACTTTTTCAACCGTATCTTGAATTTCTTCTATATGAGGAGGATTATTCTCATCAAATTTTTGTTCTAAAATTTCAACAACTTTATCTGCCAAATATTCGGAGCGTTCTTTATCTCTTCCGCCAACGGAAATTGCGGCTCTGTATATGGCATTCATAATTCTTAATTTTTTGAACGGTACAATTGTGCCACTACGTTTTATTACATTTTTTATTTTAGTCATTGTATCAAAACTTTTTAAATTAAAATTTAATATACATATTTTTCTATTTTTTAGGAACGTGTTTTAATACAATTGTTATATTATGGGCTAGATTAACTAAAATATATTTTATGTTTTCTTTTTTAACATTTAATTTGGTACCGGTTTTGGAATACTCTTTCAAAATGTCTTTAGTTAATTTTGCTTGACTGGTATAATTAACCGAAGTACCCATTGTTTTCCAATAATCCGCCGGCAATTCAAGAGTAATTTCAAATGAAGAATTCGGTTCTATTTGTGATTTATCAAAATAATTTTTTCTATCCCCTTTTTCCAAATAATAATTGTCTTCATTAGTAACAATAACATATTCATCAATATTGTAGTTTAACGGAATAGCTTCTTTTGAGTTATTTATAATTTTAATTATTATAGTATTAACATTTATTTTTGCCCAAGCAAAAATGTTGGTATTCATATTTCTATTGCTGGTATAGCTTACACCTTTTTCCGGTGTATAACTTATTATCTTAAATGATTTTTCTTCGGCGGGATACATTTTAATTCCGAAAAAATCATTTATAGGATTTGTTGCGGAACAATAATTAAATAGAAAAATTGATATAAATAATAAAAATATTTGTAATGAAAATTGTAAATTATCTTTATTCATAATATTAATCTCCAAATCTTGGATTAACTACATTGTTATAAATCGAACCAAATGAATATGTAAAACCAAAGGAAGCATAGTATTCATAATTTGTTTGTAATTGTTTTTGTTGAAGTAAAACTTCTTCCAAACTTACATTTCCTTTTGGCAAAGCTATTTGGTCGTGAATATATGCCAGCCTTCCCGTTAAGTCTATCGTTAAGCCTTTCACTACGTTTATTCTCAGTTCGTTATACAATGTTGCAGAATGTAATTTGAAATTATGAAAGTAATGTGCACCGGAGAGTTCAGTTTCAATTGTACCCCAAGGTTGAACCAACTCTAAAGTAACCGAAAGTTTTTCACTTCCGAGAAATTCTTTATCCTTAAAATAAATTGTCTCTTCGTTATAATTATTATGCCCGACAAATACTTTATACGCAATTCTTAATTGACGTCTGGTTGATTCCTGATACGGAAAAATATTATATTCGATACCCGGAGCAACCGCCATTGCATAATTTAAGTTATCATATATTGAAGAATAAATACGCGAAAACAAACCGTAAGAGAAATGGTTATTGTAGGATTTAATAATATGCAGGTTTAAACCTTGATAACGTGATATACTTAAAATATTATTACCACCGTAATTAAATTTATTTTCATTATAATTGGCATGTAAGTTAAATTTTATTTTCCAATCTTCCGTAATTCTGCTTGCCGTAAAAGAACCGGATATATTAAAAAGATTTCTTGATTCTTCACCGAATGCAAAACCTCTTATTCTTGTTTTGAAAACCCAATAATCCCATTCATCTTTAACTTTCTCTTCCCCCTTTATTTTAGGTGCTTTGTAAGATATTTTAATTTCGGAACCAATAGGAGAACGCGACACATATTTAATAAGACCAAGTTTTATTGTTTGCAGCATTTTTTTTCTTGCATCATCATCACTGTCGGATTCGTTTTGAATATAGCTAAGAGTATCATTAAGTCCAACAAATTTTTTCTTGCCAATAAAAGAAAGAGTATATTTTTCTCCTCCACCTCCGGTTTTCTGTTTACTGAATAAAATATGAACATCGGCATTATTTCTATCCCATACATAGTTAACAAAGGTAATCTCTTGCCTTATAAAATCTTTATCACATTCAGAGCAATCAATAAAAACATTAGGAGCTCCGACTCTAACATTATTACTAACTTGACCAAACATAGAAGTAAAAATAAAAAATAAACATACAGTTATAATTTTTGTCATTTCTACTCCGTTTCAATATTATATTATTAAATATTAAAATATGCAATAGAAAATAAAAGGTATTTTCCTATGCACTAATTTCCATGTTTGGTTTTAAATCCTTTCATCATCCAATTTTTTGCCATCATTAAAGCTACGGGAGTTATAATAGCTATTAATCCGTAAATAAACCACATAAAACCAGTGTTCATTTCGGAAACGGGGACATCTTTAGGACAATATTTTTCTAAAAAATAACCCGAATAAAAACCGGTAAAAACTTTATCCAAAAACCAAGGGAATTGCCCAACTCCCATGTATAACCCTACTTTTCCTTCAGGAGCAATTTCGGCAATCCATTGTAAAAATCTTGGAGACCACATTGCTTCACCTATTGTCATCATTAAAACATATAGCAAGAACAAATATAAATTTGGTCCAACCGTAAGCAGAAACGTTGGTAAAGCCATTACCAATGTTCCGTATATCATCATTTTATATACATCAGCTTTAGCTGTTAAACCGGCAATTATTGGAGTAAGAAAAAATATTAATACTGGATTTAAATTTGAAAAGACTTCAAAATATTGACTAACCATTGTACCTTGAAAAGCTCTGTCTAAATAATATGGTAGAGTTAACCAGTTATGTGCAAAAAGTGTTTGTACGGGAACTAATATAAAAATAAAAAAAGTAAATCTTTTATCACGGAAAGGATGCCACGGTCTTTCTATTAAATAATCGATTACAGAAAGAATACTCATTATTAGGAACAAAATAAATGCAATATCCAAATTGATATTAATATTAAAAAGACTTACATCATAAACTTTGTTTATATTGTTTGTAATTCCATAATTTGAGAACAGGAAAAAGACAACGGCAAGAGTAGTAAAAATATATAATTTTGCATTGTTGGCTTTTATATCGGGTTTGGTTTCTTCTTTCTCTTCGTCATCTTCTATTTTCACTCCTTTGGCATCAAGTTCAGCATTTTCTTTTGCTACTCTATCAACAGCACTTTTATCGGTTTTTTTTGTTAATAAAACCAATGTGATAATTAAAGAAATAGCGGTTAGAATAACATAAACCCAAAAAACAGCGGTTAATCCGTTTGGAGGAAATATTTTGGTAAATGAATGTCTTGTTGTTGAAGAAATAAATCCGGATAAAAATGCGCCTAAATTCATAAATCCGTATATTACCGCATAACCCATTGCAGCGGTTTGTTTATTGGTATATCTTTTTACACCGGCATAAGCTGCCGGTTGAAATAATCCGTATGCAAGAACCATAATTAACAATCCGCTTATCATGGTTAAAAACATTGGAGACCATAAACCTGATGCAAGTTTTAATGAACCGGAAAGAGAAACCAAAATTCTACCTACTAACATTGCAATAAAAGATAGAGCCAAAGAAGCCCTAACACCAAGTTTATCGGACCAACCACCGAATAAAAGCATTGCAAATGTAATACCGCCGGTAACAAAACTGTAAACTATTCCGGATTGAGCATCTGTTAAACCTACATTTTCCGAAGAATATTTACCGAGTATTGTTAAAATGCCGAAGTAAACAAGTCCTTCTATAATATAAGGGATGTTAATTCCCCAAAGAGCTTTGGGTGCTTTAATAAATGCAATAAATGTTTTACGTAATTCATCTATAGCATCTTTAATAACTTCGCCAAAAGTTTTTTTCTCCGCTTTTTCTTTTTGTTCATCTTCCATTTATAAACTCCGTAATCTATATAATGTTGACTTCCGTTTCCAAAGTAATTAAAAATTTATTGTATATATATTTTTTAATATCTTCGGCTAATTCCAAAATTTCTTTGCCTGTTGCATTACCTAAATTTACAAGCACCAAAGCTTGATTTTGGTGCACACCAACATTACCGAATTTTTTCCCTTTTAGTCCGGCTTTTTCAATCAACCAACCGGCAGGTATTTTATATTTATTTTTTTCCAATTCATAATAAACCAAATCTTTATATTTTGAACTTAAAAGATTAAAATGTTTTTTATCAATAATAGGATTTTTAAAAAAACTACCTGCATTTCCAAGCACGGTCGGGTCGGGTAATTTAGATTTTCTGATTTTTATTATTATTTCTCTGATTCTTTTTATATCCAAATCCGTAATATTATCTTGTTTCAATCTTTCTTTAATTGCTCTGTAATTTGTTTTTAACTTCGGCTTTAAATCGAGCCTGATTGTAACATAAGTAATAAAAAAAGTATTCCTTAGTTCTTCTTTAAATATACTACTGCGATATGAGAATTTGCAATCTGCGTGATGATATTCTTTTAATTTCTTTTCCGTAAGATGAAAACCTTCCAATTTAAAAAAGACTTCTTCAAATTCCGCACCATAAGCACCAATATTTTGAATTGGTGCCGCTCCAACTGTTCCCGGAATGCCGGATAAATTTTCTATACCACCAAAACCTTTTTTGACGGTATATTCTACCAATTTATCCCAAATTACTCCACTTCCGATTTTTAAATAAACGTGTTCTTTATCTTTTTCTATTATCTTTATTCCACCAATTTTGGATTTTAATATTGTACCTTTAAAATCTTTTGTAAATAGAATATTACTGCCTTCTCCTAAAATTAATAATTTCTCATCGGTTGAAATTCGGTTAGTACATAAGGATATGTCCTCTGTATTTTCTATAATAATTAACTTATTGGTTTTTACGTTAACGTTAAATGTATTATATTGCCTTAAAGATATGTTTTTCTTTATAATCATTTATATATTAAACTTATAATATTTAATGTTGAATTATAATTTTTAATTTTATTTCCAAGCAATGCTTTTAATAACATCACCATCCGAAGATAATATTATTGCTCCTTCTTTATCCGTGCGTCTTATTTTAATATTTAACTTCTTCAACCTATGTAAAACAATGTTGGAAGGATGATGAAATTTATTCAAAATTCCGGCACTTATAATTCCGATAGAAGGTTTTACGGTTTTAAGAAATTCAACCGAACTTGAAGTTATGCTACCGTGATGCCCGATTTTTAAAACATCGGATTTTAAAAATTTACCGTATCTATTTATCAAATAAACTTCCCCTTCTTCTTCCAAATCTCCAACAAACAAGAAAGAAGTTTTTCCATATACCAATTTAATAATTCCGCTCTTATTATTTATATCAAAATATTTATAAATATTGTCTGTTGTATCATTAAGAAAGTATAAATTACATCCACCGATATTCAGTTTGCTTTTTGAATAATAACCGAAAGCAACATTCTTTTCATTTAAATAATTTTCAAAAACTGAATCTTTATGTGTATTGTAATTTAATGGTTTATATAAATAATTTATACGATCTAAGCTTACCAAAGAAACAATTCCGCCAAAGTGATCCGTATCCAAATGGCTTATGAAAGCATAATCCAATTTATCAATTCCCAAAACATTTAATAAAGGTAAAATCACTTGTTTTCCATTATCAAAATATTCGCTTCTGTTACCGGCATCAATCAGTGCACTTTTATTATTAGGAAACTTAATTAAAAATGCATCACCTTGTCCAACATCTATTGCAACAATATTTAAGTTACCTGCAGGTAATAAATCTATATGTTCCAGTTGAATCAAAAATATATAAGAAAATACCGATAAAATTATAAAAAGCAAAAAAGCTTTTATATGTATGAAATTTTTTATTGAATAAAATAATAGCAGTAAAAAAAAATAATAAGTTAAACTGTTTACAATAGAATAATTGTAAATAGGTATAAAAGAAAAAGATAGAGCCGATGCTTTGGAAACAATCATATATAATAAATCAACTAACATAATATTAGCCGTTGCAAAAAAGGATGCTAACCAAATCGAAATTATTGAAAAAATTAAAGAAAGAATTCCTAGCCCTACAATAATTCCTATTATTGGAATTACAATAAGATTTACTAATAAAGAAATAACGGATAATTTATTAAAATAAATTAATGTAAACGGTAAAGTTCCTAATTGTGCAACAAATGTTACACTTAAAAACATTAAAATATTTCTTATGAATTTGTTTAATTTTAAATTTTTTAATTTTTTATTTAAAATAGGATAAAAAAGTAGGATAGAAATAACCGCTGAAAAAGAAAGTAAAAAACCCGGATTAAATAAATCATTAGGATTTATAAGCAGTATTATTAAAGCCGCTATTGCAAGTGAATTAATGCCGTTTGTTCCTCTGCTACTTAGTTTAGCAATTAAAAAAGTAACAGCCATTACCGAAGCACGAAAAACTGAAGGATTACCACCGGTTATAATTAAGAAAAATAATATCCCAATTATAGTTAAAACATATTGGATTCTAATTCCCGCTCTTGCAAACATAAATAAAAAAATTAGCGAAATAAAACCGACATGAAGACCGGAAACTGCCAATACGTGAATAACTCCGGTATTCATAAAGTTTAATTTAATTTTATAATTAATATCACTTCTATCGGCAAGCAGTAAACCTTTCAACAGTGCCGAATAAGATGAAGGATATAATAACTTTATTCTTTCGTTTATTGCTTTACGTATATTTAAAATAATATTTGGCAAAGTAGTTTGAGATTTGTTAATAATACCAATGGTTTCCGGCTTATAACAATTGATGATCCCTACAATTCCTTCTCTCGAAAGGTATTCTTCATAATCAAATTCATTCGGATTTCTTCTGTTTTTTGCTCTTTTTATTGTTCCCGTAAAAGAAATAACATTTCCTATTTTCAACTTATCATAAATTGAATCCAAAACGGAAGTTGTATCTTTCCAAAAATTTGTTACTAATTTATAGTTGGTTTTATTCACAACTTTATTGTTTCCAAAAGATAGCAACTTAACCGTTACAGTTAATTTTTTTTCTTTAAGAAGTTCTATAGATTCGATACGACATACAATTTTACTATTCCTTATTTTTTCAAGTTCGAACGGATAAACAATTTTTTGACTTTGATAAATAGCAAAATATAAAGAGGAAGTAAATAATAGCAATAGTGAAAGAAGAATGAATTTAAAAAAAAGATTTGCATTATTTATAAATAATAAAGCAATTACAATAATTAATGCAATTATGATATATATTAAAACAAACAAACGGAAGTGGAATAAATATTGGAGAATAATACCGGCAACAAAAAGAAAAGTTATTTTTATTGCGGGATATTCATTCACTTATAAAGCTCCAATATTGCATTTTTTATATGGGAGAGATTTGTAATTCTGTTAAAAAGTTTTTCGGCATATTGCCCGGCTGTTATTGTTAGCGCCGGATTTAATGTATGTGATTTGACGGAAATATTTTCAAGATTACCATGATCGGAGCAAATTAAAAGAGTAGTTTCTCCGGATAGATTTTCCAAAATATAAAGTAAAAATTTATCGAGTTCCATTAAAGTTTTTTCAATTGTTTCAATATTTCTTCCGTGTCCCAAATGATCCGTAAGAAAATATTCGAACAAAGTAAAATGATTTTTCGATGCTAATTTTAGTAAGCGTTTAGCCGCAGTTTCCGGTTTTATAATTTTCAAAGAATAATTTAATTCATTAACCCAACGTTCGTTGGTAATTTCCGCACTTAGAGCATTACCCTTTCTTAAATCCGTTGCATTTTTTAATTTAACATTGGAATAAATGCAACTTAAACTTGTAACAGTTAATCTGCGTTTACCGGAATTTATATAGTCAAAAAATATTTTGGGATATGCATTTAAAAATGTTACACTAAGTTTTTTAGATTTCAATATTTTAAAAATATTAGTTTCTCTAATTAAAGGTAAAAGAGTGGAATGTGGGAAAGGACCGAAATGCCTACCCAAAATTCTTTGAGCGTTAACGCCGCAAAATATAGATGTTTGTCCGGTTCCGCTTTGCGGTAAATCCGGTATATCCATAACCGCATCGGAAGGAAAAACGAAACGACCGTCTTTTTTTATAATTTGATTATTAAGATGTGGAGTTCCGTTAAAAAGTTTTGAAAAAACAGAAAAATTGTATTTGAAAAACGGATTAATTGTTGGATCCGCCGCTCCAATACCTACACCGTCTAAAAATATAACAATTGTGGATTGCAAAACAAGAACCGCCTTTGTTAAACAAATTTAAATTTAATGAAATTATTTTGACTCTACTAAAATAGTTACCGGTCCGTCATTAATAATTTTCACTTCCATTTCAGCGGCAAAAATACCTTCTTTAACTTTATCTTCTCCCAAATTATTTTTTATTCTTTTAATAAAAATATTATATAAATCTCTAGCCTTTAAAGGTTTGGCCGCTTTGTTATAACTTGGTCTGTTCCCCTTTTTTGTATCCCCGTATAATGTAAATTGAGAAATTATCAAAACATCTCCCCCAATATCCTTTACCGATAAATTCATCTTTTCATTGCTATCATTAAAGATACGTAAATTACAACACTTTTCCGCAACATAATTTACTTCGGCAACATTGTCGTCTTCACTAACACCAAGCAATATTACCATACCTTTTCCTATTTCTTTTTTATAAGATTTTTTAGGAATGTTAACAGCACCGGAAGAGACACGTTGAACCAAAGCTCTCAATTTATTTCTCCGTAAACTACTCGTTCTATATTTGAATAATCCTTAATTATTTTAATTCCGGTAAAATTATTTTCTTCCATTATTGCTTTAACCTTATTAGCTTGATTGTAACCAACTTCAAAAAACAATTTACCTTTTGGTAGTAAAATATTTTTTGCCATATCACATATCTTTTTGTAAAAAGTGTAACCGTCTGCAAAATCCGTTACAGCAAATTTTGGTTCATAAGCTAAAATTTCTTTTTGTAAAGAACCGAATTCTTTTTTACTAACATAAGGAGGATTTGAAACAACAATATCGAATTTTTCTAAATCTTGTATTTTATCATTTAGAATATCTTTTTTAATAAAAGAAATATTTTCGGTAACTTTATTATACTCGGCATTTTTCTTTGCTACCGAAATTGCATCTTCACTTATATCGAGAGCAACTCCTTTAGCATTAGTTAAAACTTTAACTAATGAAATTATAATATTTCCGGAACCACAACCAATATCAAGTATATTTTTATTTTTATCGTCTTGATAATTTTCAATAATAGTTTCAATTAAAATTTCCGTTTCTTGACGCGGTATTAATACCTTTGAATTAACAAAAAAAATTAATCCGTAAAATTCAACTTTACCTACAATATATTGTAACGGTTCTTTTGTTGCCCGTCGTTTTAATGCTTTTCTGTATTTTTCCGTTTCCACTTTGCTTAACGGCTGATCAAACCTTAGATATAAATCCATTCTTTTACAATCAAGAATATCGGCTAATAATAATTCCGCATTTATACGTGCGGAGTCAATTCCTTTGTTTTTTAAATAATCCGTTGATAGTAAAATTGAATTTAATACGGTTAACATAATTTATATTTTAAAATAAAAAAGGATACTGTAAATATAGTATCCTAATTTCTTTTTATAAAATATTTATTTTTTATATGTTTGCATAATATATTTAGCTATAGCTTTAGCTTCGTTTGGTTTCAAACCTTGAGCAGGCATAATTGGAAGTTCAGGATTTATTTTACGCGGGTGTAAAATAAAATTAATTAGTTTGTCTTCATGTCCTTCGTATTTAGGTAAAACTTTTTTATATGCCGGCCCAACCAATCTCCTATCAAATCTATGGCATGCGCTACATTTATTATTAAATATTGCTTCACCGCTTATCTCATTTTTATTTTCCGGTTTATAGTTTTCCAATAACTTTTTTTTATGTAAAACATAATCTTGTTTCAGTTTTTCAAAATGTATAATTGATGCCGTATCAAACGCCATAATATCTTTCCCTACAACAAACGCAAATAAAATTATTATAAAGAAAACAGTTTCACCGCTAAGTACAATTTGCCGAGCAGTGTACATTTTATAAAACAAAATGCAAACCAATAACATAAGTAAAAGAATAATAGCACCTATTGCGAAATAAGCGAATGATAATGATTTAAGCGGATAGCTTAAAAAAGATAATACGAATAAAAGCGGTTGAAGTACCGAAAAAAGTAATCCGGTTCTTAAAGCAAATTTTTTTACCAATAATTTGTATTCTTCTTCATGCGGTTTTTCCGTATCCGAATTTTTAAAAAATTTAAAAAGAATTAAACATGAAGTTGCAACAAATGATATTGAAAAAAAAGATAAAAAATATAACAGTGTTGAAGCTGAAAACATTGCATTCGAAAATATATTTTCTATATTCCAATTTTGTGAAATTATTATTTGCAAAAGACCTAAAAAAAGATAAGTGGAAAAAAGTATTAAAAGTAAAGCCGGTATTCCTAAATATTTAACGGAATTGTTCGAATTTTCATTTTTTTGTAAACCATATTTATACATGTAAAGCAATATAATACCCAATACCAAAGTTACCATACAAATTAAAAAACCGCTAAATAAATATTCCAGATTATAGAACAACAATTGAGCTAAACATAATGCAATACTTAATAAGGGAACAATCCCAAGTGAAAAGGAAATAACTTTATTAGGTGTAAAAATATTTATTATATCTTTAGAGAATTTATTATTTAGATAATTATCTTTCCCGTCGGAAAAATTTATTAACGAAAAAGACAATGTACCTATTAAAATACTTAAATAAGGAAGCAATATCATTAAAGTTATGAATAATAAATATTTAAGTAAAATTAGATGTTCTGCAGATTGAGGATAAACAATGTGATTTAATATATCCATAAAAATTCCTAAATTAAATGGTTTTATCAAATACAATTACAAGAAGAATAAACAATATATAAACATTAATGTATAAAAAGGTTTTTTTATAAATCATTTTATTTGAATTAAATAATATTTTTGATGTTTTAACCAAAAGGCTTACACCTAATAAAATGAAAGAAAAAATATTAAAAACATTAAGAGAAATACTTTTATTTATCAAAGTGAAACTGAATAATATTAGAAAAACAATTAAACCGAAAGTATATTTTGCAATTTGGCTTTCCGAAAAGATATTTGTAATAGTAGGAACCCCCCCCTTTTTATAATCTTTATCATAAACAAGAAGCAATAACCAAAAGTGCGGTATTTGCCAAATAAAAAGGAATAAACTTAAAAGCAATATATTTATTGAAAAAATATTTCCGCCTGCAGCAACCCATCCGATTATCGGAGGTAAAGCTCCAACCAATGAACCCGGAATTATTGCCAATGCAAATTTATATTTCAGTGGTGTATATACAAAGTTATACCAAAACAATGTAAAGCTACCTAAGAAAAATAATTTTATGTTTATTGATGTAAGTATTATTAAGCCCGTTGATATTAACAATATGGAAATTAATAATGCACTTAGAGGCGATATTTTCCCTGAAGGTATGGGGCGGCTTTTTGTTCTTTCCATAAGCATATCGGTATGTCTTTCATGATATTCATTTAAAACGGAAGCACCACATGCCAGAACAAAAACTGCAAATGTTACAATACCGGTTTTAAAATCAATATAAGAGCTAAATAAAATATAACCTACAATGGTAGTTACGGCAACCATAAGGGTTATCCTTATTTTTAATAAATCAAAAAATAAATTCTTATAATATTTTATTTGATAATATATTTTCCGATTACTTAATGCTATATTTTCAGTAGTTAAAAAAGCCATAATCCTAAGTTAATTTAGTGAAACGTTTTTGAGAGTATCGCCATACCAATTATAAAAAGCATCTTTTGGCATAACAACTATTTTTGTGTACATCTTGGAATGATTCAAACCGCAATATTCCGCACAAGCAACATTGTATTTACCAATTTTTTTAGGTTTGAAAACCAAAGTTGAAGTTTTACCGAAAACAACATCCTCTTTAATTCTGTAAGCAGGTATGTAAAAAGAATGGTTTACATCTGCGGAAACCATGCTTAGTTTAATAGGAACATCCAAAGGGACATATAACGTATCGGTTTTTTTCCCGTTTTTATATGTAAAGTTCCAAGACCATTGTCTGCCAACAACATTTATTTCAAAGGCATTTTCGGGTACCGATATAAATTGACCGTAACCTCGCGAACCATAGTAAAACATTACCATAACCAAAAATAAAGGAATAAGAAACCATATTGTTTCCAATAACATATTTCCATGAATATCAACCGGTTTTACATTTTTCTTGCGGTTAAATTTTACAATAAAAACAATCATGGTAATTATAATACCAATTAAAAATACAAGTGAAACTCCAATAATAAAAGTCATTGCAGAATCAACCGTTGAAACATAATCTGTAGGTGATGAATTCATTTTTATTACCTATATAAATAATCAAATGAAGTTAATAAAAATATTACGGCAATAGTAAAGCCACCGATTGTTAAAAATATTTTAAAAATCAAATCTTCATATTTTATATGCATAAAAATATTTAATACTAACGAAGATTTTATTATTGCTATTGTTACGGCAATTATTAAAGCATAACTTCCTAAATTTAGTCCGGCAACTGTTACAGTTATTGATGTAAAAACCAGTAAACTAACCCAAACTAACAAATGTTTATAAATGCTTGTATTATGATTAGTGAAATCATTGTGTTCATCATTCATAATTTATACCTTATTGAATTAAATAGAAAAACGGAAATAAAAAAATCCAGATAATATCTACCAAATGCCAATATAGACCTGCATTTTCAAGTTTAACATAATTATTACTGTTTACCGAACCATTAGCGGTAAAAATTAAAATAATAGTTATAAAAATAATTCCGATAATTATATGTAATGCGTGCAAACCGGTCATAACATAATATAAACCGTAAAACAAAATTTGTCCGTTCGGCAAACTCATCAAATGTTCGCTACCCGGGAAAATACCATGATGAATTTTCGCCGTCCATTCAAAATACTTATTTATTAAAAAAATAACTGCCAATAAATCCGTTATGAATAAAAACAAAATTGTTAAATTGCGATTATTTTTTTGCAAAAAAGATATTGCCAAAACAACCGTTAAACTACTGGTTAAAAGAATTATTGTATTAAGAGTTCCTATTGTTACGTTTAATTCTAAAGAAGCAATTTTAAAATCGGGATAATACAAAAATCTGTAAACAGCATAAGTAACAAATAACCCGCCGAATAGTAAAAGCTCGGTAAACAAAAATAACCACATTCCCATTCTTGCTCCCACATCATCTCTATGAACTTCATGAGTAGGAACATAATCCAATGTGTTTTCATTATATTTCATAAACTTCTCCCATTGGTTTATATTTCATGGTTTTTAACTGACTAAAATCATAAGGTTCGTTTGTTATTTGGGGAATACTATTAAAATTAAGTAATGGCGGGGGAGATTTAATATGCCATTCCAAAGTAACACCGCCCCAAGGGTTTGCCTCTGCAACTTTTCCTTTTACCAAACTATGCACAACATTTATAATTATTGAAATAATAGTTATAAACATTAACCAGGAACCTATAGTTGATATAACCTGCAAAGTTGTAAACTGCGGAAGGTAATCATAATATCTTCTCGGCATTCCTTCATAACCCAATATAAACATTGGGAAATACAAGGTATTAAAAGCAATAAAAAATAAAATTGCACTTCTTGAAGCCCATTTAATATTATACATTTTACCGAACATTTTCGGAAACCAGTAGAATAAAGAGGCAATAAAAATTGTTCCCGTTCCTCCGAACATAACATAATGAAAATGCCCGACAACAAAATACGTATCATGCAAATGAACATCAGTAGCCAAAGCACCCAATACCAAGCCGGTTAATCCGCCTATTGTAAAAAGCAAAATAAAATTTAAAACCCACAAAAACGGCGGTTTTAAATCAATTGAACCTCTGTACATTGACGCAAGCCAATTAAATACTTTTATTGCACTGGGCAGGGCAACAATAAATGTTAAAAAAGAGAAAACCATTGCAGCAGTTTGACTTAAACCACTTACAAACATGTGATGAGCCCAAACAAGGTATCCTAAAAATGCAATTGCTAAGCTGGATATTGCTATTGCTTTATATCCGAATATTGTTCTTCTTGTAAAAGTTGGAATTATTTCGGATACAACACCCATTGCCGGCAATACCATAATATAAACAGCAGGATGAGAATATATCCAAAACATGTGTTGAAACAAAATGGGATCACCTCCTAAAGCAGGATCAAAAATACCAATTCCGAATATTCTTTCAAGTATTACCAATAACAAAGTGATTCCAACAACCGGAGTAGCTAAAATCTGTATCCAACTTGTTGCATATAACGACCAAACAAAAAGTGGCATTTTAAAATAAGACATTCCCGGAGCACGCATTCTGTGTATAGTAGTAATAAAATTAATACCTGTTAAAATTGAAGAAAATCCTAAAACAAAAGCTCCGAATAAAGGTAAAGAAACATTTGTTCCAGTTCTTACACTATAAGGTATATAAAATGTCCAACCGGTATCAATTGGGCCTCCGGGTAAAAATAACGATAGTAATATTATAAAAGCACCTATAAGATATATCCAGAAAGAAAGTAAGTTTAACCGCGGAAAGGCAACATCTTTAGCACCGATTAGAATCGGTAAGAAAAAATTACCGAATACAACCGGAATACCGGGGACAATAAAAAGAAATACCATAGTAACACCATGAAGTGTAAATAAAGTATTATATGTTTGTGCTTTCATTATTGTTTCACCGGGAGCTATTGTTTCCAAACGCATCAATACTCCTAAGATCATCGCACAAAAGAAAAAAACAGCTAAAGCACATAAATACATTATTCCTATGCGTTTATGATCGGTACTCAGCAACCAGGATACTATGCCTCGGGCTTTTTTAGTTGTGCCTTCTTCATAAAAAGATTTATTTAAATGTTTGTTTTTATCAATCATTTAACTTCTCCGACAAAGTATTTAATAAAACTAATTAGGAATTTTTTTTGATTTGAAAAAAATTAAAAAAACAAAGTACAATAATATTGCCGTCAACATAATAGCACCAACAATTCTGGTAACGTTAACTTTGTATGAATGTCCTTTAGGATCGAAACTAAAACAAAGTTTTAAAAATTTTGTAATGGTCGGATTTGTTTTACCCGCTTCCGCATCCAGCAAAGCCATTTTTACATCAAATTGATTAAATTCCGTACCGAAAAGATATCGGGAAATTTTTCCTTGGGGTGAAACCGCAATTATTCCGCCGGGATGTCTGTATTCATCTCCATATTTTTTAAAATGAACCCCTGCAATATCAGTAACTTTTTTGATTGCCAGGCTATCCCCGGTTAAGAACAGCCATGCTTTTGAAGGAAATTTTCTCTGAATTGCTCCCAGATAATTTTCTTTGCTTCCTTTTGCTATTTCCGGTGTTTCACCATTATCAATACTTATTGTAATTACATTAAAATCTTTGCCCGGAGTTAAATCTACCTTATCAACAACCCAAGCTAATGAACTGAGTGTGGTGCTACAAATACCAGGACATTCATAATAAACAAATGCTAGTAAGGTTGGTTTGTTTATTACATCTCCTAGCTTAAGTTTTTCACCTTCAGAATTAATAAATTCGGTATCTAAAGGCAAAAATGCTCCTAACTGTTCATCAATTCCAATTTCAACTTTGGAATTCTGAGAAATTGCTAACTTAGGAAATGTAAAGAAAAAAATATATATAAATATAAATTTATATTTCAATATTAAATCATAATAAGATATTTAGTATTATTTTTAAAGTTAAAAATATTATTTTATATATGCAAATTATATAATTATAAAATATTGTTATTTATAATATTTTTTAAAT
>Ga0256841_1001875_pt1 | contig 17351 bp, 2 predicted proteins | sample 356308metaG_FD_185971 | JGI IMG/M metagenome (GOLD analysis project Ga0256841, IMG submission 185971) | Hydrothermal vent microbial communities from Mid Atlantic Ridge, Atlantic Ocean - 356-308 | ecosystem: Environmental > Aquatic > Marine > Hydrothermal vents | place: Atlantic Ocean: Mid... | reverse complement strand
TTAAATGTTTAATTAAATATGATGAAAATAACAAAAAGATTTTAAGAATAGTTGATAAAGAAAACAATCTTCTATTGGAATTAAATAATGTTGATGTTATTGAAAATGTTTCCGAAGAAATATTTAATAATGTTAATTTATTTGCAAAGTCCAATTCCGAGCAAAAAGAAAATGAAGAAGTAGAAAAGAAGGTTACCGAAGAATTTTCTTTGGAAAATATTAAATCTCTTTCGCATGACGAACAAAAAAGAATAATCTCCGATATTTTGAAAAAGGAAATTGGAAAAGTATTAAAGCTAAATGTAAATAGAATTGATTCCGGCAAATCAATTACTCATCTCGGATTGGATTCCATTATGGCAATTGAACTAAAAAACAATCTGAGTAAAAAATATAAATTTTCCGTTCCGGTTGCAGAACTTGTACAAGGTCCGTCTGTAAATCAATTAACGGAAATTATAATTAAGCATCTTGCCGATGATGAAAATGGAGTAGTAAAATTACAACACCAAAAAGTTGCCGAAGATAAATTTGAACTTTCGTACGGACAAAATGCAATGTGGTTCCAACATCAAATGGCACCGGAAAGTATTTTTAATCCCACTTATGCAGTAAGAATAAAATCTAAAATAGATATAGATAAATTTAAGAATGTTATTGCTAAAATAGTTGAAAGACACGAAGCATTAAGAACAACATATCATTTTGCGAATGGTCAACCTGTACAAAAAATTCATAAAAAAATTGATACACCGTTTACATTTTATCAAGTTGAAAATTTAACCGAACTTGAACTTAAAGAAAAAATCAATACCATTGCTAATGAAATTTTCGATATAGAAAACGGTCCGGTATTTAAAACAAATCTTTTTAAAATTAAGGAAAATGATTTTATATTTTTAATTTCGGCGCATCATATAGCCGTAGATTTTTGGTCTCAAGCAATTATTATAAACGAGATAAGTCAATTATATCAAGCCGAAAGCAGTATTGATTTGCCTACAAGTGATTTCTCTTATTTGGATTTTGTTGTTTGGCAAAAGGAATTTGTTAAAAGTAGTAAAGGGGAAAAACAATTACATTATTGGACAAACAAACTTGAAGGTGAAATTCCGAACTTGGATTTACCGACAAAGAAAATTAGAAAACCGGTTCAAACTTTTAACGGAGCTTCTTATACAACGGAGATTGAAATTGAAAACTCTAACAAATTAAAAGATATAAGTGAACGGAACAATGCAACTTTGTATATGTCATTGTTTTCAATATTTCAAATATTGCTAAATAAATATACACATCAAGATGATATAATTGTAGGAACACCAACAACGGGAAGAAGTTTGTCCGAACTTAAAAACATTGTCGGATATTTTGTCAATCCTTTGCCTGTAAGAACACAATTACATAAATCGGATACTTTTGAAACAATACTTCAAAAAGTTAAAGAGAACATTGTCGGAACTCTTGATAATCAAGATTATCCTTTCAATTTGATAGTTGAAAAAATTCAACCGGAAAGAGATGCAAGTAGAAGTCCGATATTTCAAGTGATGTTTGTATATCAAAAAGCACACGTTTTAGCAGAAGAAGGTTTGTCCGGTTTTGCGGTTGGGAAAGAAAATTCAACAATGCAGCTCGGTAATTTGCCGATTGAATCTTATAGTATAGATGAAAACAAATCCGCTTTTGATTTAACTTTACTAATGGCGGAAACCAAAGAAGGAATAACAGCAACTGTTACTTATAATACGGATTTATTCGAAGAAAAATATATTAAAAGATTTTTAACGCATTACAAACGGTTGGTTAAATTGTTTACCGAAAATCCGAAAGAAAAATTATCCAACATTGCTTTGGTTGATAAAGTCAACAACAGTTTATTGAAATATACCAAAAGCGATTTAACAAAAAAATATTCTTTCGTATTTAATGATTTTGAAAAAATAACAAAAAAGTTTCCCGATAAAATTGCGGTTCAATATAAAAATAATATTTTAACTTTTGATGAACTTAATAAAGCGGCAAACAAATTGTCGAATTACTTACTAAGTAAAAATGTTAAACCGGAAATGCGTATTGGTGTTTTTGTGGAACGTTCTTTTGATATGATAATTTCCATACTTGCCGTAATGAAAGCCGGTTGTGTTTATGTCCCTATTGATACTGTTTATCCAATCGATAGAATAAAATCAATAGTAAACGATGCGGAAATTGAAGTAATAATTTCGCATTCTAAACATTGTAATAAAATTGAAGAAATTGTAAACGAAGTTGTTTGTTTAGACACAGAAGAAGAAAATCTTAAAACAATGGATGATTCAAATCCGAATGTTTTTCTTGATGAACAAAATTTAGCTTATTCTATTTATACTTCCGGCTCAACGGGAAAACCGAAAGGCGTAATGTTAACACATAAAGGTTTAAGCAATTTGGTAAAAAATCAAACGCAAATATTCGGTATAACAAAAGAGAGCAAAGTTTTACAACTTGCATCTTTAAGTTTTGATGCTTCCGTATCCGAAATATTTACTTCTTTGGTAAACGGAGCAACATTGCATTTGGTTTCGCAAGATGTTTTACTTTCCGGCTCCGCATTGATAAATGAAATTAATGAACGAAAAGTTTCCGTGGCAACAATTCCGCCTTCACTTTTAGCTGTTCTTCCTTCGGATAAGTTACCCGAGTTAAAAACCTTGGTTTCCGCCGGTGAAGCGTGTACAAAAGATGTTGTTCAAAAATGGTCTAACGGAAGAAAATTTATAAATGCTTACGGACCAACGGAAGTAACCGTTTGTGCAACTACTTATAATATTGAAAACAGTGATGAAATATTGTCTATTGGTTCTTCCATAAACGGAATAAATTCATACATCCTTGATGAAAATTTAAATCCCGTTCCCGTATGTGTTCCGGGAGAATTGTGTATAAGCGGAATCGGTTTGGCAAGAGGTTATAACAATATGCCGGATTTAACAGCTGTTAAGTTTATTCCAAATCCTTTTGCTACATTTCCGGGCGAAAGATTATACAGAACCGGTGACCTTGTTAAATTAAGAGATGACGGTAAATTGGAATACCTTGGAAGAATAGACGACCAAGTTAAGTTCAGGGGTTTTAGAATCGAATTATCGGAAATACAAACGGTTCTTGAGCAACATACCGATATTATTAAGGCAGAACTGCTTTTGAAAAAATTTAATAATGAAAAAAAATTAGTTGCTTACTATGTTTCAAAAGATAATAAAGAAATTGAAAATCATATACTCAGAGATTATGTGATTAATCATTTGCCGGAATATATGCTGCCGTCTCTGTTTGTTAAAGTTGATTCAATTCCGTTAACACATAACGGAAAAGTTAACAAAAAGGCACTTGCAAAAATTAAAATTCAATCCGAAGTACGTAACAAATACGTTAAACCGGAATCTGAAATTGAAAAGGAAATTGTTGAAATTTGGCAAGACGTTCTTAAGGTTAATAATATCAGTACAAGTGATAACTTTTTTGAGCTTGGCGGTCATTCTCTAAATATAATAGAAGTTCAAACTAAAATAAAAGAAAAATTAAACAAAGACCTTACGGTTGTTGATTTGTTTAAATATCCTACAGTGAAAATGTTTGCCGAATTTTTAAGTAACGGAAACAATATAGAAAAGAAAGTGGAAGAAGTAAAACAAAGAGCCGATAAAAGAAAAAAAATATTGGAACAGCAAAAAGCAAAAATGAGAAATAGGAGAAAACCGAATTGAGTTCCGAATACACTGGTCTGGAAATAGCAATTATCGGTATGTCCGGTAGATTTCCCGGTTCTAAAAATGTAAAAGAGCTATGGAATAATCTATGCGAAGGAAAAAATCTTATTTCTTATTTCTCCGATGAGGAGCTTCTGAAAAATAATATTCCGGAAGAATATATAAAAGATAAGAACTATGTAAAAGCGAGAGGCATACTTGAAGATGTTGATAAATTTGATGCCGATTTGTTCGGTTTTTATCCGAAAGAAATTGAGAACTTAGACCCGCAGCAAAGACTCTTTTTGGAATGTTCTTGGGAAGCTTTGGAAGATGCCGGTTATCAACCCGATAATATTGATGGCTTAACCGGTGTGTTTGGAGGTATTGGAATGAACACTTATGTTTTACAATTTCTTAAATCAAATCCCGAGTTAACTACTTCCGCCGAAGGATATCAATTCTCAATTGGTAATGAAAAAGATTTTTTAACCACACGTGTTTCTTATAAATTAAATCTTAAAGGACCAAGTTTGGATTTACAAACAGCTTGTTCAACATCACTTGTTGCAACTCATCTGGCTTGTATGAATTTACTTAACTTCCAATGCGATGTCGCTTTAGCAGGCGGTTCAACAATTTCTCTGCCGCAAGTAAACGGATATCATTACCAAGAAGGAATGATACTTTCGCCTGATGGCGTTTGTCGTCCTTTCGATAAAGATGCCGGAGGAACAGTTGCCGGTAACGGTGTTGGAATTGTTGTGCTTAAAAGATTGGAAGATGCTATAAATGACAAAGATGAAATTTATGCAGTAATAAAAGGTTCGGCTTATAATAATGACGGAGCAATAAAAGTTGGTTACACTGCTCCGGGTGTTAACGGACAAGTTGAAGTTATAACATCCGCTTATGCTAATGCGGAAGTTCCGATGTCTTCTATTGGTTACATAGAAACGCACGGAACGGGAACTTCACTCGGAGACCCGATTGAAATTGATGCTCTTACACAAGCTTTTAGTCAGGATAGCGATAAGAAACAATTTTGTGCAATCGGTTCCGTAAAATCTAATGTCGGTCATCTTGATACGGCGGCAGGAGTTACCGGTTTAATTAAAGCCGCACTCTCCGTTTATTATGGAAAAATACCGCCAAGTATAAATTTTAATTCTCCGAATCCAAAAATAAATTTTAATGAAACACCGTTTTATGTAAACACAGAATTAAGAGAATGGGAAACTACGGATGTTCCAAGACGTGCCGGTGTCAGTTCTTTCGGAATTGGCGGAACCAATGTTCATATTGTTTTGGAAGAGCCTCCTAAAAAAGAAATTATTAATGAAGATGAAGACGAATACCGGATTGTTCCGTTTTCAGCTAATACTAAAAATTCGTTAAAAAATATCACCGAAAATTTCAAAGAATATTTAAAAGATAATTCCGATATTGATTTTACATCGATGGCATTTACTTTACAAAACGGAAGGAAGGAATTTGCATACCGCCAATTTTTAATAGCCGATTCAACAAATCAAGTTAGTAAAATATTAAACGGGGAAATTAAGCAAAAGTTATTTGCTAACAATGGCAAGGTGTTGGAAAATCCTTCGGTAGTCTTTATGTTTAGCGGACAAGGTTCGCAATACATTAATATGACAAAAGAACTTTATGATAAAAATGCCAATTACAGAAAATATGTTAATGAGTGTTTTGATGTTTTGGAAAAGGAAGAGAACTTAAATCTAAAAGAAATTATTTTTCCGAATTCAAACTCAAAAGAAGCAACAGAAAAACTAAAACAAACCGAATATACGCAGCCTGCTTTATTTGTTATTGAATATTCGCTTGCAAAATTATTTATGGATTCGGGTATTGTTCCGCACAAAATGGTTGGACACAGTATTGGCGAATATACTGCAGCTTGTTTATCCGGCGTTATGGATTTAAGAGCCGCTCTAAAACTTGTAACAGCTCGCGGTAAACTAATGCAAAAATTGGAAAAGGGAAGTATGTTAAGTGTTACACTTTCCGAACAAGAATTAAAAGAGATATTGCCTGATGATATTGATTTGGCGGTTATAAATTCACCGGAATTGTGCGTTGTTTCAGGAGAACCGGAAAAGATAAATAAGTTTGAAGAACTACTTAACACAAAAGAAATCAGCAGTGCTTTTTTACATACATCTCACGCGTTTCATTCAAGAATGATGGAACCGGTTTTGGAAGAATTTAAGTCTGTTGTTGAAAATGTAAATCTTAATGCTCCGGTTATTCCGTATATGTCTAATGTTACCGGTAATTTTATTACAAATGATGAGGCGGTTAATCCTAATTATTATGTTAATCATCTTCGCTATACAGTTAGGTTTGCTGATAATGTTTCTAATTTATTAAAAGATGAAAATAATATTTTAATTGAGATTGGTCCCGGTTCAACTTTGGCATCGTTGGCAAAACTTAATCATCAGGCAAGCGGAAGAACAATTGTAAATACGGTAAAACATCCCAAGCAATCTTTGAATGATAAAGAAATATTATTAAATGCAATTGGTAATTTATGGTTAAGCGGTGTAAAAATTGATTGGATGAAATTCTATACTAATCAACCTCCGCGTATTCATTTGCCTACTTATGCTTTTGATAAAAAAAGATATTGGATAAGCGTTGGAAAATCAAAGTTCAATCAACACAAAAGAAATCCGAATAGGAATAATGTTGAAAATTGGTTTTATGAAATATCGTGGAAAAGAAAATCGTTAGTTCATTCGGGGAAAAATTTTTCCAATATTTTGATTTTTGAAAATAGAACAAATCCGATAGCAGAATATTTTGATAAGAATAATAGAAATATATTTAAAGTTTTTTTAGGTGCTAAGTATAAACAAATAAATGATAATATATTTGAAATTTCAAATTCACTAAATGATTATCAACAATTATTTGATAAGCTAAATGAAATTAAATTTATTCCCGAAAAAATAATTCATAATTGGACCAACAAAAAAATTAGGGATGAGGATTTTAATGAACATCAAAAATGTGGATTTTTAAGTTTGATGAATTTAGCAAAAACAATATTAAACAAAAATATTGAAGATGATATTCAATTGGACATTATAACTTCAAATATATTTGATATAACCGGAAACGAAAACATTATTCCTTCGAAAGCAACTATAATAGGTGCGGCAAAAGTTATAAATCAAGAAGTAAAGAATATCCGAACAAAAATTATTGATATTAAAAATGACGATAAAGAGAATAAAGAAAATCTGATAAATGAAATTTGTTCCGGTGAAAATCAAATTGCCGTTGCCCTACGCGGCAAATACCGTTGGGTGAATATTTTAGAAGAATTAACTATCGGAAAAGATAAAGATAATTTATTGTTAAAAGAAAACGGTGTTTATTTAATTACCGGCGGCTTGGGTAGAATAGGTTTAACGTTCGCACAGCATCTTGCTGAAAATTACAAAGCCAGAATTGTTCTTATAGATAGATTTGAAATTCCGCCTAAAGAAGAATGGGAAAAATATATTCAAGATAATGATGACAGTATTACACCGAGAATAAAAAATCTTATTTCCATTTCTGAAAAAGGAACCGAAGTTTTAGTATTAAAAGCCGATGTTGAAAAAGAAAATGAGTTACGTACTGCAATAGAAACCGTAATTAAAAAATTCAAAAAAATAAACGGTATAATTCACGCAGCCGGTTTGGTTGGCAATGATACGGTAAATTTAATTTCCGATTTTAGTGAAGAAAACTTTATAAAACAAAGCTCCCCCAAAATTAAAGGAACAATTAACTTGGCAACGGTTCTGGATGGTGTTGATTTGGATTTTGTCATGATTCAATCTTCTCTTGCTTCTGTCTTAGGCGGATTAGGATTTGCAAGTTATTCTGCCGTAAACAATTTTATTGATGCCTTTGTTACAATGAAAGCAAAAAAGAATTATATAAAATGGATAAGCTTAAATTGGGACGCTTGGAATTTTAATTCCTCTAACGAAAAAGGAATAACACCGTTACAAGGAAATGAAATTTTAGATACAGTAATAAGAAAAGATTCGCCAAATCAAATTGTAATTTCAATTGATGATATACACGAAAGCATTGATAAATGGTTGCTTCACGCTAACAACGAAGAAGACGAACTCGAAGAAAACACCGATAAATTGTTACACGAACGTCCTGACTTGGATGTTGAGTATATTGAACCTTCCACGGAATTGGAAAATAAAATATTTGAAGAATGGCAAAAACTACTTGGTATAGAAAAAATTGGAATAAACGATAACTTTTTCGATTTAGGCGGTGATTCGCTGATTGGAACTCAACTTGTTTCAAGAATGAGAAAAACATTCAGTGTGGATATTCCGTTGGTTGCAATATTTGAAAATGCTACTATCAAAGGAATTGCAGATTTGATTGAAAAGAATTCTACGGATAAAAACGAAACGGATGAAATTGCAAGTTTATTAAATGAGCTTGAAAACTTATCCGAAGAAGAAGTACAAAAAAAATTAAATGATAAAAACAAAGGTTAAATGGAATTAAAAGAGCTACTGAAAAATTACCGTAATTTCTCCGACGAAAAGAAAAAACTATTCGATACCTTGCTAAAAGAAAAAGGGATTGAACTTACGGATCATATTATTCTTCCGCAAGAGAGAACCGGAAAACCTATGCCCGCTTCTTTTGCTCAAAGAAGACTATGGTTTTTGGAACAGTTCGAACCGGGAAGTCCTTTGTATATAATCCCGATTGCCGTTAGAGTAAAAGGAGACTTTAATGAGCAAATATTAAAAGATACAATTCTTAAAATTGTTGAACGGCACGAGGTTTTACGTACATCGTTTAAATCAATCGACGGAGAAGTTTTTCAAAGAATTCATTCCGAGAATAAAATCAATTTCAAAAAGATAGATGTTTCCGTTTCGGAAGATAAAGATGAAGAAATTAAAAATATCATCATGCGTGAAAGCATCACTCCTTTTAATCTTACGGAATATCCTTTGTTCAGAGTTGTTCTAATAAAAGTAAAAGAGAATGAACATATTCTTTTAATTCCTATGCATCATATTATTTCGGATAATTGGTCAACTGCGGTATTTGTAAAAGAATTACTGGAAATTTACAAAGCTTATAAAGAAAACAAAGAAATAAATCTTCAACCGTTATCAATTCAATATGCTGATTTTGCAGCTTGGCAGATTGAAAGATTTAAGAAGAACATTTACAAAGAGCAAACAGAATATTGGACGCAAAAATTATCCGATAGCAATGAAGTGCTTGATATTATTACGGATTACAAACGTCCGCCTGTGCAAACATTTAATGGTGCTTTTGAATTATTCGAAATTGAAAAAGATAATTTGGAAAAACTAAAACAACTTGCTAAGAAAACAGATACAACTTTATTTATGATTTTGATTTCGGCATTTCAAGTAATGTTATACCGTTATACCGGACAAAATGATTTAAATATCGGAACGCCGATTGCAAACAGAAACAGAACGGAAATTGAAACACTAATCGGATTTTTTATTAACACACTTGTAATGCGAGGTAACTTATCCGGTAACCCGACATTCAAAGAGTTGCTTGAAAGAACCAAAGAAACTGCTTTGGAAGCATATCAAAATCAAGATGTTCCGTTTGAAGATATTGTTGACAAATTAAATTTGGAAAGAGATATAAGTCGCACCGCATTATTCCAAGCTATGTTTGTTTTGAACAATGCACAAATGGAAAAATTGGAATTGCCCGGTGTTGAGTTTGAAATTATAGATGTTGATACACAAACAACCAAATTCGATTTGGTTCTTTCTTTAACCGAAAGCAACAACTTACTTAAAGGAAAATTTGAATACAATACCGATTTATTCAAGAGTTTCACAATTAAACAATTAATAAAAACTTTTCAAAATATATTAAGTGAAATTGGAAACAATTCCGGTTTACATATTGATGAAATAAAATTGAACGAAAAGGAATTATCGATTTTAACCGGTGAAGAAAATAAAAATTTAATAAAGAAAAATGTAATCGAATTGATAAAAGATATTGCAAAGGAATATCCTGAACGCAAAGCTATTGGCATAGAAAACCATTCTTTAACTTATAATGAATTGATTGCCGAAATAAACAAACTATCAAATTACCTTAAAAATAGCGGGGTATCTCAAGGTGATATTGTTTCGATTTTCCTTGATAGGTCGCTTGAATATGTAATTTCAATGTTTGCCGTTATGAATATCGGAGCAACGTATTTACCTTTGGATATAGATTATCCTTTGGATAGATTAAATTATTTGCTTCAAGATTCACAGACAAATTTTATTATTTCTAAAAATGAACTTGTTGCCAAACTAAATAATTATAAAAATAAAATAATTGATGTAACGAAATATAAATCTGCAGAAGCCGAAGTTGAAAATGTTGAAAGCTCAAAAGATAATGATGTAGCTTATATAATTTATACATCCGGTTCAACTGGAAATCCCAAAGGAGTGGAAGTAACACATTCCGCATTATCCGAACATATTCAAATAATGAAAGAACATTTTGCTGTTACTGAAAATGATAAAGAACTGGAATTTGCCGCATTTAATTTTGATGCATCCATTGAACAAATACTTGTTCCGCTAATAAGCGGTGCCGAGCTTTATTTAAGAGGAAATAATATTTGGACGCCTCAAGAATTTACAAAAATAATAAACGATGAAAAACTAACAATAATAAATCCGCCGACAATTGTTTGGGAAGAATTAACAAAATATTGGTTTGAAAATCCGGAAGAAGCACCAAGCAAACAATTAAAACTTTGCATTGCCGGCGGTGACGAAATGAAAACCGATTTAATTGCAAAATGGATGCAAAGTCCGATGGAAAATGTCAGATTGCTCAACGCTTACGGACCAACGGAAACCGTAATAACAGCTTCTACTGCAGAAATCAACAAACTTGATTCTACGAATCTTTACAGAACTCCTATTGGCAAACCTCTTGCGGAACGTAAGTTTTATGTGGTTGATAAAAACTTAAATATACTGCCCAAAGGATTTCCCGGAGAGTTGTGTATTGGCGGAAATATTTTGGCAAAAGGATATTTAAATAGAGAAAAAATTACAAAAGAAAAATTTGTTCCGGATGTTACAAACCGTAATGCAATAATGTACAGAACAGGAGATTTTGTTAAAATAAATGAAGATGATAATATTGAATTTCTTGGTAGAATTGATACGCAAGTAAAACTGCGAGGTTTTAGAATTGAACTTGGAGAAATTGAAACCGTAATTAAAAACAATAATAATATTGATAATGCTATTGTTACTACGTATGAAGAAAACGGTAATAAATTTTTAGTTGCCTACATCGTTACAAAAGATAATTCGGAACTTGATAAAGACGAAATTAAAAATCATATAAAAAATAAATTACCTGAATATATGTTGCCGTCCGTATTTATTCGGATAGATAAAATACCATTAACGGCAAGCGGAAAAGTTGATAAAAAATCACTTCCTAAACCTGAAGGAATTGCCGTTAAATCGGAAGTTGAATTTGTTGAACCGCGTTCCGAAACGGAAACAATAATTGCAAACATTGTTGCGAATGTTCTAAATATAGAAAAAGTAGGAGTGTATGATAATTTCTTTGAACTTGGCGGACATTCAATGTTGGCTATGCAAGTAATTGCAAAAATCAATGAACAATTTCGTGTGGAAATTCCTATTAAGTCTCTTTTTGAAAATCCCACGATAGACGGAATCGGTAAAGCAATATTTGAAGCACAAATATTAGAGCAAACCGATGACGAATTAGAAGAGCTGCTAAAAGAAATTGGCGGAATACCCGATGAATCCACAATAATGTTAAGTGATAATGATACTGATAACAAACAGGACCAAACAACATAAAGAATATGAAGAAAGATATAAATAAAATATTAGCCCAACTTACACCCGAACAACGCGAACTGTTAGAAAAAAAACTACTCGAAAAATCGGCTGAGAAAAAAGCAGGTACATCAATACCCAAGCGGGAAAATCTATCGGACTTTCCTTTGTCTTTTGCGCAAAGAAGTTTATGGTTTTTAAGTCAGCTTAATAAAAACAGTGCATTTTACAATATGCCGGCTTTGGTTAATATTAAAGGGGAATTAAACTTTTCCGCATTGGAAAAAAGTTTAAATGAAGTTGTAAAACGTCATGATATTTTAAGAAGCAATTACCGTTTTGATAATGAACCTAAGCAAATAGTAAAAAAAGAATTAAATCTTAAACTTAATAAAATCAACATAGAAGAAATCAACGGTGTTGATTTAGAAGATAAAATAATTTCATTCTCTACAAAAGAAGGCAGCAAACCGTTTGATTTAACTAAAGATATTTTGTTAAGAGCAAGCTTAATCAAAATAAACGAAACTTATAATGTTTTAATAATTACTTTTCATCATATTGTAGCGGACGGTTGGTCTCTTGCGGTTTTTATAAATGAAATAATAACTGCATATTCCGCTTATTCAAAAAATAAAAATCCTTTATTGCCGGAATTAAAAATTCAATATGCCGATTTTGCAAAATGGCAAAATGACAAACTTGAGAATAATGAATTTAATACTCAATTGGAATATTGGAAAACCCAATTAAAAAATCTCAACGGGAATTTAAATCTCCCGTTAGATAAACCGAGACCGAAAGTACAAACATATAACGGATTTCATAAATCATTTAAGATAGACAAAGAACTTTATAATAAGGTAAAAGAATTTAGCATGCAACAAAAAACCACAATGTTTGTTGTGATGCTTTCTCTTTATCAAGCTTTGCTTCATCGTTATACTTCGCAAGAAGATATTTCCGTAGGTTCGCCAATTGCTTATAGAGATAAACCGGAACTTCAAAATCTAATAGGATTCTTTATTAACACGTTGGTTTTTAGAGGAGACTTTTCGGCAAATCCTAATTTCATTGATTTGGTTAAACAAATTCACAAAACCTCAATAGATGCTTTCGATAACAAAGACATTCCTTTTGAGAAAGTTGTTGATGCTCTTAAAGTAAGAAGGACACAAGAACAAGCTCCTTTGTTCCAAACATTATTTGTAATGCAAAATACACCGAAAAAAGAAATTAAGATACCCGAATTGGTTTTTGAATTTAAAGAAGTGGAAACAAATAATGTTAAGTTCGATTTAACTTTATCAATCGAAGAATCACCGAACGAACTAAATTGTCTTATCGGCTATAACACGGATTTATTTAGTGAAGAAACAATAGATGACCTAATCAAACGTTTTAAAATATTTTTGCACAACTTATTGGAAAACCCGACCGTACCAATTGATAAAATTGCATTGGTTACAAAAGAAGAAGCAAAAAAGCTTACAAATAAATTGAACGAAAATTTTGAAGATGAATTTCTTTTACCAAATTTGCATTCGTTGTTTGAAAAACAAGCGGAAGAAAATCCTCAATCAATTGCTATAGAATATCCCGTAATAGACAACAGCGGAAACATTACAAACAATAAATTCTCGTATTCCGAAATAAACCGAAAAGCCAATGCGTTGGCAAATTATTTGGTAAAGAATAATGTTGAAAAAAATGACATTGTAGCTTTTAGCTTAACCCGTTCGCCGAATATGATTATTACCTTACTCGGAATTTTAAAAAGCGGAGCGGCATATTTACCTATTGATCCGAATTATCCGGAAAGCAGAAAAAAATATATGCTCGAAGATTCCGGTACAAAAATATTACTCACGGAAAAATCATTAAAAAATAATTTTAGCACGTTCAACGGAAAAATATTTGATGTTGAAGATGTATTGAAAAATACTAAAGAAGAAGATAAAATTAATCCTAATGTAAATGTTACACATAAAGATTTGGCTTATATAATTTATACATCGGGTTCCACGGGAAAACCTAAAGGTGTAATGATAACTCACAAGTCAGTTGTAAATTATATAATGCGTACATCCGAAGAATACGGTTTTAGAAAAGAGGACAGAGTTTTACAATTTTCTTCAATTAGTTTTGATGCCGCTGCCGAAGAGATTTATCACACTTTGTATAAAGGAGCAACACTTGTTTTAAGACCGGAAGAAATAATTAGCTCGCCGAAAATGTTTTTGGATTTTAGTATTGAAACGGATATTTCAATTTGGGATATGCCGACAGCTTATTGGCATCAGCTTTCTCAAGAAATTTTAGACGAAGATAGAGAATTACCGGAAAGACTGCACTCTTTGTTAATTGGCGGTGAACGTGTTGAACCCAAAAGAGTTTTAAGATGGCTAAATAAATTCGGAGACAAAGTTAAATTTTTTAATACTTACGGTCCAACGGAAACAACCATTGTTTCGTTGTTTTATAAAATTACCACAAAAGACAAAAAGCAATTGGAATATAGGGAAGTTCCTATCGGCAAGCCTGTTATTGGTTTAACGGCTTTACTTTTGGATGAAGCGTTAAATCCTTTACCCAAAGGTTTCCCGGGTGAATTATGTATAGGCGGAAACGGTTTGGCAAAAGGTTATCTCAACAAACCTGAAATTACCGCAAAAAGTTTTTTCAAAAATCCTTACGATAAAAACGGCGAAATTCTTTATCATACCGGAGATAAAGTTCGTTTACTTAAGGATAATAATTTTGAATATCTTGGCAGAATAGATGACCAAGTAAAAGTTCGCGGATTTAGAATTGAATTAAAGGAAATAAATAATTTATTATCCCATTACGATGCAATTAAAGAAGCTGTTGTATTAACAAAAAAAGATAGTAACAACCAAAACGTATTATATGCTTATTATACATCAAAAGACGGCAAAAGAATTATAAAATCAGAATTAAGAAATTTCTTAAAAACAACTCTGCCCGACTATATGATTCCGGCTAACTTTATTCACATTGACGAAATTCCTTTGACAACAAATGGCAAGGTGGATAAGCAAGCATTATTATCTATTGATAATTTTGCAATGAACGAAGAAAAAAATTACAAACCGCCCTCAAACGAATTGGAAGCAATTGTTGCAAAAATGTGGACTGATATTTTGGGAATTGAAAAAATCGGAATTGATGAAAACTTTTTTGAACTTGGCGGAGATTCACTTAAAGCCGCAGTGTTTATAAATAGTTTGCAAAAGAAACTTGGTGAAGTTGTTTGGGTTGTTTCACTTTTCGATAATCAAACTGTTAGTTTATACTCTAAATATTTAATATCGAACTATTATGATTCTCTCGAAAATCTCCTTGATGATGGTTCAACTTTTCTAGAAACCATCGATAGAAAAAACAGATATGCAAACAAGACTTGGATTGATGATAATAAACTGCAGAAAATGAACAATTCCATTAAGGAAAAATCATTTCTTAAAAAGAATATTTCATTACTTCCGAAAAAGAAAAACAGCAAAGCCGCTTTTATTCTTTCTGCTCCACGTTCCGGCTCAACGCTTTTAAGAGTTATGCTTTCGGGCAATCCTAATTTATTTGTACCTCCGGAGCTTGCACTCCTTTTGTTTGAAAAATTAAAAGACAGAAGCAAAGCATTTGAAGGTCGCGAAAAAGGTTGGTCGGAAGGTTTAACAAGAGCAATAATGCAAATTTTTAATTGCGATTACATCAAAGCCGAAAAAATAATTAAGGAATATGAAGATAAAGATATTACAATACAAGAATTTTATTACGAACTTCAAAATTTGATTGACAATGAACTGTTGGTTGATAAAACCACAACTTATGCCACTAATCCGGAAGTTTTAAATAGAGCGGAAAAATATTTTGATGAACCGAAATACATACACATTATACGGCATCCTTCTGCAATGGTTCAATCTTATTTGGATAGTAAACTAAATGAAGTTTTCGGAACGGAACACAATTTTACGGAACGTGAAAATGCCGAATTGTTTTGGGTATTGAATAATCAAAATATCACACGGTTTTTGGAAACTATTCCTGAACAAAGAAAATATATTTTACATTATGAGAACTTGGTTACCGAGCCAAAAAAATATATGGTTGAAATATCAGAGTTCCTTGGTGTGCCGTTTGATGAAGAAATGATACATCCGTATAATGATAAACATCTTAGAATGACAGACGGTATTCATCCGGAATCTCACATGGTTGGTGACCCGAAATTTCATGAGCATAAAGAAATAGATAGTTCGCTTGCAACCAAATGGCAAGAGCTACCAGAGAACGAATATTTAAGTCAACCTACAATTGAACTTGCAAAAAAATTAAATTTTGAAATTTCTGAAAATGATATTTTGCAAAACAAACACAATGATTCATCATCAGGCGAATTTGAGAATTTTCTAAAAAAATTATGGGCTAACATTCTTAATAAAGATTCGGTGGAAATATTTGATAACTTTTTTGATATTGGCGGTGATGATGAAAAAGCTGAATTTTTATTAAAGGAGCTAAATGATAAATTCTCTATAAAAATACCAGTAAAAGCTCTACACTTTGCTCCGACAATAGCAAAATTTACCGCTTATGCTTATGAATATTTCCCTGAAAAAACCGAAAAATATTTTGGAAAATCCGGCATAGCAGAAAAATCACACAGAAGAAATTTGAATTTTAAAACCGATAAAATCGGCTCAAAAGAAATTCTGGAGTTTAAAAATATAATTCCAAATGTAACTGAAAATAAAATTGCCAAAAAGAATAAAAAAGCTATATTTATTTTATCACCGCCACGTTCAGGTTCCACTTTGTTAAGAGTTATGTTAGCCGGTAACAAAAAATTATTTTCACCACCGGAGTTGGAGCTGCTTTCGTTTAATACTTTAAGAGAAAGGAAAAATGAACTTTCGGATAATTACAATTTGTGGTTAGAATCTACTATTCAAGTAATTATGGAACTAAACAAATGCTCCGTTGAAGAAGCTGAAACTATAATGAATAGGTTTGAAGAACAGGACACAACTGTTGCCGAATTTTACGGATATCTGGAAAAACTTTTGCAAGATAGAATATTAGTTGATAAAACTCCTACTTATTCATTAGATGTTAATATTCTTAAACGTGCAGAAGAAATATTCGAAGAACCGATATATATTCATTTGGCAAGAAATCCTTATGCATCAATATACTCTTTTATTGATGCTAATTTGGATAAGAATTTTTTCAGATACCAACATAATTTTGACAGAAGAAAATTAGCTGAGTTAATTTGGACGCTTTCCAATCAAAATATTATTGAATTTTTAGAGGAAATTCCCGCCGAAAGAAAGTTTAATCTTAAATTTGAAGATTTACTTTTAAACCCCGAAGAAAAAATGAGAAAGGTTTGTGAATTTATTGATATTGAATATGATGAAGAAATGATAAAACCTTATCACGGTAAAAAAATGACCGAACCAATTAAAAAAGGTTCGCAAATGGTTGGAGATTTTAAATTCTATTTGCATACAAATGTTGATAACAGAGTAATTGATAAATGGAAAAAATATCATACTGCGGATTTCTTAAATGACGAAGCTATTAAAATAGCACATAAACTTGGATATGGGCAAAAAGATTTAACATCTGAAAATGTAGTTACACAAATTAAACGAATTGATAGAAATAAAGAATTGCCACTTTC
>Ga0256841_1001874_pt1 | contig 17355 bp, 15 predicted proteins | sample 356308metaG_FD_185971 | JGI IMG/M metagenome (GOLD analysis project Ga0256841, IMG submission 185971) | Hydrothermal vent microbial communities from Mid Atlantic Ridge, Atlantic Ocean - 356-308 | ecosystem: Environmental > Aquatic > Marine > Hydrothermal vents | place: Atlantic Ocean: Mid... | reverse complement strand
AACCTCTGTCGTCGCTGCCTCGTGCGCGGTCGTGTGCAGGGGGTGTTCTACCGTGCCAGTACCCGGGACCAGGCCCGCCGGCTGGGAGTCACCGGGCACGCCATCAACCTGCCGGACGGCGGGGTGGAAGTGCTGGCCTGCGGCCCCGCCGCGGCCGTGGCGGCCCTCTGCGACTGGCTGCGGGAAGGCCCGCCCGCCGCCCGGGTCGAGGCCGTGGAATGCGAGCCCGTCGAGGTCCCGCCGCCGGTGGATTTCTCCACCGGCTGAATTGCGTTCAACCTTTTGCAGGGTTCCCGCTGCGTGACGTTTCGCCAACGTCCCGACGCATTGCCCGGTACACGGCGGCACGGTTTTGTCCATCTTTCCCCGGAATTTGCATCCGTTACCGGTTCGATGAGGGGTTCGGAAAAAAGTCAGGGCTGAACTCCAATGGACATTTCTCCGTGATCTCCGTGTTCTTTCTGCCAGACCTGGAAACCAACCCCCATCAGAACCGCCGCCATTTCTCCCGCAGGGCCTCGAAGACCTTGTTGGTGTAGCGATAGCTGCCGAGGCTGCCGTTGTAGCGGGCCAGGGCGCGGGGGAGGTTGCCGTTTTCCCGGTCCAGGTAGTACTTGAGGATGGTGGTGCCCAGGCGCAGGTTGGTGCGGGCATCGAACAGGTTGTCCTCGGGATGGCCGATTTCCTTCAGCCAGAAGGGCATTACCTGCATCAGGCCGATGGCGCCGGCCCGGGAGATGGCAAACTGGTTGAAGTTGCTCTCCACCTCGATCACCGCCAGCACCAGCTCCGGAATGAGCCCGGCGCGGGTGGCCTCCTGGTGGATCATCCGCAGCAGGCGCAGGCGCCGCTGCGGATCGGGAATGGTCGGCGCCAGCCGGGCAGACATGTCCACCAGCCACACCTCCGCCTCGAAGCGATCCCCGAAGCTGTCGCTGGCCTCGATGGCCTGCTTCAGCGCCACCCGCAGATCCGGATCGACCGTCCCGGCAGATGCGAGGCAAGGCAGCAGCCAGAGGAGGGCGAACAGGGTCAGGAGTGGTTTTGTCAGCGGCATTTGCATGGCAAAGCGTTACCCCAAACCTGTAGGAGCGGCGCCTCGCCGCGAAAATACAGGGACGAGTGACGAGGGCCAAGGCCGAGGAAAAACATTGGGTTACGGGCTTCGATTCCCTCCGTCCCTCGTCCCTCGTCCCTCGTCCCTGTTGAGGCGTTCCTTCAGGAACGCCTCAACAGCATCAAGCGGCACGTCCTGGCTGGCTTCGTCGCGGCGGCCTCTGTATTCGACAAGGCCCTTGTCCAGGCCGCGCTCGCCCAGTACCAAGCGGTGGGGGATGCCGATCAGCTCCATGTCGGCGAACATCACGCCGGGGCGTTCCTTGCGATCGTCCAGCAGGACTTCGATGCCGGCGGCCTGGAGGCGGGCGTACAGCTCTTCCACCGCCGCGCGCAGGCGCTCCGACTTGTGCATGTTCATGGGCAGCAGGGCCACCTGCCAGGGGGCGATGGCCTCGGGCCAGATGATGCCGCGCTCGTCGTGGTTCTGCTCGATGGCGGCCGCCACCACCCGGGAGACGCCGATCCCGTAGCAGCCCATGGTCATCACCACCGCCTTGCCGTTCTCGTCGAGCACCGTGGCGTTCATGGCCTGGCTGTACTTGCTGCCGAGCTGGAAGATGTGACCCACCTCGATGCCGCGCTTGATCTCCAGTACCCCCTTGCCGTCGGGGCTGGGATCGCCGGCCACCACGTTGCGGATGTCGGCGGCCTCGGCCTCGGGCAGATCGCGGCCCCAGTTGACGCCCGTCAGGTGCCAGCCGTCGCGGTTGGCGCCACAGACGAAGTCGGCCACCGCCAGGGCGGCATGGTCGGCGATCACCGGGATATCCAGGCCCACCGGCCCCACTGAGCCCGCGCCGGTGGCCGCCCGCACCTGTTCTTCGCTGGCGAAGGTCAGGGGGCTGGCCACGGCGGCGAGCTTTTCCGCCTTCACCACGTTGAGTTCGTGGTCGCCGCGCAGCACCAGGGCCACCACCCCGCCGTCGGCACCTTCCACCAGCAGGGTCTTGAGGCACCGTTCGGGTGCCACGCCGAGGAAGGCGCTGACCTCCTCGATGGTATGGGCGTCGGGGGTGGCGATCTCCTGCAGCGGTTGGGACGGGGCAGGACGGGGTTCGGCCGGTGGCAGGGCCTCGGCCAGCTCCACGTTGGCCGCGTAGTCGGACTCGCTGGAGAAGGCGATGGCGTCTTCGCCCGACTCGGCCAGCACGTGGAACTCGTGGGACAGGCTGCCGCCGATGCTGCCGGTGTCGGCCCGCACCGGGCGGAAGTCGAGGCCGAGACGAGAGAAGATCCGGCAGTAGGCGTCGTGCATCACCTGGTAGGTCTCGTCCAGGGAGGCCTGATCCAGATGGAAGGAGTAGGCGTCCTTCATCAGGAACTCCCGGGCCCGCATCACGCCGAAGCGGGGGCGGATCTCGTCGCGGAACTTGGTCTGGATCTGGTAGAAGTTGGCCGGCAATTGTCGGTAGCTGCGGATCTCTCGGCGCACCAGATCGGTGATCACCTCCTCGTGGGTCGGTCCCAGGCAGAATTCGCGGCCGTGCCGATCCTCGAAGCGCAGCAGCTCCGGGCCGTACTGGTCCCAGCGGCCCGATTCCTGCCACAGCTCGGCCGGCTGCACCACCGGCATCAGCAGCTCCTGGGCCCCGGCGGCGTCCATCTCCTCGCGGACGATGCGCTCCACCTTGCGCAGCACCCGCAGCCCCAGCGGCAGCCAGTTGTAGAGGCCCGAGGCCAGGCGGCGGATCAGGCCGGCACGCAGCATGAGCTGGTGGCTCACGATCTCCGCATCGGCGGGCACTTCCTTGACGGTGGCGAGCAACAGGCGGGAGGTACGCATGTTCTTCAGATTCCCCGGTGAATGAACGAAGCCCCGAATTCTATCCCGCCTGCCTCCCGGCGTCTCCCCCCGGCTTCGAGGGGCCGAGGTGGAAGGAACGCAGAGGACGCAGAGACGCAGAGGGCGTAGAGATTGTTATTGGGGGCGCGAAACAAGCATGGCAATGTCAGCCCTGCTGAAAATCCGTGCAACCGGCTTAGTGGTAAATCTATGTGGTAAATCTATCCCATACCCTGGCAGTGATGACGCATCCTCTCACCAGGCTCTGCGCCCTCTGCGTCTCTGCGTCCTCTGCGTTCTTTGCAGGCAGCCGACCGATTTGCGGGCAGTGCGCTCAGAACGTCCCGCGGTTCCAGCCCCAGAAGGCGCGGGGGGCGTCGCTGAATTCGATGTAGATGCGCTCGGGCGCGAGGTCGAGGCGTTCGGCGATGAAGTCGCAGAGCACGGCCGACAGCTCGGCGGTGCGGGCCTCCGGCAGGCCGATGCTCTTGAGTTCCAGGTAGGCGAGGGGGGCGTCGTCCCCGGCGAAGCACATGGGCACGGCGTCCTGCAGGGCCACCATCACGTAGCGTTCGGGCTTGCCGAGGGCCTCGGCCACGGTGCGCGAGGCGGCGGCCAGCAGTTCGGCGCGGTCGTTCTCGGCCACCGGGCGGTTGGTCTGGATCAACAGGTAGGGCATGGCTGGACTCCGGTTACGTCAGTCGCAGAATTCCTTGATGGCTTCCTTGGCCTCCTCGATTTTGCGCGAGCGTTCGTTGTCGTCGAGACGGATCACGCTGCCGTCCTCCTGCTGGATGCGCTTGTGCACGGTATAGACCTGCAGGTTGTGGCGGGCCGCCTCGCAGTTTTTCTTGCGCAGTTCCAGATTCTTCTGGTATTCGCCCTGGGCCTTCTGCTCGGCCTGCCGGGCCCGGTTTTCCCTGTCGACCTGCTCGACGAAGGAGGGGGACGGTTTGTGGGTCGTGCTGGCGGGTGGGCGAGGCTGACCGGTGTCGATGGTCTGGTAGGGCACGCCGACCGGGGGCCGGTTCTGGGAGTAGACCACGGTGCCGCTTTCGTCCACCCATTTGTAGGTGACGGCGAACAGCGGCGCGGCGGCGAGGTAGAGGGCCAGGAACAGGTGGGGGCGGAGGGCTTTCATGGCAGCTTCCCTTCGGTCGATGGGTGAATCCGGCAGTTTCCGGGAGATGCCCTGAAAAGTAAGTGAAATCTCCGGCACCTGCAAGCCGCCGGGACTTGTCCCTGCCATGGGCAGGGCCATTGGGCAAAAATCCTCGGGCCGCCGCGAAAGAAGTGCATTTCCCGGGGCATGCTGATTATAATAGGCGGTTTCACGCGCAGGTGGCGTGAAACCGGTCGAAATCGCCGGTCCAGACTCATTCGGGAGACACTCACGGTGAAACTCAGCGGTGCGGAAATCGTCGTCCAGTTCCTCAAGGACGAAGGCGTGGAGTACGTCTTCGGCTATCCGGGGGGGGCGGTCCTGCATATCTACGACGCCATCTTCCAGCAGGAAGACGTCCGCCACATCCTGGTACGCCACGAGCAGGGGGCCGTGCATGCCGCCGACGGCTATGCCCGGTCCACCGGCAAGCCCGGCGTGGCCCTGGTGACCTCCGGCCCCGGCGCCACCAATGCGGTCACCGGCATCGCCACCGCCTACATGGATTCCATTCCCATGGTGGTGCTCACCGGCCAGGTGGCCACCCCCTTCATCGGCTCCGACGCCTTCCAGGAAGTCGACTCGGTGGGCATCACGCGCCCCTGCGTGAAGCACAACTTCCTGGTGCGCAATCTCGAGGATCTGGCCGAGACCCTGAAGAAGGCCTTCTACATCGCCACCACCGGCCGGCCCGGCCCGGTGGTGGTGGACATCCCCAAGAACATCACCGATCCCAACATCAAGATCGACTACGCCTATCCGGATCGCGTCGAGATGCGCTCCTACAACCCCACGGTGAAGGGCCACACGGGCCAGATCAACCGGGCGGTGGATCTGATCCTCGATGCGAAACGGCCCATGATCTACACCGGCGGCGGCGTGGTGCTGGGCGACGGCGCCGAGGAGCTGGTGAAATTCACCCGCACCCTGGGCTATCCCATCACCAACACCCTGATGGGGCTGGGCGCCTACCCGGGCACCGATCGCCAGTTCCTGGGGATGCTGGGCATGCACGGCACCTACGAGGCCAACATGGCCATGCACGAGTGCGACGTGCTGATCGCCATCGGCGCCCGCTTCGACGACCGGGTTACCGGCGACGTGAAGCAGTTCTGCCCCGAGGCGAAGATCATCCACATCGACATCGATCCCTCGTCCATCTCCAAGAACGTGCGGGTGGACGTGCCCATCGTCGGCGACATCCGGCACGTGCTGGCCGACATGAACCGGGTCATCGAAGCCAGCGGCAAGCGCCCGGACGAGGCGGCCCTCCGGCGCTGGTGGGAGCAGATCGAACAGTGGCGGGCCAAGGACTGTCTGCGCTATGACCGCAACAGCGCCCTGATCAAGCCCCAGTACGTGATCGAGAAGCTGTGGGAGGTGACCGGCGGCGATGCCTTCGTGACCTCCGACGTGGGCCAGCACCAGATGTTCACCGCCCAGTTCTACAAGTTCGACCAGCCGCGGCGCTGGATCAACTCGGGGGGGCTCGGCACCATGGGCTTCGGCCTGCCGGCGGCCCTGGGCGTGCAGATCGCCCATCCCGACGCCACCGTGGCCTGCGTCACCGGCGAGGCCAGCATCCAGATGTGCATCCAGGAGCTGTCCACCGCCCTGCAGTACATGCTGCCGGTGAAAATCGTCAACCTCAACAACCGCTACATGGGCATGGTGCGCCAGTGGCAGGAGCTGTTCTACGAGAGCCGCTACTCCCATTCCTACATGGACGCCCTGCCCGACTTCCTCAAGCTGGCCGAGAGCTATGGCCACGTGGGCATGCGCATCGAGAAGCCGGGCGACGTGGAGGGCGCCCTGCGCGAGGCCTTCGCCATGAAGGACCGGCTGGTGTTCATGGACTTCATCACCGACCAGACCGAGAACGTCTATCCCATGATCGCCGCCGGCAAGGGGCATCATGAAATGCACGAGAGGGAGCTGGCCTGATGCGTCACATCATTTCGCTGCTGATGGAAAACGAGGCGGGCGCCCTGTCGCGGGTGGCCGGCCTGTTCTCGGCCCGGGGTTACAACATCGAATCCCTGACCGTGGCCCCCACCGAGGACCCCAGTCTGTCGCGCATGACCATCGTCACCCGCGGCTCGGAGGAAATCATCGAGCAGATCACCAAGCAGCTCAACAAGCTGATCGACGTGGTCAAGCTGGCCGACATCACCGAAGGCCGGCACCTGGAGCGGGAGCTGATGCTGATCAAGGTGCGCGCCGACAACCCGGGCCGGCGCGAAGAGGTCAAGCGCCTGAGCGACATCTTCCGCGGCCGCATCCTCGACGTGAGCGAGGACACCTACGTGATCGAGCTGACCGGCACCGGCAGCAAGCTCGACGCCTTCATCGAGGCGCTGGGCGCCGGCGTCATCCTCGAGACCGTGCGCTCGGGGACCACCGGCATCGCCCGCGGCGAGCGCACCCTGCACGTCTGAACCGTTTACTTCCCTTTGCCAGAGCAAAAAGAAACAGGAAACTGCCCATGAACATCTACTACGACAAAGACTGCGACCTGTCCATCATCAAGGGCATGAAGGTCACCATCGTCGGCTACGGCTCCCAGGGCCATGCCCACGCCAACAACCTCAAGGACTCGGGCGTCGACGTCACCGTGGCCCTGCGCGAAGGTTCCGCCTCCGCGGCCAAGGCCGAGGCCGCCGGCCTCACCGTCAAGCCCGTGCCCGAGGCGGTCAAGGGCGCCGATCTGGTGATGATCCTCACCCCCGACGAGTTCCAGGCCGTGCTCTACCGCAACGAGATCGCCCCCAACCTGAAGGAAGGCGCCACCCTGGCCTTCGCCCACGGCTTCTCCATCCACTACAACCAGATCGTGCCGCGCCAGGATCTGGACGTGATCATGATCGCCCCCAAGGCGCCGGGCCACACGGTGCGTTCCGAGTTCGTCAAGGGCGGCGGCATTCCCGATCTCATCGCCGTCTTCCAGGACGCCTCCGGCAAGGCCAAGGACACCGCCCTGTCCTACGCCTCGGCCATCGGCGGCGGCCGCACCGGGATCATCGAGACCACCTTCAAGGACGAGACCGAAACCGACCTGTTCGGCGAGCAGGCCGTGCTCTGCGGCGGTGCCGTGGAGCTGGTCAAGGCCGGCTTCGAAACCCTGGTGGAAGCCGGCTACGCCCCGGAGATGGCCTACTTCGAGTGTCTTCACGAACTCAAGCTGATCGTGGATCTGATGTACGAAGGCGGCATCGCCAACATGAACTACTCCATCTCCAACAACGCCGAGTATGGCGAGTACGTCACCGGGCCCAAGGTCATCAACGAACAGAGCCGTCAGGCCATGAAGGAAGCGCTGCACAACATCCAGACCGGCGAATACGCCAAGCGCTTCATTCTCGAAGGCCAGACCAACTACCCCGAGATGACCGCCCACCGCCGCCTCAACGCCGAGCACGAGATCGAGAAGGTCGGCGCCCGCCTGCGCGCCATGATGCCCTGGATCTCGGCCAACAAGCTGGTGGATCGCGAGAAGAACTAAATAGCTGTTCCGAATCCCCCTACACTCAGTGACAAGCACGAAGCCCTCAAGGGGGCAGATCGTTTCGTGACCTTCGGCCGCAGGGATGCGGCCGTAGAGCTTACAAGGATGTATTCACAGCGTGTCACGAAACGATCTGCCCCCTTGAGGGCGTGCCTGGTTCTTGTTCCTCCAGCTTAAAGTGTTCGAGGATTCGGAACACTTATTTGGCCCGCAGAAAGCCCGCACCGGCGGTTTTTCAACGCAAAGGCGCAAAGGATTTTGCAGCACCGTAACCCGGATGCAGGCTGCAGGGCTGGAATCCGGGGGGGCGAACCCCGTTTCCCCGGATTCCGCTGCGCTTCATTCGGGCTACAGGGCTGTAGGAGCGGCGCAAGCCGCGATAACGCGGTAGCGGATAGCTGGGGACGGGTTGCCGGGAACATCTGGTGATGTTGCCAGCCACCAGCGACCCGCCACCAGCAACCGCATTGTCGCGGCTTGCGCCGCGCCTACATTTCACCCGGTCTTTGCGTTACCATCACGGGTATTCTCCCATCCGCCGGAGCCTTCGGTGAACGACGAAAAGGAACAGTCGCGCCCCTCGCGCCGCCGCCGCGGCATCTACCTGCTGCCCAACCTGTTCACCACCGCGGCCCTGTTCGCCGGTTTCTATGCGGTGATCGCCGCCATGAACCAGCACTTCGAGGCGGCGGCGGTGGCGGTGTTCGTGGCCATGCTGCTCGACGGGCTCGACGGGCGGGTGGCGCGTCTGACCAACACCCAGAGCGACTTCGGCGCCGAGTACGACAGCCTGGCCGACATGGTCTCCTTCGGCGTGGCGCCGGCGCTGGTGGCCTACCAGTGGGCGCTCTCCGATCTGGGCAAGCTGGGCTGGCTGGCGGCCTTCGTCTACACCGCCGGGGCGGCCCTGCGCCTGGCCCGCTTCAACACCCAGGTGGGGATCGCCGACAAGCGCTACTTCCAGGGCCTGGCCAGTCCCTCGGCAGCGGCCATCGTCAGCGGCCTGGTGTGGACCGGCGACACCCTGGGATTCACGGGCCCCGGGGCAGCGGCGGCCACCTTCGTCATTACCGTGCTGGCCGGCCTGCTGATGGTCAGCAACATCCGCTATTACAGCTTCAAGGGCATCAACTTCCGTGACAAGGTGCCCTTCGTGGCCATTCTGCTGGCGGTGCTGATCATCGTGCTGGTGTCGGTGAATCCGCCGCTGGTGCTGTTCGGTGCCTTCCTGATCTATACCCTGTCCGGCCCGATCCTGACCCTGGTGCATCTGCGCCGCCGGCGGGCAGAACGCCGGGCGGCCAAACGGGCCGCCAAACAGGACTTGGAAAAACCCTGAGCAGCCGCTATAGTTGGAACAAGTCCAAATCATTTCGCCATGCGCCAGACCCGCCCACAGTCCGATTCCCTCCGCCAGCCCCCCCGGGCCGGCCGGCTCGCGTCTGCACTCCTGCTCGACCTGCGACTGCTGCCCTGAGGGGCAGCCGAACGACACCCCGCGCCAGGGTCACGGCGCAACCCCAGACCACTGCCTGCCCCCTCCCCAAGGGAGAGGATGAGATTTGTTCGAGGCCCGTGTCATAATCGGGTCCAGCGTGGAGAACACCATGACCGACAAACTGATCATTTTCGACACCACCTTGCGCGACGGCGAGCAGAGCCCCGGCGCGTCCATGACCCTCGACGAGAAGGTGCGCATCGCCAAGGCGCTGGAGAAGCTGCGGGTGGACGTGATCGAGGCCGGCTTTCCCATCGCCAGCCCCGGCGACTTCGAGGCCGTCAAGGCCGTGGCCGACGCCATCCAGGACAGCACCGTCTGCGGCCTGGCCCGGGCCCTGGACAAGGACATCGAACGGGCCGGCGAGGCGCTTGCCGGCGCCAACGCGGGGCGCATCCACACCTTTATCGCCACCTCGCCCATCCACATGAAGATGAAGCTGCGCATGGAACCCGATCAGGTGGTGGAACAGGCGGTCAGGGCGGTGAAGAAGGCCCGCCAGTACACCGCCGACGTGGAGTTCTCGCCCGAGGACGCCGGCCGTTCCGAGATCGACTTCCTGTGCCGGGTGCTGGAGGCGGTGATCGACGCCGGCGCCCGCACCGTCAACATTCCCGACACGGTGGGCTACAACGTGCCGGATCAGTTCGGCACGCTGATCCGTACCCTGCGCGAGAAGGTACCCAATTCCGACCAGGCCGTGTTCTCCGTGCACTGCCACAACGATCTGGGCCTGGCCACCGCCAACTCCCTGTCGGCGGTGTTGAACGGCGCCCGCCAGGTGGAGTGCACCATCAACGGCCTCGGCGAGCGGGCCGGCAACGCCGCGCTGGAAGAGGTGGTCATGGCGGTGCGTACCCGCTGCGACATCTTCCCCTGCACCGTGGATCACATCGACACCACCCAGATCATGAACTGTTCGCGGCTGGTCTCGAGCATCACCGGTTTCCCGGTGCAGCCCAACAAGGCCATCGTCGGCGCCAACGCCTTCGCCCACGAATCGGGCATCCACCAGGACGGCGTGCTCAAGAGCCGCGAGACCTACGAGATCATGCGCGCCGAGGACATCGGCCTGACCACCAACAAGATGGTGCTGGGCAAGCATTCGGGGCGCAACGCCTTCCGCACCCGCCTCAAGGAACTGGGCATCGAGTTCCGCAGCGAGGCCGAGCTCAACGAGGCCTTTGCCCGTTTCAAGGAGCTGGCGGACAAGAAGCACGAGATCTACGACGAGGATCTGCAGGCCCTGGTCACCGAGACCAACCTGGAGCTGGAGAACGAACGGGTGAAGCTGGTTTCCCTCCACGTCTGCTCGGAAACCGGCGAGACGCCCGAGGCCCGGGTCACCCTGGAGTTCGACGGCCGGGAGCAGGAGAGCACTGCCACCGGCGGCGGCCCGGTGGACGCGGCCTTCAAGGCCATCGACAGGGTGGTGCAAAGCGGCACCGAGCTGCTGCTCTATTCGGTCAACAACATCACCACCGGCACCGACTCCCAGGGCGAGGTGACCGTGCGCCTGGAGAAGGGCGGGCGGATCGTCAACGGCCAGGGCGCCGACACCGACATCGTGATCGCTTCGGCCAAGGCCTACGTGAATGCCCTGAACAAGATCCTGGCACCGGAGGAGCGGGCGCATCCGCAGACCGGTGACGTTTGACGGCAGAGGAAAGAGGCGAGTGGCAAGAGGAAAGGGATGGTCGGACGCCAGCATGACGCCGTCGCACTGAGGGGGCGACAGGCATGAGCCTTTCGCCCCGACAACGTGCCTGTCTCGATGCCATGGGCATCGATGTGTGGGTGCGTCGGGAGCCGGTCGCCGAGACGGTGACACCGGTTGCCGCCGAACCGGCCCCGGTTCCGGTGAGCCCGGCAGCGGAGCCGACGCCCGCATCGGCACCCGGGAGCGATGTCGCCACGCTCGACTGGGCCGCCCTCGAGGCTCGGGTCGCCGACTGTACCCTCTGTGATCTCCACGCCACCCGCACGAAACCGGTGTTCGGCGTCGGCCACCGCGAGGCGCGGCTGATGTTCGTGGGCGAGGCCCCGGGTGCCGAGGAGGATCGGCAGGGCGAACCCTTCGTCGGCCGGGCCGGCAAGCTGCTGGACGCCATGCTCCGGGCCATCGGCCGGGATCGCAACTCGGTCTACATCGCCAACATCCTCAAGTGCCGTCCGCCCAACAATCGCGATCCGAAGCCGGAGGAAGCGGCGGCCTGCACCCCCTACCTGTGGCGGCAGATCGCCCTGGTGCAGCCGGATCTGATCGTGGCCCTGGGGCGCATCGCCGCGCAGCGCCTGCTCGACACCTCCTCCAGCCTGGCGCGACTGCGGGGCACGGTGCATGAACTGGCGCCCACCGGCACGCCGCTGATCGTCACCTACCATCCCGCCTACCTCCTGCGCTCGCCGGGCGAGAAGCGCAAGGCCTGGCAGGATCTCAAGTTCGCCCGCGATTTCGTGGCCCGCAGGTCGGCCTCATGAGCGCCATGGTCGAACCGGACCGCTTCGGCGTGCGTCCCATGACGCCGGACGATCTGGATGCGGTGATGGCCATCGAGACCGCCATCTACGACCATCCCTGGACCCGGGGCATCTTCCGCGACTGCCTGCGCGTGGGCTACGACTGCCAGGTGTACGTGGAAGACGGCGAGCTGCTGGCCTACTGCGTGCTCTCCCTGGCCGTGCACGAGGCCCACGTGCTCACCGTCTGCGTGCATCCGGCCCGCCAGGGACAGGGACTGGGGCGCATGCTCATGAACATGATGATCCACAAGGCCCGCCGGGCCGGGGCCGAGACCATCCTGCTGGAGGTGCGGCCTTCCAACCGCCGCGCCATCGGGCTCTATCACAGTCTCGGCTTCAACGAGGTGGGCCTGCGGCCGGACTACTACCCGGCCCCCCAGGGGCGCGAAGACGCCCTGGTGATGGCGCGCAGTCTGCGGGTATGAAGGCGGATCTTGAACGGCTGGTGCCGCTGGTGCGCCGCGCCGCGCAGGAGGAGCTGCTGTCCCGCTTCCGCCGCGTCGCCTCCAGCCACAAGGCCGACGGCAGCCTCATCACCGAAGCCGACCTGGCCATGCAGAACCGGCTCCTCGCCGAACTCGAGCGGCACTGGCCCGAGCGGCGCCTGCTCGGCGAGGAGATGTCGGCGGCCGAGCAGCAGGCTCTTCTGGAAGGGGGCGAGGCCGGCCTCTGGTGCCTCGATCCCCTCGACGGCACGCGCAACTTCGCCAGCGGTTTCCCCGTGTTCTCCGTGTCCCTGGCGCTCATCCGCGGCGGCGAGGTGGTGCTGGGCCTGGTGCTCGATCCGCTGCGTGACGAATGCTTCACCGCCGTGAAGGGCGAGGGCGCCTGGCTGAACGGCGCGCCCCTGGGCCTGGGCGAGGCCGACGGCGAACTGGCCGGCACCCTCGCCATCGCCGATCTCAAGCGCCTGCCGCCGGCGCTGGCCGCTCGCCTGGCCACCGCGCCGCCCTTTGCCTCCCAGCGCAGCATCGGCTCGGTGGCGCTCGACTGGTGCTGGCTGGCCACGGGCCGCGTGCAGCTCTACGTCCACGGCAGGCAGAACCTGTGGGACTACGCGGCCGGCCGCCTCGTGTTCGCCGAGGCCGGCGGCCATCACGGGACACTTGAAGGTCGGGGGAGCGGTCCCGCCGATCTCGAACCACGTTCGGCGGTGGGCGCGGTCGGTACCGAACGGTACCGGTTGTGGCAGGAATGGTTGCGGAAGGCGGTCACCGTATAGGCGGAACCGGTGTCGCGTAACAACTCCCCACCAGCCATGTGGGCGGCCCGGGGATTTGTATTCGCCAGATCGTGAGGGTGATTAGGAACAGCTGCCTGGTCGGACAGGGTTGAGGTTGTGCTTCCGCACCCGGTCGGCCTCGGATTCGGGTAGAATGGGCGACTTTTTCCAGAGACGTCACAGCCGTATCCATGTCCCAGTTCGCTGACGAAATCCAGCGCCGCCGCACCTTCGCCATCATCTCCCACCCCGATGCCGGCAAGACCACCGTTACCGAGAAGCTGCTGCTGTTCGGGCGCGCCATCCAGCAGGCGGGCACGGTCAAGGGCCGCAAGGCGGATCGCCATGCCACCTCCGACTGGATGGCCCTGGAGCAGCAGCGCGGCATCTCGGTGACCTCGGCGGTGATGCAGTTCCCCTACCGGGAGCGGATCATCAACCTGCTCGACACCCCCGGCCACGAGGATTTCTCCGAGGACACCTACCGGGTGCTCACCGCGGTGGACTCGGCGCTGATGGTCATCGACTGCGCCAAGGGCGTGGAGGAGCGCACCATCAAGCTGATGGACGTCTGCCGCCTGCGCGACACGCCCATCCTCACCTTCATCAACAAGCTCGACCGCGAAGGCCGCGATCCCATCGAACTGATGGACGAAGTGGAAGAGGTGCTCGACATCCAGTGCGCCCCGATCACCTGGCCCATCGGCATGGGCAAGCGCTTCAAGGGCGTGTTCCACCTGCACGATGACAAGGTGCACCTGTTCAGCCCCACCCACGGCGGCGGCATTCAGGAAGGCGAGGTCATCGAGGGGCTCGACAACCCGGCCCTCGACGACCACCTCGGGACCATGGCCGACGAGCTGCGCGAGGAGATCGAACTGGTGCGCGGCGCCAGCCATGCCTTCGATCTCGAGGCCTTCCTGGCCGGAAAACAGACGCCGGTCTTCTTCGGCTCAGCCATCAACAACTTCGGCATCCAGGAACTGCTCGACACCTTCGTCGAAGTGGCGCCGCCGCCCCAGCCGCGGGCCACGCTCAGCCGCCAGGTGGCGCCGGACGAGCCGACGTTCTCCGGCTTCGTGTTCAAGATCCAGGCCAACATGGATCCCCAGCACCGGGACCGGGTGGCCTTCCTGCGCATCGTTTCCGGGCGCTACGAGAAGGGCATGAAGATGCGCCAGGTGCGCCTGGGCAAGGACGTGCGGGTGGCCAACGCCATCACCTTCATGGCCGCCGACCGCGAACACGTGGAGGAGGCCTATGCCGGCGACATCATCGGCCTGCACAACCACGGCACCATCCAGATCGGCGACACCTTCACCCAGGGCGAGGATCTCAAGTTCACGGGCATCCCCAACTTCGCCCCGGAGCTGTTCCGCCGCGTGCGCCTGCGCGATCCGCTGAAGATGAAGGCCCTGCAGAAGGGGCTCGATCAGCTCAGCGAGGAGGGCGCCACCCAGGTCTTCCGGCCACTGGATCGCAACGACGTGATCGTGGGCGCCGTGGGCGTGCTGCAGTTCGACGTGGTGGCCTTCCGCCTCAAGCACGAATACGGCGTGGAATGCAGCTTCGAGAACGTCAATGTCCAGACCGCCCGCTGGGTGACCTGCGACGACGAGAAGAAACTGGCCGAGTTCCGCAAGAAGGCCAGCGACAACCTCGCTCTCGACGCCGGCGGCAGTCTCACCTACCTGGCCCCCACCCGGGTCAACCTGCAACTCACCGAGGAACGCTGGCCGGAGATCACCTTCCACGCCACCCGCGAACACTGAAAGTGTGGGTGGCTGGGGGCGGGTAGCGGGTAGCCGGGAACGGCGTTGGTGTTCCGGCTCCGATGGTGTTGAATTGCGAGATTCAAAGACAAGGACAATCACACCAGCCACCAGCCACCAGCCACCAGCCACCAGCCACCAGCCACGGTTGGCGCTTGTCGCCAACATCTGGCACGATGCGTTCATGAGCGATCGCATCCACTGCTTCCCCGAACCCGAAGCCCTGGTCCAGGCGGCGGTGGCCGAATTCCTGGCCCTGCTCGATGCCTGTGAAGGGGAATGCCACGTCGCCCTGGCCGGGGGCAACACGCCCCGGCGGTTCTACGCCGAGTTGGCACAGGCCGGGGCGGGGCGGGACTGGTCGGCGGTGCATTTCTGGTTCGGCGACGAGCGGGCGGTGCCGCCCGATCATCCCGACAGCAACTTCCGCATGGTCCGTGAAACCCTGTTCGCCCCGCTGCGGATCGCGGCCGACCGGATCCATCCCATGCCGATCCCGGATCCCGTGCTGCCCGTGTCGCTGGACGCCGCGGCCCGTGACTACGAGGCCGAACTGCGTCGCCACCTGTCGGAGACGGACGACGGCTGGCCCCGTTTCGATCTGGTTCTGCTGGGCATGGGCGAAGACGGTCACACCGCATCCCTGTTTCCCGGCACCGCGGCGCTCGACGAAACGCGCCGCGCGGTGGTGCCCGTGCACGTGGCCAACCGCAACGCCTGGCGGCTCACGCTCACCCTGCCGGTCCTCAATGCCGCACGCCACGTGTGGGTGATGGTCACGGGCGCCGCCAAGGCGCCGGCCCTGCGGCGGGCCCGCTCCCGCCTCGATCCGCCGCTGCCCATTCAGCGGGTGCAACCGGCCGGCGGGCGCGACTGGTTCGTGGACGCCGCCGCCATGGGAGGCGCCTGCCCGTGATTTTCGTCGCCGGCGACATCGGGGGCACCCACACCCGCCTGTTGCTCGGCGAGGTCCGCAAGGGAGGCTGGCAGACGCTGGCACGGGCCGACTATCCCTCCGACCAGTTCGAAACCTTCGATGACCTCCTGCGCCTGTTCCTCGAGACCGGCCGCTTTCGGCCGGTGAGCATGGTGCTGGCCGTGGCCGGTCCCGTGCGCCATGGTCGGGTCAAGGTCACCAACCTCCCCTGGACGCTGGACGCCCTGGAACTGGCGCGGCAGCACGCACTGGAAGACGTGATCCTGCTCAACGACTTCGAGGCCCAGGGCCATGCGCTGCCCCTGCTGGGCGCGGAGGACGTGGTCACGCTCCAGGCGGGGGAGCCGGAGCCGGACGGCGTGCGGGCCCTGATCGGCGCCGGCACCGGCCTCGGCATGGCCCAGGTCGTGCCCTGCGCCGGGAGCTGGCGGGTGATTCCGGGAGAGGGTGGCCATGCCGATTTCGCCCCCCGCAACGAGGCCGAGCTGGATCTCTGGCGCCACGTGCGCAAGGAACTGGGGCGGGCCAGCGTGGAGAGCCTGCTCTCGGGGCCCGGCATCGAGCGCATCCACCGCTACCTGTGCCAGCGCGACGGGGTGACGACCCCCGAAGCCGGCACGGCGCAGATCAGCCAGGCGGCGCTGGCCGAACCCGGCAGCCGCGAACGGGAGACCCTGCGCCTGTTCGTGCATCTCTACGGCGCCGTGGCCGGCAACCTGGCCCTGCTGGATCTGCCCCGGGGCGGGCTGTATCTGGGCGGCGGCATCGCCCCGAAGATTCTGCCGCTGCTGCAGGCGGAAGGCTTTCTCGAGGCCTTTCTCGACAAGGCGCCCATGGGCGATCTGCTGAAGACCATTCCGGTGCAGGTAGTGATCAACGAGGCGCTGGGCCTGCTCGGCGCCGCCGAAGTGGCCGTGCAACTGGCCGAAGGGCGCTGAACGCGCCGCCGGTAACCCGAGGCGAGGAAACGCATCATGGAAAAACCGCTGCAGCGCAGACTGCGCATTCTGATCCCCGTGCTGTTGCTGGCCCTGGCGGCGGCCGCCGCCTGGCAGTGGCGCCAGCGGCAGGCGGCGCCCGCAAGCGAACTGATCCTCTCCGGAACCGTCGAGGCCCGGCAGGTGCGCCCGGCCTTCATGGTGCCGGGCCGGATCCGCAAGCTGTACGTGGACGAGGGCCTGGCCGTGGAGCCCGGCCAGTTGCTGGCCGAGCTGGACGATCGGGACTACCGCCTGGCCCTCGAGCAGGCCGCTTCCCGGCGCGATGCGGCCGCCGCGGCCCTGGCCCGGCTCGAGGCCGGCAGCCGGCCCGAGGAGATCCGCGCCGCCGAGGCGGCCCTGGCGGAAGCCCAGGCACGCCTGGCCTACACGGTCACCGAGGTGAAACGGCTGCAGAAACTGGTGCCCAGGGGGCTGGCCAGCCAGGATCTGCTGGATCGGGCGCGCATGGAGCGGGAGGCCGCGCGTGCCGCCCGCGACCGGGCCAGCCAGACCCTGCGCCTGCTGCAGATCGGGCCGCGTCAGGAAGACATCGATCAGGCCCGGGCCGAACTGGCCGCCGCTACTGCCGCCCTGCACGAGGCGCAGCGCCAGCTCGATTACACCAGGTTACGCTCGCCGGTGGCAGGCATCGTCAGCGTGCGCCTGGCCGAGGCCGGCAACGTGGTCGCCACCGGCGCGCCGATCTTCGAGATCGACGGCCTCCACCAGCCCTGGATCCGGGCCTGGCTCAACGAGCCCGATCTGCCGCGGGTGAAGCTGGGCCAGAAGGTGACCGTTCGCGCCGACGGCCTCGACACACCCCTCGAGGGAACGCTCGCCTTCATTTCGCCGCG
>Ga0256841_1001873_pt1 | contig 17356 bp, 16 predicted proteins | sample 356308metaG_FD_185971 | JGI IMG/M metagenome (GOLD analysis project Ga0256841, IMG submission 185971) | Hydrothermal vent microbial communities from Mid Atlantic Ridge, Atlantic Ocean - 356-308 | ecosystem: Environmental > Aquatic > Marine > Hydrothermal vents | place: Atlantic Ocean: Mid... | reverse complement strand
ACGCAGGCGATAGTGGAGTCCGCAAGTTCAGTCCTCCTTCGGGCGGCGTGTCCACCATCGGACTCTCATCGCCAGCAGACTCGCTATCGTCGCGGGGGCGTCACGAACGACGCGCACGCGCGACCCCGTGTCGTTCTCCCAGCGAACCGGAATCTCGACGACGGCGAAACCCATTCGCTTGGCGAGGAGGAGCACCTCCACGTCGAAGGCCCACCCCCGGCATCGGACGTTGCGGAAGATCGACTTGGCGACCGGAGCCTGAAACAGCTTGAACCCACACTGGGTGTCGCGAATCCCGGGCACCATGAGCGCGCGTACGACACCGTTGAAGGCTCTGCCGATCCGGTCGCGGAATATCCCCTGAGGTCGCGTCACGAGGGACCTCTCGAGCGCTCGCGACCCGATGGCGACGTCGGCCCCGGAATCCAGAGCGCGCGCCAGCTTCGCCATCTCCTGCAGCGGCGTCGACAGATCCGCATCCATCATCAGGATGCGTTCTCCACGGGCCGCCATCACACCCGCCTTGACCGCAGCCCCTTTTCCTCGATTTCGAGGGAGCTCGATGAGCCGCAGCCGCGCCTCCTGTTTCCCTCTCGCGCACTCGCCCGTACGGTCCGTGCTCCCGTCGTTCACGACGACGATCTCGAAGGAGTCCCCACGTTCGCGCAGGAACGCCAAGAGAGCATCCAGGCTGGCGCCCAGGCGATCCTCCTCGTTGTAGCAGGGGATCACGACCGTCAGTTGCGTGTGCGTCGCATTCTCGGTCATTGCGCTTGCGCTGCGCCGGCATCGGGATAGCGCGGATCGACTCCGGCGTGAAAGGAAGCGCCCCCACGACGGTAGTTCACCTGGATGCAGGCGGCGATCCCTTGGCTCTTGACGAGATCGACGCGGTGGCCGAGTTCCTGGAGCCCGCGAACGATTTCGGGCCGCGCCAGCTTTTCTTCCACCCGGATGCGGTCGGGAAACCACTGGTGGTGAAACCGCCCCAAGTCCACGGCCCGCTCCACATCGAGCCCGAGGTCGATCACGTTGGTGACGACCTCGAACACCGTGTTGATGATCGTTCGGCCGCCCGGTGAGCCCACGAGCAAGACCGGACGCCGGTTCGAGTCGAGAACGATCGTGGGGGTCATGCTGGAGAGCATGCGTTTGCCCGGAGCGACCAGATTGGGTCGCGTTCCGATGAGTCCCGTTCTCGTCGTAAGGCCCAGCGACGGGTTGAAGTCTCCCATTTCGTCGTTCAACAGGAATCCCGCTCCATCGACGACGATTCGCGATCCATAGGAATTCTCCAAGGTGTAGGTCATGGAGACGGCCCCGAGATCGCCGTCGATGACGGAAAAATGCGTCGTGTTTTCACCCTCGGGCTGCGTCCAACCGAGCCCTTCCAGGCGGCTCACGGAGGCCTTCGACATGCTCAGATCGTTGACGAGAGAGCGGGCGAAATTCTTGTCGAGAAACGGGGCGGTCATGTCCGGATCGTTGAAGTCGGGATCACCCAACCTTCGCGCGCGTTCCGCGTAGCCGCGGCGCATCACCTCCGTCATCAGGTGGATGCGACGCAGCGGATCCTTCTCGATGGGAAAGCATTCCAGCATGTTGAGCATGGCGATCAGCGTGGCTCCGCCGGACGACGGCGGGGCCATCGAGACGATGGTCCGACCCCGATAGGAACCCTCTAAGGGCGTGCGTTCGACGGCTCGGTACGCCGCGAGGTCCTCGCGGGTGATCAGCCCACCGCCACGCTGCATCTGTGCCGCGATCAGCTCCGCCGTACGCCCACGATAGAAACCGGCTGCCCCCTCCTTTTGAATGCGCTCGAGCGTGCGGGCGAGGTCCGGTTGTCGAAACCGATCGCCCGGGGCATAGAACGAACCGTCAGCCCGATAGAAGACCTTCAGGCTGGAAGGGTGACGGGAGAAAGCGCTCTTCAGGGCCCGAAACTGCCGGGCGAGCTCCTCGGTCAAAGGAAAACCATCGCGAGCGAGGGCGATGGCCGGAGCGACCAGCTCCCGCCAAGGGCGCCTTCCACACTTCTTGTGGGCCAACCAGAGCCCGGCGACGGACCCCGGTACACCCACGGCCGTGTAGGACCCGTGGTGCAAGCTCGGGTCGTAGGTTCCCGACGCGTCGAGAAACATGTCAGGCGTCGCGGCGGCGGGCGCGACCTCACGAAAATCGAAGCTCGTGACGCTCCCGTCGGGCCTCCTTACGATCATGAAACCACCCCCGCCCAGGTTTCCAGCGGAGGGATGGACCACCGCCAGTGCGAAGGCGGTCGCGACGGCGGCATCCACCGCGTTGCCGCCGCGAGATAGGATGTCGGCCCCGACCTGCGATGCCACGACATTCTGCGCGACCACCATTCCCCTCGGCGTCTGGGAAGGGACGAGCGCACCAAGAGCGAGGACGAGAAGAAGCGTTTGAACCCTTTGAATCATCCGTGTCACCTTCTGGAAAGGAGCGCATGCGACGCACTGACTTGTCGCGGAACATAGGGCATCATAGCCTGCTGCACACCACGACAGGAGGACCATGGCCAAACCGCCCGGAGCACGACACCTCGAGATCGGCCAGCCGTTCACCTTGGAACTGGGCGGAGCCCTTCCATGTCTGGAAGTCGCCTGGGAATCCTGGGGGACTCTCAACGACGCCCGAGACAACGCCATTTTGATCTGTCCGGCCTTTTCCGCCCACTGCCATGCCAAGTCCTCCTCCAAGGACCCTTCGGCGGGATGGTGGGAGCGCATGATCGGTCCGGGCGCGCCCTTGGACACGGACCGATACTTCGTCTTCTGCGCCTCTCTTCTGGGGGGATGTCACGGCACCTCGGGCCCCCTGAGTTCCAACCCCGAAGGTGACGGCGCCTACGAGGGGAGGTTCCCCCTCGTCACGATTGGAGACCAAGTCAGAGCCCATCTCGCTCTCGTCGATCATCTCGGCATCGACTGCCTCTACGCCGCCTGCGGCGGGTCCATGGGCGCGATGCAAACCCTGGAAATGGGCTTGTACCACGGGGAGCGACTTCGTCGCGTCATCGCCATCTCCGGAACAGACCGAACGCGTCCGGCCACTGCCGCGATTCGCCACTTGGGACGCCGAGCGATCATGCTGGACCCGCAATTCCAGGACGGCATGTACGGTGACACTCCGCCCTTTGCCGGACTCGAGCTGGCCCGAGAAATAGGGACCGTGTTCTATCGGTCTCAGAAGGAGTTCAACCACCGTTTCGCTTGGGAACCCGCCTACCGCCCGAATCTCAACGGTCCCACCTTCGAGGTCCAAGCCTACCTGCTGCACCAAGGCAAGAAGATCCTACGTTCCTTCGACTCGAACGCGTATCTCCGTCTCTCCCTGGCCATGGATCTCCACGATCTGCATCGTCACGGGACGGAACTGAGCCGGCTGGCCGAACGGGTCGATAACAGCTACCTCATCGGCGGAGTCACGGAGGATCGTCTCATCACCATTGACGAACAGAAGGCCGTTCGCGACGGACTTCTCCAAGGCGGTGCTCACGTCGAGTGGTTCGAGATTTCCAGCGCCGTCGGACACGACGCCTTTCTGGTGGACGTGGAAGTGGTGGGCCGATTCATCGCTGCGTTTCTCGAGGCCTGAACGCCGGATTCGCCGGCCATGCCGTCCTCGAGGTCAAAGGGTGGGCCAAAGGTGCCGGCCGCCCTGCCGTTCGGTATGCAACGTCATCGGCACCGCGGGAGCGACCCTGACCGCCGGTTGCCGTTCCGGCGTCACCCGCTCTCCGATGATATGGATGGACAAGAGCAGGCTGGCGACGGCCAGTCCGGACAGCACGAAACCGAAGTGACGCCTCCATCCGGTGGAAACGTCCTCGATCTCTTGGTCGCCGAGAGCCAGGGACTTGAGGTCCTCGTCGAATCCTTCCGCGGTGAGGAAGGAGACAAAGGCTCGCAGGAGGTTCTCCTCCTCGATGAGGTGCAGACCCAAAGCCAAGGCCGATCGATCGTCCATGTATCCTCTGTCGAATCTCTCGGACTCGTTCATTTTCATCTCCTCCCCGCGTCCGTGAGGTCACGGGTCGCTTCTCGTCGCAAACGGTCCAACAAGAGTCCCAAACGGCGCCGGACGGTGTTGACATGGCAGTGTTCCGCCGCCGCGAGATCGGCCAGGCTTTTTCCGTCCACGAAACGACCCCTGACGAGCCGGAGTTCGTCCGGGGCAAGCCGCGCCTGGAAAAGGAGCTCGCGAACCCAGCGGATGATCTCGCGTTCGGGAGCCGCCTGGGCCTCGGGCAAACCGTCGAGCGAGCGATGACCGAAACGAGCGTTGCGGCGTTTGCGGTCGATCAAGGTGGTATAAGCAATCCTTGCCAGCAGTGCTTTCGCCTGCGCTTCGGTGAGATCGCGATGGGCATAACCCTTCTCGAGGAATTTCAGGAGAACGTCTTGGACGAGGTCGTCTCCCTGCGGGTCCGGGCAACCCAGGCGCCGGAAGAGACGGGCCAAAAACTCGCGTTTCGCGACGTAGGGGTCCTGTATGAGGTCCAAACAACCGTTCCTTTCACCGTGGCTCCATGGGTGAAACGGGCGGATTGACCGATTCCCACCTTTTTTTTTGAGAGAATTCTCCGACAGCCCCCCTCGGATCCCGTTCAAGGGTGAAGAGTCAAGGAGAAAAAGGGCGCAACCACTTGCGAGGGTTGAACATCGAGGAAGAGCCCAGCCATGTCGAAGGGCTGAGCCGCACCGAAAAATTCGTAGACGTTCGAGAAGGGCGAGGTGGGGCCCGTCGCCTGAGAAAGATCGACGACGGGGGCCGCGGAGATCCCGCCCCCCGGCGTCACGCCGACAAGAAGATCGATCCCCGGAGGGGGTGTGAACGCGAAGTCGTAAAAAACTTCTCCATGGTGAGAAAGCATGACCTGGAACGAAAAGGGCGCCCCGCCGCCTGGCGGAATGACGTCGACGAATCCCACCGTGCAGAAATAAGGGGTCAGAAACACGGCCACGAGGCTGTTGGGTCCCCACTGCCAATCCGCCCAATAGGAGGCGATCCGCGGAGGGCCGTTCTCGAATCCCGCAACCGTCGGCGGTCCCGAGGCTTCCGGACCGCCCAAAGTGATCGTCCCGTTGGCGTTCACCCAGAGCTCCCCATACCATTCGCCGAAGAATGGAAAGATGAACCCGGTGTTGAAGGAAACGACCGTCGACCCGCCACTCGCGAGAGCCCCTGTGCCGAACGTGGTGGTCCAGGGGATGTAGGTGTAGGCGCCCGGCAGCGTGAAGGTCTCCCCCTGCCCGCTCACCACCTGCACGTCCGCGGGCCCCAGCGCTCCCGCCGGCGTTCGAATCACGATCTCGTCCGGGGAGATGAGATCCGTGGTCACGGCGGGAGCTCCCCCCACAAAAACCTGGGTCGCTGCGTCGAAACCCGTTCCGCGGATCATCATGCCCGCCACGCCGACGGTCGGCCCCAAGGGAGGCAGGATCGTGGTGATGCGAAACGGCACCGAGGAAACCGCGACGGTCGAAGTTCCCCCGGCTGCCGGCGCGGCCCAGATCGTTTCACCCACGAGATCGAAGGGATGACTGGCACCGAAGCACTCGAACACCGGGTCCGACGTCGTGGAGGGCAGATCTGTGCTCAGGTTGACCGCTGCGGGCGTGAACGCCCCCGGCTGGGAAGCGAAACCCGTGACCTGCTCTCCCCCGGCGCCCTCGTCGATGCGCAACCAGACCAACCCGCTCGGCTCGAAGCCAATCGCCCCCGTCAGTCGATCTCCCGGATCTCCATCCAGAATGGGAACGTTGAAGTAGTCTACGACGACGCGCCCATTCGGGTCCTCGAACACCGTGACGGCGCCGCCCGTCGTCGGGGCGAGGTCGCGCCAGGCCAGAGCCACTTTCGGGGTTCCTTGGGCAAACGCGGCGGCGGTGCCTTGAGGCATGGAGATCCCCGCTCCGAAACTCACGACCCCGTTCGAGGAGACCTCGATCTGTGTCCATGTCTGACCCGCGAAGGCGATGGTCGTCGTGACCAACGGGATGGTGAGGCTCTCGTCATCCGTGGAAAAACTGACGGGAGTGACCTGAGCCGACGTGCTTCGCAGCCGGGTCGCGGCCGAGATCTTGAAACCGAAGGGGTTCGTCGGATCACTCACGACCGCCTGCAATGACAGGTCCAACGGCTCCAGGTCAAGAGGAAGAAACTGGATGAAGTGGCCGGTCGCCGGAACGACGGCGTTCTGATCGGCGGGCGTGACGGGGGCGATGCCATTCACCAGAAGGACCAAGTCCGCCCCTTGGTGGAGATCGAAGAGTCCGGCGGCGCCGAAGTCCTCACCGGGAAAATCGAGATGTCCGGCATAGATCAGGAATGGTTCGCCGGGAGCTCCCGTCACGTCGACGGTCATCACGGTTGGGACCGAAAGGTTGACGGAGATGGGATAACTTCCGTTGTCCACGCCGTTGAAGGTCATCCCCGCTTCGAGTGAATTCGGCTGCTGGCCGGAGGTCATCGCAGCCATGAGCAGGACCGCAAAGAGGGAATACGAAATGGAACGGGACCTGGAACCCATGAGGACTCACTCCGTCGATACGATCGGGAATCTTGGCAAGCGCGGGGAGGATTATACCCGGAAGAGGCGGGCCGAGAAAAAGAGATTCGGTCCCGAAACGGGACCCCGCGCCATGAATTAAAAAAGTCGGGCCGGATCAGCTGAGCTGGGTCCCCCATCCCCCCCACGGAGACTTCGATCGCGAAAATTCGCGACAAGATGACCAACTCGCGTTCCGGCCCGAACAACCGCATTGTCGGCGACACGGAAGGACCCCCCAGTCTCCAACGTGTCATCCGCAACAGCCCCCCAGGAGGAGCCGTCTGAGCATTTCACGTTGCCTATCGGCCGTCCAAGAGGGTTTTCACCTGCTTTTCAAGGTGAATCCTTACCCAGCGCGGACAGCCGGAATCGGGCAACACGTTCAAGTTTACCCGGGAAGGCGTCGATGTCAAGGCAGGAGTACTCTGGATGCTCCTTTGTCCCCTTCGGAGAAGGCCCATGGCGACCACGACGCGTCCCGACTCGGTGCACGGCAAGGACTCGAAGGCCCCGTTGGGCCAGGGACTTCATCCCGGTCAGCCCAAGCCCCGCCCCTCCTCTTCCAGGGAATCGTCGCGGATGGGAGCTCTGATCGTCATCGTTCTCATGGTGGGTTTCGTGTCCTTCGCACCGGGCCAGACCGACGTCATCGACCGCCGCCAGATTCAAACCCTCGTCGATCTGGGGGCCGAATCCTCGGAGATCCTTGATTTCCTCGAAGAACACGAGGTCACGATCACGCAAGCCGACCTGGCCGCTCTCGAGAAAGGCGGCTGCCCGAAACCCGTGCTCGAACACCTGAAGCCGCTTGCGGGACCGACTCCGGAGGGCCCTGCCACTCCAGAAGAGGTTCTTGCCCGCTGGGAGAAAGATAAAGACGAGAAGAAACTCCTCTCCTGGGTTCGACTCCATCCCGTCAAAACACCCCTCGGCCTGGGTCAGATTCTGGCGTTGGGAAACGCCGGGGTCCCACAAAGTGTGTTGAAGGCTCTTCGTACGCCGCGGAAGGACCCGGAAGTCGCTCCCCCGGCACGCCCCCCTCTCACCGGGGAAGCCATCGTGGTCCTCGCGCAGACCGGCGTCTCGACCCAGGAGATCCTCGACCGCATCCAGCGCGAGAACCCGAGATTCGAACTCGATCCGGCGGACCTCGTGCGCCTCAAGCGGGAAGGAGTCCCCCTACCCGTGCTGCGAGCCATCAATGAGCGATTGACGCCCAAGAAGAAGACGACCTCGTCCCCGACCCCGACGGAAACGACGTCCCCTGTCTCCGGCAAGGAACACCCAGCGTCCATGACGACCAAGAGTCGGGAGGTCCATCCGCCTCTCGTCATCACGAGGAGCCGTGCCGGGTACAGCTTGCTCAGGCCCCGCGACTTCGTCGAGAACACCCGTTATCAAGGGGCGCGCTCCCTGATGCAGCTGGTCTGGTCCGAACCCCGGCAAGGCGCTCTCCCGGAGATCGAAGTTTCGGTTCTCACCGTCATCGCCCCCGCGGAACGTCGGGAGCAGCTGAGGCCCACTCGTTTGCAGGTCGTGGGGGAACGCTTCTTGAGTGACCTCGCCAGGAGCTTCAAGTCCGAAGGAATTCGTTTTCAACACCGGACTCCCGAAGCCACCTGGCTCTCGGGAACTCCGGCTCTCCGAATCCCCACCGATACGACGACGTCGGACGGCAAGGGATACATCGGCGCCCACTTCCTCCTCTTCTCGAGAGGGCGCATCTACGTCGTCTCCTACAATGTCAGTCTGGAGAAGAGTGCCGCGTGGCGTCCGCTCCTCGAGCGTACCGCACGTAGCTTCAGCCTGGACCGCACTCCGGTCGAAGCGGCGCGGGAGGACACCACTCCTACAGCCGAGGCTGAGGTCGAAGAGGTCTTCGCCCAGTGGAGAGACAGTGTTCGGCACTGGGATTACATCAGCTGGCGAAGGCTCCATGCCGATCTCCAGGACACGGTGGAGTCGCGCATGACCTGGCTCCGGGCGGCCGCCGCATTGGCCGGCCAAGACCGGCGGGTGGAGCTTCAAAGAGTGGACCCGGTCCTGGGAACTCTCTCCTACAAGGTCTTCAGCCTGGAAGGCGCCCGTGAATCCACGCTGCGACTGAAAAAGCTGAAGGGGCACTGGCGCCTCGCCTCGAACTGATCCCTCGCTCCAATCTGTTTCGCGACAACGTTTTCCACCCACGGTCCATGGGAACTCCGTCCCACCGTCGCACTCTTCCACACCCGAGTGTCCAAAAAACCGACATTTCTCCTCAACGGGGCCGGAATCTCGCACGATAGGAAAGATGTAGATTCGGCACCCACGAAGGAAAAGGGTCGGAATCATCACCACAACGCGAGTTCGATGGCATCCCCGACGGGGACACGGTCCCTTCGTGCCTCGACGAATGAGGATGCCAACGGGTCTCGCACCAGGCGAACCACAAAGAGGGGAATGGATTTATGGGACTCAGAATCAATACGAACCTGTTTTCGTTGAATGCTCAACGAAATCTCGGAGCACACACGGGTCGGCTGGCCGGCAGCTTCAACAAGCTGTCGACGGGTCTGAGAATCGCGAATGCCTCTGACGACGCGGCCGGCCTGGCCATCTCCGAGAGATTGCGCGCTCAAGTCCGCAGTCTCAATCAGGCCAAGCGCAACGCCAACGACGGCATCTCGCTGGCGCAGACCGGCGAAGGAGCTCTGAATGAAACCAGTTCCATCCTGACTCGTTTGCGTGAACTCGCGATCCAAGCCGCCAACGGCACGGTGAGTGGAACGGACCGCAACACCTTGAACGATGAGTTCCAGGCACTCGTCTCTGAGATCGATCGCATCGCGTCGTCGACCACGTTCAACGGCGTCGGGCTGCTGTCCGCCTCGTCCAGCGTTTCTCTGCAGGTCGGTTCGGGCACGACGGCCAACACGGATACCATCAGCGTGACGCTCAGTTCGGCCACGGCTTCGTCCCTGGGGCTCAGCAGCCTCAACATCGGGTCGGGAGGCAACGTCAACACGGCCATCGCCGCCGTCGATGCCGCCATCAACAGCGTCGCGTCCACGCGGGGCGACTTCGGCGCCATCATCAACCGCCTCAACTCCGTGATCGCGAACCTGGGAGTTCAGACCGAGAACCTCTCCGCCGCGGAATCGCGAATCCGTGACGTCGACGTGGCTCAGGAGTCCGCCAACCTGACGCGGAACTCGATCCTCCAACAGGCTGCGGTCTCGATTCTGGCCCAGGCCAACGTGCAACCACAGGCGGCTTTGTCGCTTCTCGGATAAGCCGTCGCCTCCGCGAAATCAAACAACGAAGACTCCTCTTCGATCCGCGCCCCCGCACCGATTCGTCACCGGTACGGGGGCGCACCTACTTGGATCGCGATGCTGTCGGGGCGACTCCCGAAAGGGACGTCCGCGGGTTTCAGTCTCGTCGCAGACGCAGGATCACAAGCCCCAAGGCGATGAACGCGCCGAGAACCCCCACCAGGATCCCGTTGCCGTCGTCCGCCGGCTCGCGGGCGATACGACGGGCCTGCCGTTCGAGCTCCTCCCCGTCCCGCACGCGGCGACGGTTCGAGGCATCCAGACTGAATCCCAGCCCGCCACGCTCGAGCCTGTCCAGGCGCGCCTGTCTGAGGGCTTCCATGTCCTCGTCACTCAGCGGCTGAGCAAACTTCTCCGCCATCGCCTTCGCCTGTTCAGCATCGGGAATGATCCGGGAGAAATCCCGCCGACGCGGACTCACCTTGGGGGCTCTGCCGTGGCTCACAAGCGATGGTACTTTTCCGCGAAGTTGCCGGCGCCAATTCTTCGGCATCTCGGACTCGCCTTGCTGAGCCGTGGCGGGTGTCCCCATCACCAACACCAGAAAAGCGAATCCGGCCACGACCATCGATCTGAAATGCGTCACGTCATACTCTCCACCGGTTCCAAGGAATTCTTCGCTCAAGGAGTTGTCAGGTTGAGGGCGGCAAGTTCGTCGAAGTGGACGTTCGGCACGCTCTCCCACATCTTCATGAATCGGATCTGACGGAACGACCGGGGCAAGAAGTAGCCGAAGTTGTCGCCACCACCGATGAGCCGCGCGTCGTGGTTGATCTCCAACTTGTCCGCGCCATAGATGATCGCCTCGTTGCGAGAAACGATCGACCCGTTGAAGCGGATCGTGTCCCCCCAGGCCAGGATGAGTCCGGCCAGAGCGTGATTCGTGTAGAGCGCAGCGTCGAAGTTCTTGATGTTCCTCGTCGCCACCTGATTGAAATTTGTCACGCCAGAAGGAAGGTTGCCGCCCCACTGCCCCGACGACAATGCCACCGGGAGGTTCACGTCCGACATCTGGAAGGCGGGGTCGTACTGACCATCGCCGTCGATATCCTCTCCGCTTCCAGGGATGACATCCCCGATGGCCGAACCCGGGGGAATCAGCCCCAAAGCCTGGTGCAGCGGAGAATAGGTCTCCACCTCCCACTGTCCATCACCTTCGAAGGGATCGTCGTCGGTCGTGTTCGGAATGCCATCCACTCCCCAGATCGTATTCGGGATCTGGTCCTCCCCGGCATCCTCGACGGATTCGTTCGCCGGGTCGTTCATCCACGTGTTCACGTAGGACTGCCAGAGGTTGTCGGTGTAGTCGCCGAGCACGACTTGCTCCCGGGCGAAGAGGCCGAGGGCGTCGGCCGACTGATTCGTCTGAAGCCAGCTCTCGAAGTCCGCCTCCGTCGTCCCCGAGGGGCGCGTCGTCGTCGGGCCGTTCACGTAGGTGATGTCGTCGGCGACGTAGACGTTGCCGCCCGTATAGATGACCCCCTGCCCGGTCACGTACCCCTTGATGATGACACCATTCCGCACCACGATCGTGCCGTTGAGAACGATCGGATTCGCCTGCGTGCCCTCGAGATAGAGGTAACCGCTTTCACCCGGATCATCGCCGTACACCCCGTCCGTCACCTGGGTCCCGCCGATGTTGATCGAGGCATTCGTCGAAATCGCGTGCTGTTCGTAGAGGCTGAGGTCGGTGAGATTGGGCATATCGACCTGGTCGGTGAAATCGTGTTGGTTGATGGCGTCGCCAGCGACCAGAGTCCCCGCCATCCCCTGTACATTCTCGGTGCCCACTATATCCCAGCCAGCGTAGATGCCACCGTCGAGACCGTCCTGCAGGCCATCTTCGTTGTCATCGAGGTAACCGAAGAGATCGTTGCCGTTCGCGCCCAGAAAACGGGGCGAGCCATTCACCTCCGCCGAAGTACCACCGACATCGAATTGCCCGTTGGATCGCACGTTTCCGTTGGCTTCGATGCTGTCGCCGTAGAACCAGCCCCAATTGTTGATGAAGTAAGCGTAGTCGAAGACCTCGGAGGCCGTCAGCTCGATCATGACCGTCGTCTCGATCGTATGGCTCACCGCGTCGGGAGAGTTCCGGTCGGGAACCCACCCGGTCGACCGAATCGTGACGAATCGCCGGGAGTTGCCCATGGCTCCGGGATTCAAGGGATCGAATCCTTCGATGTGCACGCTCACGTCGAACGTTCCACCCAATTCAACACCATTGTTCAAAAGCAGTGCCCTCGCATCCACGGGCAAGCCCGTAGTCGGATCGAGAGCCGGTTGACCGTCTGACTGAAGTCGGACGCAATTGAGATAGGTCTTCTTGTCGTGGAACTGTTCGATTCCCGCGAACGCATTGACCAACACCGCATTGCTGGTCGCCTGCTTGAGATCGAAAACGGCCTGCTCGAGACCGGCCTTGGCGACGTAGTAGGCGCGGGCTCGCCGTACCTCCCGAGTCGATTCGCCATAATTCGACGTCGACAACGTCAAGGTTGCGACGACCAAGCCGACGGCGAGAAGGAGGGCGACCGGCACGATGACGAGCACGCCTCCTCGTTCCTTGGATCTGATCATATTCATACCACTGCTCCCTTCGATTCCGGCGAGCTCAAAACGAGAAAACGCTTTCCACATGGACGACCGAACTGACCGAGCGTCGAACCGGTCGCCCTCCGACGATGTTGGACGTGCGAATCGTGAGATCCACGACCCGCTTCACCGGATCCCAAACGAATTCCACCGGGTCACCATCCTTTTGACTCATGTCCAGATTCTGGACGACGACCGTTGTCGAAATCGTCTGTCCCTGATCGTCGACGATCCACCGCTCCAGGTTGCGATTCACGACCATGTATTGGATCTTGGCGTCCATAACGCCTCCTCCGCCCCATTTCGCGGCACCGTTTGCGACGTCGAAGCCCACAGCGTTCTGGAACTCGAGAACCGGATCGGCAGTAGCGGGATCGTAAGGAAGAGTCTGAATGCTGTTGTCGCGGGCGGAGCGGAGTTCCATCTTGATCTCCTTGATTCCACCGCGGAGGAATTGAGCGCTACGATGCTCGCTCACCGCGGAGCCGAAGCTGTCCGTCGACGTTTGTTGCACGACGAGCACCGACCCCATGATCACGGTCGCGAGCGTCATCCCGACCACGAGCTCCAGGAGGGTAAAACCAGCCTGTCTTGGGCGACGGATCATATGATCTCCTCCTTCAGGGTCTTGAGTGTCACGAGTCGAACCCGATGAGACCCGTCGGCACGAGACGTAGACACGACCTCGATCGAGAGCAGGTCGCCTTGCAGCTGATTGACGGTGACGTCGAAATGCCACTTGTCGATGTCGAAAACGACCACCTGCCCCGTGTAGTTCAGCAGGTCCGCGAATGTGAGGGACTCCACTTGCTCGAGCATGGACGTGCAGACATTCTGCGACCGGGTGAGCTCATAGGCCTCACGGTCCTGTATGTCGGCGGTCGTGAAGCCGAGAAGGATTCCGAACGCGAGGATCGCTACGACGGTCATGGCGATCGCCACTTCTACGAGCGTCGTTCCGCTTTCGTCTCTACGATTGATGTCCATGACAATGCCTTTCGATGTGGGGCGCACGGACCCTCGAGAGGGTCTCTCATGGGAAACCTACCCCAGCCTCCTCGTGGAGGTCGCGGTTTTTTCGAGGTATTTAGGGGCTGAATGCCTGAGTTTCAGCGACCTAGCAGACGGTCGACTGCAAGGAAACCCGGGGCGGCATGGGCGAGAGCGAAGAGCACGAGGGCTCCAGCCACGTTGGCCGCCAAGTGCGCCGAGCTGACCGTGATCGCATCGTCGGCGCCGAAGCAACCGCAGCGATCGACGGTCCCCTTCCACAGGAGGACGCCCATCACGACGGCAAAGAGGAAGAACAGGAGGGCCGACGCCGCCGCAGCTTCCCGCGTCCAGAATCCCAACAGGAGCGCCAACCCCACAACGACTTCGATTCCGGGAAGGGCTGCCGAGAGGGGGCCCACCCAACCGATCGGGAAAAGATCCATCTTCGTGACGAGTTCGCGCCAAGGGGCGTAGTCCGCCATTTTCTCCCAACCCGAGACGACGAGCAGGAGGCCGAAGAAGAGTCGCCCGACCAGGACCACGATGTCCGACAAGAGGGGAATCATCTGGCGTCTCCGTCGTCCATCAGGGGCTCCATGTCCCATCCCGCGGCCACGGGAAGCCGTGCCCGCTTCCAGGCGGGGAAGCCTCCCGTCAAGACGCGAACATCATGGAATCCGAAACGTGAAAGGCGCGACGCCACGAGCGCCGCAACCGTCGGACGGGATGGATTCCCAACGACGACGCAAGCCGCTCTGCACGGCACCCACCTTCGAATGACGCGGTAGAGCGCCCTGCCGCCCCGGTCATAAACCGCGATCGCTCCGGCGGGATGCAGGCGTTCATATTCTTCGCGCGACCGCGCGTCGATGATGACCAGCGGTCCGTCGTCAAGGGTGGCGGCGACGTCCCGCACGTCGACCTCCGCTGGGCGATACGGATTGATCGGTGGTCGCCCCTCCTCGGTGCGGGGACGAAGAGACGACGGATTCCATAGGAGTCCCAAAAGAGATCCCATCAAGCAGAGAACCGACAAGCGCCAGAGCAAACCGGACATCACGGCGACTCTCCGAAACCCAACACCGGGATGACGACGGTGTGGCCGGATCGACCCACCAAATGAATTTCCCCCGTCCTGCGCCCGACCCAACCACGGGTGGGAACCGTGAGGACCCAGCCGTCTTCCTGAGCGGCGACCGTCGCGCCCTCCAAACCCTCGATCTTGGTCGAGGCTCCCACGAATTCGGACGCCCAACGCCCACGGAGGTGGAAACTCGCGTGAGTGACACTGCCCTGCTCGAACACTCCGAGGTTCAGAACCGGCGGTTCTGCGGAAACGAGCGGCTCGATGGAACCGATCAGTTGCAGGCCGTTCGGCAGGGCGAATGTACTCACACGCCCCTGTTCGTCCTCTGCCGTGACCAAGACCTGGATGACTTCCGCCAAGTCCGAAGGCCCCGGAAGACGGTCGACGATCAGCTCCAAGTCGGCTTCTCGGTGCCTCAGCACGTCGCCGATCACCCGAACCCGCGCCCATGGGAAACTCGAGGAGAACTCCAGTTTCCGGATCGATTTCGTCTCCGGGAGAGTCAAGTGAAGACGCTTTCGAAATCCCGCCTCGGGCAGGATATTAGGGAATTCTATGACGGACGGTTCGAGACGAGCCGGGCCCGCACAGTCTGCCTTGATCGTGACCACCGCTGTCTCGCTGTACGGATCGTTGGTGTACAGGCGAATATGCTTCACGACCCTTCCGCGAATTGGGGGGGGGAAGAACACCACATCCATCGTGGCCGTCCCACCGGGAGCGATGCTGCGGGAGGACAATCGAGGACGGCTGCACCCGCATTCAGCCTGAACGTCTTTGATGAGGAGTGTCTTGCGGCCGGAATTCGAAAGCACGACGCGCGCCTTCTGCTCGACGCCGCTATAAGCGTCTCCGAAATCCAGGGTCGAGGTGTCCATACGCAACGCGGGGCCGTCCCAGTCCGCCGGCCGCTCATCCACAGCCTTTTCGCCGCATGCCGGGGCCGCGATCAGAGCAGCCAGTACGCCGAAACCGATCAGAACGTCGCGCATCGTCATGGGATGAGGATATGCGGACGGCGTCGGCGGACAAAGGGCCGAATGGGGCCCTGTTCCCCAACCATCGAGCGGTCGTCGACGACACCCGCCCCGGTTAGAATCGTTCATGATGGAAACACGACTGGACCGAACGTCGCGCCGCATCTTGGGCGTCCTCGCGGAAAAGGCGCTCACCACGCCGAATCTCTATCCCCTGACGCTCAATGCCCTCCTGAATGGTTGCAACCAGAAGTCGGCGCGCAACCCGACGATGCATCTGCGGGACTTCGAGGTGGATGGGTGCTTGCGCTCCCTCCAGATCGATGGCTGGGTGAGTCGGATGGAAGGGCAGGGCTCCCGCGTCGCGAAATGGAAGCATCGTCTCGGAGAACGCCTCGATCTCGAGACCGCCCCGCTGGCGGTCTTTGCGGAGCTGCTTCTCAGAGGCGACCAGAAAGAGGGCGAACTTCGGAGCAACGCCCGAAGGATGGCTCGAATCCCGGACCTCGACACTCTCAGAAGCCTACTGGAAGGCCTGGAGGCCAAGGGCTTGGTTCGGCGGGCCCCGCCCCGACCCGGTGAGCGAGCGCGACGATGGGACCACACCTTGTACACCGAAGAGGAAGTCGCCGAACGCCCCTCTGTCGCCGCAGAACCGGCTTCCGGCGGGCCCCCTCGCGACGCGGCCGATCTGAACAACGTCAACGAACGTCTCACGGAGCTCGAGCGCCGCGTCGCCGAACTCGAAGAGCGCCTGGTGAGGGGCAGGGACCGCTCTCCCGATGAGTGAAGACGACCCATCGCTCATCCGAGGCATTCCGTTTGCGAGACAGGAACGCGACCTCGGGCGTGAGATCGTCGAACGCGCGGATGCGTTTCTCCTCGACGACGCCCTCGAGGGCCGCACGGAGGCCGAGGTCCGTCACTTTTCCCGCCGTTACTTTCCCTGGGTGGAGTTCGAGGACGGCGTTGCGTCCCGCCATGATTGCGATTGCGCTCATTTCGAGAACACCGGATTGGGCTGCGAACACATCTTCGCCTTGATGCTCCTTCTCGATCCCGAGGACCAGGTCGAAATCGAGACTCCGAACCTGCGTCCCCGATACGCCGCGAGGGCGGAGGGAATCCGTGGAGGCGGTGCGGTATTCCAGGCCCTGACGGACGACGGCAGGCCTTTGGTCCTCGATCTCGCCGCGTGGACCGAGATCGAAGATGCACGCGATCTCGCACTCATCCGCCGGCTCGCCGCGGCCACGGGCGGCTTCGAGGCGGGTCGTCGCGGCGGCGGACTCATCGCGCCCCGAGGTCCCTGGAGGCTCGCGCCGGCGGACGCCTCGGAGGTCCTCCTCGCCGCCGCGACGACAGGCCGCCTCTCCATCGTCCAGGGGGAAACAATCATTCCCGTAAAGGGCGCTGAAGCGCGCAAGGAACTCGTACTCGGGGTCACCGAGGAGCAGGAACGCCGGGGGTGGTTCGGAGCGGCGATGGACCGCGACGGCACGCTGCCCCTGGCAGACGCCGAAGCCATTCTCCCGCTCGAACCCGTCCTGGTGCTCCAAAAGGGGCACCTCTTCCGCCTCGACACCTATGGAGCCAATGCGTGGGTCAAGACCTTGGCCCGTACAAGCTCCCTGGATGCGCCCCCCCGCGACCTACTCCCCTTCATCGAGAACCTGGCATCCACCATGCCTCTCCCCCGTCTGGCTCTCGAACCGGGCGGCCCTCCGCTTCCGCTGAGAAACGGCTCCCCTCGGCTCCAAGTGGACATCGACTCGCGGGGAATGCGTGTCGGTTTCGTCTATGGGAACGC
>Ga0256841_1001872_pt1 | contig 17356 bp, 16 predicted proteins | sample 356308metaG_FD_185971 | JGI IMG/M metagenome (GOLD analysis project Ga0256841, IMG submission 185971) | Hydrothermal vent microbial communities from Mid Atlantic Ridge, Atlantic Ocean - 356-308 | ecosystem: Environmental > Aquatic > Marine > Hydrothermal vents | place: Atlantic Ocean: Mid... | reverse complement strand
TAACGCGCTTGCAAGTTGACCCGAACCGGTATACTTAATATCACGTAAGTCCAATAAAGACTGCACAACACCGTCTTCGCCATATTGACCGTGTAAAGCTAATATCGCCAAATCGATTTTATCGAAAATTTCAAGATTAATTGAGTCGATGTAATTTTTTTTAGCAATTGTTCCATTATCCTTGGAATAAAAATAATCGTAATCATCGCCCGGTTGTTCGGCGCCAAATGCAGGATCGATCAATTTTATATTGTAATCATCTTTTAACGATTTATAAATTTCCAAACCGGTTGCTTTTGAAATCTCTCTTTCGGGAGATGCGCCGCCTACAATTAAAGCGATATTCAATTTGTCAATTTTCAAATTTATCCTAATCTTTTTTGTAATTAAACTCTTTTATAATTTCATCAATCTCAGATTTAGAAAGATTGCTTCTGTTTTCGTTCGAAATAGAATTTCTTCCCTTCACATCAAAGGGGTTAACATTTAAATTTCCTGCTCTGGCGCGGAGTCTATCTTCAATTATTTGAGAATAGGAAACTTCGTTATTGTACAGCGGTTCATCATTCACGCCGGGTAATTTAATATTTTCATCCGCTTCCAGCTCAAAATTCGGATGAATTCCGTAAGTTGAACGTGCGATTGACAATAATTGTTTTACTTTTTCGGGCGGTATTTTCTTAGCTCCGCCTAATTGCTCTGCAATAAAAATAGTTTTAGCGGCATGTTCTAATTTTTCCATTTTGTAATAAGCGTCTTTTAAGGAAACTCCGAAAGTCACCGCTCCGTGGTTCTGAAGTAAAAGCGCCCAAGCTTTATCAATAAATTTCTTGATTGGTAAAATCAACTCTTCGGTAGACGGTGTACCGTACTCGCATAAATGAACTTTACCCAAAGTTAAAATGACTTCGGGAAAAACCGGATCGGTTAAATCCCTTCCGGCAGCGGCAAAAGCAGTGGCATAAACAGGATGAGCATGAACAACCGCATTAATATCCCTTCTGGAATTGTAAGCCAACAAATGCATTTTTACTTCTGTAGATATTTTACCCTTGCCCTCAATTAAATTACCGTCCAAATCAATTACCAAAAGATCATCTTCATTAAGTTCTCCTTTGTTTTTACCCGATGGAGTAATTAGCGCTTGGTTATAATTAATTCTTTGGGATAAATTTCCGTCGGTTGCCGCTACAAATCCTTTTTCATAAACCATGTGACAAATTTTAATAAATTCTTTTTTTAACGACACTTTTTCTCCAGCTCTTCCATTAGTCTTAGATTTACATATCCGTCATATCCGGTTATTGAAAACGGATGTTTTTTAAGAAGCGCTTTTTGAAACGCACGTAAAAGATAGATTTGTTTATTAGCTCTTTTCCGGAAAGCTTTTCTCGCTTCGCCGGTTAAATCGATTATTAATTTTGAAGTGGCAATTTTTTTACCGATTAAGTTTTCAATACTGATAGAACCGCTATAACCGGTTATTTCAATTCTGTTAAAAGCCTTTTTGGAACTATAAGAAACGCTGAAGGAACCGAAACCTCCGTTTTTAAATTTTACCAAAGCAGAAGAATAATCTTCTACCTCGCTTTGATAAATAACATTGTCCATAAATCCTTTAATATCGGTAATTTCACCTCCGAAATATCTTAGCAGATCAATCATATGCGTTCCCAAGTCGCGCAAAGCTCCGCCGCCGCTCTTATTTTTTCTGAATCTGAAATTTTCGTTCGGAGGAAAATCTATATGAAAATCAGCCCGGACAGATATAATTTTACCGAGCATTTGATTTTCGCAAATTTGTTTTGCTTTAACTATTAACGGATGAAAGCGGTGGACATAATTTACCGCCAAGTAAACATTATTAGCCTCGCAAACCTTTACCATTTCACTGGCTTGATCGGAAGTTAAGGCAAGAGGTTTTTCGCATAAAATATTTTTCCCCGCATTCGCGGCTTTAATCACTTGTTCATAATGATCAGAGTTTACGCTGGATATATAAAGGGTATCGAAATCTGATTTTAAAAATTCATCGAAATTATTGAATGCGTTTTGTGCTAAAAACTTATTGCTAATAAATTTTGCCCTATCCAAATTATGACTGTAAACGGAAACCAGAGAACTTCTCTTAAGTTGAAGAAACGTAGGTAGAAATGTATTTTCTAAAAAATGTCCGCAACCTGCAACTCCCCACTTTAGTTTTCTAATCTTACGTGGAATTTTAATTTTAGGTTTTTCCGAAATTAATTTCATATTATAATAATAAAAGTTAAAAATTCAATTTTTTCATTAAAAGTTTTATTGGTTTTGTATTTTGCATAATATAAAAATGTATAGCCGGAACGTTATGATTAAGCAATTCTTCAACTTGTTTAAAGGTCCATTCAACACCTATTTCGGCAACATGTTCGGGTTTAGCGGTTTCAATTTCTTCCGCAAGTTCGTTTGGTATATCTACATAAAAATTCTTCGGAATACTGTTCAATTGATTTTTAGAAACCAAAATTTTGAGTCCGGGAATAATAGGTACATCTATACCGCTTTGCCTGCATTTATCTACATATTCAAAATATTTCCGGTTATCATAAAACATTTGTGTAACAATATAGTCGGCGCCCGCATCTATTTTATCTTTTGTATGTTTAATATCAACTTGTACATTAGGCGCTTCAAAGTGCTTTTCGGGATAACCGCCTATTCCAATACAAAAATTCATCGGGTGCGCGTCTAGAAGCGAATCTTCCAAATATTTTCCGTTATTCAAATCGTTAATTTGTTTAACCAAATCAACTGCAAAATTATTAGCGCTTCTGTTAAACTTAATTGGTTTATCGTATCCGCTTTCGTCGCCGCGTACAGCAAGAACATTATCTATGCCTAAATAATGCAGTTCGATTAAAAAATCTTCGGTTTCCTCTTTGGTAAATCCTTTACAAATCACATGCGGTACCGCATCGATATTATATTTATTTTGAATAAGTGCGCAAATTCCTAAAGTACCCGGACGTTTTCTTTTGACTTTAACCTTTACATTTCCATCGGGTGCTTCTTCGTAAACAACTTCCGCCGCATGACTTGTAATATCAATAAAAGGCGGATTAAATTTTATTAGGTCGTCCAGGGCATTCATTAGCTGCTGAAAATTGCCTCCTCTTTTGGGAGGTATAACTTCAAAACTGATTAATGTATCAGTTGCTTTATTAAGGTGTTCTACTATTTTCATATTTTGAAATTGTTTTTAACAAATTTAACATATTTTTATTTAATTGGATAAATCATTTACAGGTAATAACCGCAATATATCCATTTTCGTTGTATCTAATTTACTTAAATTTAATTCCAGATCGATATATTTTCCGTTAAGCCATTTATGTGTCATATCAGAATAATGTTTGCTCATTATATTACCGGATTGACCTGTTGTTAAAATAAAAAACAATTTATCGGGATTTGCAAAATCGTAAATGTAACGCATAGAAGGACCCAAATTATTTTCAAACGGTTTTGTAAAAGAATATTCCGTATTAAAAATAGTTGTTCCGTCTCCGCCCATTTTAAAAGGTCCTATGTTTATTAATTTATCCAACAAACTTGATTGCCCGTGGAATAAATGTTTAAAAGTTAATTTGTGCAATTTCCCCCATTGCCAAAAAGTTAAATTGCTGCCGAATTTTGTTTCTAATTCATGTATGGCATTTCTAAGGCTTTTTCTAATTATATCATCCCTGTTTTCTATTTCCGGCGTAGTTATATCATCAAACCATTTGGAATTATTTTGCTTTAACATCGCCGGTATGCTTCTGTACGGAACATTGGCAATAAATACATATTCCATCAACAGGTTTTTCCCCATTTCATCTTCAAAAATATTATGAATCAACTTTTGTAAAAACATTGCATAAATTGTGGGAACTTGACTTTCCGCATCCATTATAAAATTCCATTTACTTAACAACTTAACAGCCAAATTAACGTTAGGATTTTTATCTTTAATTTCGCTAAAAGCGTTAATTATATATTCCGTTATATTTTTTGCGTAAAAAGAATAAAAATCCATTTGGAACTTTTTAAAATCTTCTACGGAAAATTTTTCTTTAGAATTTAAAAGTTGGGTTATTCTTTCAATACGGGAAGGCGGTTCCCAAATATTTGATATATGATACTTAAAATTCTTTACGGTTTTATTATTAGCAGAAGCTATAAAATTTTGTTTGGGATTAAAAAGTTTGGGCATATCTTTATAAGGAACAAATCCTTTCCAATCGTATTTATCCGTAGTTCCGTCGAATACCAAGGTAGGACTGTAAAAATTTCTTTTTGGTAAACGCGTTCCGCAAATATAACCTATGTTATCTTGTTTATCGGCATAAACAAAATTTTGGCCCGGAACGGTAAAATATTTTACTCCGTTTTTAAATTGACTCCAATTTTTACTCTCATTTATTAAATGGAATGCATATATCTCATCACTAAATTCAAGAGCAGTCCATCTTATACTTAGAACTGCTTTGTCTTGTTGTTTATTAGGAAACAAAATTTTATAAGGATGAATGCCTGAAACGATAGGTCCGCGATGAGTGGCGCGGATTTTAAAAATTACATCCGCCGAATCTTTTACGTGGATTGTGTCGCTTATAATTTTTAACGGATTCCATTTACCGTTGAAGAAATAATTCTCTTTAGAGCTGTCTAATTTTTCCGCATAAAAATCACAATCATCCGTCATTACATTTGTTAATACCCACGATATATTTTGATTTTTACCGATTACCACTCCCGGTATTCCTGGTAACGTAAATCCCTCTACATTCAATCCGTTGCTTTTAATAACTGCAAAAACCCATTTGCCGGGCGCTTGAAAAGCGAGATGCGGATCGTTTGCAATTATAGGATGACCCGAAACTGAACGTTTGCTGTTAACCACCCAATTATTTGAACCGATATGGGTTCCTTCAAAACCAATGAATTTTCTGAATCCTCTGTCAACCTTTATCAAATCCAAAGATACGTCAGCAATTTTTTTAGTTTCAGGCGGAATAATTGTAGGACCGTTCTCCTCAAATGCCGGCATTATTTCGGCTGCTTTTTCAATTCCAAGTTTCTGAACTAAATGTGTAAATGCAATATCGCTCCACCAACTGATATTTAATTCCCATGCCATTAACTTTGCCATCAATAAACTATGGACCGGTTTCCAGGGTTCGGGATCGTAACCCAACACCGAAAATTCGATTTGATAATTTCCCTTTGCTTGTTTGATAAATGCATTTACTCCTTGTGAATATGCTTTCAAAATATCTTTCGATTCCTGATGTAATCTTCCGTAGTATTTTTTAACAGTTCTGTACAATCCTAATGTACGAAACATTTTATCATAAGAAACCATTTTAGGACCGAGAATTTCGCTCAGTCTTCCCTCGCCCGCTTTTCGCGCAATATCCATTTGGAAAAGTCTTTCTTGAGCATGAATGTATCCCAACGCAAAATAAGCATCAAATTTATTTTCACAAACAATGTAAGGAATTGCATTTTTGTTACGGTATATTTTTATTTCCGATTTAATTCCTTTTACTTTTATTTCCCCGTCATACTCAGGCAGCGTTTGTTTAAGAAATATGTAAGAGACGATAATACCGGCAACAATTAATATCAGAATTGCGCTGATTATTCCAACAGTTATTTTTATCCACTTTTTCATTAGGATTACTCTTTTACAAATGAGCAGAAAAATTAGTTTGAATTAATTAACATGAGAAAATCTATAAAATGAATAAGAAAAGCAAGAGCCGGGTAACATACTAAAACTACAAAACCAATTTGCCATGTTGATACTTACTGTAAAATTTGTTCAGGCAAAGCGTTTATATTTACAATGTAAAACGTTTTCCGCTTTCCCGAAAAGTTTTTTACATCCAAGTTGATTAAATTTGTAAAGACAATAATAAAACCTTCAGCGGAGTTTTATTTCGATTGAATCCGTTTGTAAGGTAATAACGATTAGACTTACTTTTATTTAAATTTTTAATAAATATGTTAAATTTAATATTATCCGTTGCGGCATTAATAATTCTAATAGTATTGGCTATTATTCTAATTCTCATATACAAAAAATTATCCGTGCAAGATTTCAGCAGAATAGAAAACTCTATTGAAAAATCGAGCGAAAAATTAAATGAGAATATCGACAATTCGTTAAAAGAAGAATTTGCGCGAAACCGGGAAGAAGACAGGCAGAACTCCAAATTAACAAGGGAAGAAGTTAGCAATGCCATTAAATTATTCGGCGATCAAATTTCGAACAGAATCAGAGATATTTCCGACCGGCAAAAAGATCAACTTGAAATTATTGAGGATCGATTAGAAAAACTGACTAAAACAAACGAAGACAAATTCGACAAATTGAAAGAGCAGGTTTCCATCCGTTTAAACGAACTTCAAGAGAAGAACGAGAAAAAACTTGAGGAAATGAGAAAAACAGTCGATGAAAAACTCCACGAAACTTTGGAAAAACGGCTCGGAGAATCTTTTAAACAAGTAAGCGACCGTTTGGAATTAGTTCACAAAGGTTTGGGCGAAATGAAATCGTTAGCCACTGGTGTAGGTGATCTTAAAAAAGTTTTAACAAACGTTAAAACCCGCGGTACTTGGGGCGAAGTACAACTTGGAAATCTGATTGAACAAATTCTTGCGCCAGAACAATATGCGAAAAACGTTAAAACCAAAAAGGGTAGCGCCGATGTAGTGGAATTTGCGGTTAAACTTCCCGGCAGGGATAATAAATCGTCGGAAAATGTATGGTTGCCGATTGACGCAAAATTTCCGCTGGAAGATTATCAACGATTAATGGACGCACAGGAAAGCGCCGATCCGCAAGCCGTTGAAAAAGCTTTTAAAGAACTTGAAAAAAGAATCCGGCAAGAAGCAAATAATATCAGCACAAAATATTTAGACCCTCCGCATACAACCGACTTTGCCGTTATGTTTTTACCAGTTGAAGGTTTGTATGCCGAAGTATTACGAATACCCGGTTTGGCTGAGAGAATTCAACGCGAAAACCGAGTAATTATTACCGGACCTACAAACATTGCCGCTTTATTAAATAGTTTACAAATGGGATTCAGAACTTTGGCTATTGAGAAAAGATCGAGCGAAGTTTGGAAATTGCTCGGCATTGTTAAAACCGAATTTTCAAAATTCGGCGACATACTTGACAAAACCAAACAAAAGATTGATCAAGCAAGTAATTCATTAAGTAATGCAACCAGAAAAACAAGAACAATAGAAAGAAAATTAAGAGATGTACAAGAATTGCCGAAAGATAATAAACAAATCGATTTATTAAATGAATAACTTAAATACTTTATAACAACTTGTTTTTAACCTTGATTTATTAATAAGTCTTTCTTACTTTTTTAGTTAATAAATTATACTGAAAATGTAAATGCGGTCTTTATTAATTATTTGCCTTGCGCTGTTTTTTATAGAATCGAATTATCAAACGGTATCCGCACAACAAGATACCACAAAAGTATTACAAATCGAATTAAAAGGCGGTTCCCTTTTGAAGGGGAAAATAATATCCGAAACCAACGATTCTTTAAAAATTAAAATCATATCTAACGCCGTAATTGTTATCCCCAAAAATCAAATAGTATCCATGAACCAAATTCCGGTTAAGACAATTGAAGGTGAGAAATTGTACAAAGATCCGAACAGGTCAAGATTGTTCTTTGCTCCAACCGGACGGGCATTAAAATCAGGCAGGGGTTACTTTTCCGTATATGAGATTTTTATACCCTTTGCTGCCGTTGGTATTTCCGATTATTTCTCCATTTCCGGAGGGGTTTCGTTAATACCGGGAATAGATAAACAATTTGTTTACCTTGCACCTAAAATAACTCCGTACCAGAACAATAATTTCTCAATATCCGGCGGATTGTTGTATGTTGTAACCCCAAATGAACAAAGCGGTATTGGAGTTGTATACGGCGTAACTTCTTATGAATACAAAGAAGAATCGGATATTACTTTGGGACTCGGATACGGATTTTCCGGAGGCAGTTTTTCCAATAGCCCTGTTATTGTTGTGGGTTGGGCTGCAAAGGTATCAAAATCTTTGAAATTATTATCGGAAAATTGGATTTTCCCCGGAAACAAAACACAATTTCTGTCATTCGGATTAAGATTTTTCGGTAAACACTTATCAGCTGATTTTGGTTTTATTTATCCTTTAGGATCTAATACAGAAGGCTTTCCTTTTATCCCTTGGTTAGGATTTGCTTATAATTTTTAGTCCGTAAAAGCCTCCTTCTTTTCACAAGACATAATGTAGCAAGCTTATTTAAATTTTTCAGATTGACCGATGGCTATTAATATTTCCCCGGTCTCAATTTCTATACCGGATGCCGGATCATAGATAAACCTTCCTACTGATTTATTAAACGGCAGAAATTATTAAATTAAATACTCTCCGTTCCGGCAAAATAAACCAGGGAAAAAGATATTGAAAATAACATAATTTTCGAATTTGCAGTTTTAATTTGGTATTTTTAAATTAAGTTAAAATTTTAGGTGAATTATGAACATTGACAAAGATATTCAATCAATTCAAGAAATGCGGGATTTAGTAAAAACCGCAAAAGAAGCTCAATTAGAATTTAAACATTACAATCAACGTCAAGTTGATAAAATTGTTAAAGCAATGGCAGATGCCGGTTTCAGAGAATCGGAAAGACTTGCAAAATTGGCACATGAAGAAACGGGATTTGGGAAATGGCAAGATAAAGTAATAAAAAACCATTTTGGCACCCGCGATGTATACGAATCGATTAAAGACCTAAAATCCGTTGGAGTTATTGACGTTGAACAAGGCGGGAAAGTAATTCGCATAGCCGAACCGATGGGAGTGGTTGCAGCTTTAATTCCATCAACAAATCCCACTTCAACCGCAATGTTTAAATCCATAATTTCACTTAAATGCAGAAATGCGATTGTTGCGAGTCCGCATCCAAAAGCGGTAATGTGTACATCCGAGGCAATGAAAGTAATGGAAGAAGCAGCCGTAAATGCCGGCGCTCCCAAAGGGTTAATTCAATGTATGACGCTGCCAACCCTGGAAGGCACACATGCATTGATGAAGCATAAAGATATTGCAGTTATTTTGGCAACCGGAAGCACGCCTATGGTAAAAGCGGCTTATAGTACCGGAACACCCGCTTACGGCGTAGGCTCGGGAAATGTTCCCGCATTTATTGAAAGAACCGCCGATTATAAAAAAGCAGTAGCGGATATTATAACCGGCACTACGTTCGATAACGGAACTCTTTGTTCTTCCGAACAATCAATGATTGTGGACAGACCGTTAATCGATCGCGTAAAAGAAGAAATTTATGCCAACAACGGTTATATACTAAACGACGAAGAAAAAGCAAAACTTGAAAAAACAATTACTAAAAATGGTAGAATTAATCCAGATATCGTTGGAAAGTCCGCCGGATATATTGCGGATTATTCGGGATTTTCTGTACCGGAAAATACTTCCGTGTTAGTTGCGGAATGTTCTAAAGTCGGTAAAGACGAACCTCTCTCAATGGAAAAACTCTCGCCCACTCTTGCTTTATATGTAGTTGACGGTTGGTTGGAAGGATGCCATAAATGTATTGACCTGCTTCAATTCGGAGGAATAGGGCATTCAATGGCTATTCATTCCAATGACAAAGAGATAATTATGAAATTTGCAATGGAAAAACCGGCGTTTAGAATTATAGTTAATTCCGTCGCATCTCTCGGCGCAGTAGGTTACACAACAGGTTTAATGCCTTCTATGACGCTGGGCGTTGGAACTTGGGGCGGCTCTATAGTTTCGGAAAACGTTACAGCTAAACATTTAATGAACATTAAAACCCTTGCATTCGAAACAAATCCTATGAATAAAGGAGAAAGTATATCTTCATTCGACGGTGTGGCACTCGGGGCAACCGAATTTACACATTCGGGTAGTTATTCGAATATGATTGAAGAAAGGTTGAGGGCTAGAGCAGGAAATCCTGCGGTTCAACCGTTTTCAAATAAAAACCGTAAAGATTTTTCATCCAAAGCGGAATTGGGCAAGGGTATTTCAAAGGAAGAAATTGAAGAAATAATTAGAAACTTTAAATTATAATTTATTGATATCGTTCCAATTTAAAGTTTTCACCGAGATATAATTTTCTCACTTCTTGATCGTTGGCTAGAATTTCCGCTTGCCCTTCTTTAAATATAGATCCTTCGATTAAAATATAAGCCCTGTCAACAATACTCAAAGTTTCATGAACGTTATGATCGGTGATCAAAATTCCTATTCCCTTATTTTTTAAATTTGCCACAATATTCATAATATCTTCAACCGCAATGGGATCAATACCGGCAAAGGGCTCGTCTAACAAAATAAATTTAGGATTTGTAGCAAGCGCGCGCGCAATTTCCGTTCGTCTTCTTTCCCCGCCGCTTAACTGAAAACCCATATTTTTTCTTATATGAGAAATGCCTAATTCATTTAACAGTCCTTCGCATCTTTCCTCTCTTTCCGCTTTAGACAATTTCATCATTTGCAAAATAGCCATAATATTATCTTCTACTGATAACTTTCTGAATACCGACGCTTCTTGAGGAAGATAACCTATACCCATTTTAGCTCTTTTATACATAGGTTCTTCGGTAATTTCAGTTGAATCTAAAAACACTTTCCCGCTTTCCGGTTTTATCATTCCAACAATCATATAAAACGTGGTAGTTTTACCGGCACCGTTGGGTCCTAATAATCCGACTACTTCGCCTTGTTTTACATTTATAGAAACCTTATTAACAACGGCTCTTTTTTTGTAAATCTTTACAAGATTATTACTTCTCAGTTGATAGTTATCATTCATATTAATTTCAATATAGTTAGTTCAAATTAATTAAATATTTATTAAACAAATCTTTTTGGGGTCTGTCTTTATATAAAATAAAATTAGGTAAAGTAAAATTTTTCTCCCGGCCTTTCACCAATTGTTCGGGATGATATTCGCTTAAAGGGGAACCGTACAATCTTACGTTTGCAACTTTATTACTGTCGAAATAAATTTTAGCTTTTTCACCGCTCGATTTCAACAGTCCGTTCGGTTCGTTATCTTCAAATAAATAATAAAGACTAAGTACATTCCCGTTAACAAGTGTTTCATTTAATTTACCGTTCCGGAAAAATAATTTAAGGCTATCACCGGAAATTTGGTTATATCTGTACTCATAATCCGGCAAAGTAGATACAATCAACGCATTATTATTAATTTCAATTGATTTTATTTTTTTATCGGTCAGTTTTATTTTTATTGAATCGCCGGTTACTTGCGAGTTTTCGTACCATAAAATGGGCTGCGCGTCTTCGTCGCCGGTTTTGAAAATATTAATTATACCTTCTTTTCTATGATAGATTGTATGATTATTCAAAGATGCAAATTCGCCTCTTAATATCTTAACGGAGTCTTCGGCAATTAATATTTGCGAACTGTCGTTATGCGCCTGCATATAAACCGATTTAATCATCAAAGTATCAATTTCATTTTCGCTTACCGAATCCAATTGAACAAGAGCAGGTTCGCCGTAAATTTTAATAATTTTGCTTTTCGCAAAATCTTCCAATTTTTTCCCGAAAAGGAATAGCGTTTTTTCTTTATTGGTAAGTTTCACATGCCCGAATGCGAAAGAATTTTTATCGTTTAACAAATGAATTAAACTATCGGCAAAAACGACGGAGGAAGAATCGATAACTTTTACATTTCCCAAAGCAATAGCTTTTTCCTCATTTTCGTAATACCGTAAACTATCTGAATTAACCTTCGTTTTACCGTTTACTAAAAGAACATTGCCCGAAAAATTTGCTATCTTTTGCTTTAAAAAATAATAACCCTTATTTGCTGTAAGTTCCATTTTTCCATTTGTAAGATGGATTGTTGTATCCGAAGAAGTCATTTCGCTGTTACCGAAATAATAACCTTTAGCCGATTTTATGATTACGCTGTCTTGAACTACTATAACTTTTCCGGTTAATTCCACTTCATTTCTATTAACGTATTGAATAGCTTTGTTACACGTAATACGAACATTTTTTTGAGTTATAACAACGTTTCCAATTACTTGTCTGACCGATTCGCCGTTAACTTTTTTGCCAATCAAACTGTCACCAACAACCTTTAAGGTTTTTGTTTCTTCTTGAGCTATCAAGTTATATTGAACGAGAAAAAACAATATCAGTATATATCTTAATATGCTCATTTTTTCTTTTCTTCATTAAGGTTTGCAATATAAGTTATATTGTAAATAGTATAATTATTTAAATTTTGATCAGACTCAAAACCATAGCCTTGAATTTTCTCATTTTTATCAATAATAGTTACAAACTTATCCGTTTTAATTTTTTTGCTTCTGTTTTTCCAAACCAATTCTTCAGTTTTTAAAACCACGCCGCTGTCGCTAACGGCAACCACACTATCGATAGCGAACATATCTTTTGTAATATCGTTTATTCTGCCGTGCTTTGAAGTTAACGTAGAAGATACTTTTTCATCTTCGTTATAAAATTTAATTTTTACACCGTCTAAAAGCTTCATTTTTTTTGATTCATAAGACCTGATATGATCGGCATACAGAATTGCTTTTAGTTTACCGTTTTCGGAAAAGAGTATTTGGGAATCCCAGCTTTCTTGAACGGGAATTTCCGTAGTTTGCAAAGATGAAGCTATTTTCGGTTTTAACTTTTCCTCTCCGCATCCGTTAATTAAAACAAAAACGATCAACAAATAAAAAAAATTTTTCATCTTGATTGCAGACCTAATTTAACTAAATCGTGTAGATGAACAATACCAACAGGAATATAGTTCTCGTTAACGGCAATAAGAGAAGTAATTTTATAATTTTCCATTCGTTGCAAAGCTAACGAAGCCAAATATTTGGGATCAATAGTTTTGGGATTTGACGTCATAACATTTTTAGCTTTTAGCGAACTGATATTAACTGTTTTTTCCAGCAACCGTCTTAAATCGCCGTCGGTTATAACTCCTTTAAGCACGCCGTCATTATTAACAACGCAAGTTGTTCCCAATCTTTTGGAGGTAATTTCGATTATCGTATCTTTTAACGAAGTTTCTTCGGTTACTACCGGTAAATCTTTACCAGAATACATAATTTCGGATATTCTTAAAGATAATCTTTTACCCAAACTACCTCCCGGGTGAAGCAATGCAAAATCTTCCGCGGTAAACCCCTTAAGCTGCAGTACCGAAACCGCTAAAGCGTCTCCCATAACCAAAGCCGTAGTTGTAGAAGAAGTAGGAGCAAGGTCGTGCGGGCATGCTTCTTCTTTAACGGAAACGTCAAGAACAACATCACATTTTTTAGATATTTCGGAATTTAAATTACCTAACATTCCAACTATTTTAATATCCAACCTTTTCAACATCGTAATCAAATTCAGCAATTCTTCGGTATTTCCGCTTTTCGATATTATAATAACCAAATCTTCTTTACGAACCATTCCCAAATCGCCATGCAAAGCATCCGTCGGATGTAAAAATATTGCCGGGGTTCCCGTTGAGTTTAACGTTGCAACAATTTTCCGCGCAATTAGTCCGGATTTACCTAAACCGGTAAAAACAACCCGGCCGGTACAATTAAAAATAGCATTAACCGCTTCGGCAAATTTTCCGTTTATTTTATCAATCAAATCGTTAACGGCTTGGGCTTCAATTGCTATAACCTCTTTACCTTTATTGATTATTTGATCTTCCGACATAAAATCACACCTTGAAAATTTTTCTTATAAATCCTTTTGTTTTTGTTTTCTGTTTTTCTTCAAAATAAAGTTTATCAACTTCTACTTTTTTCCAATATTTATTATACACTAAAAATCCCTGTCCGATTAATTGATCACTAAGCCCGGAATTATGAGAAAAAAACCGGCTGGAATCCAGAGCAATTTTTGGATCTTTTTCTTCTTCGATTCTCATAATTTCGTCATAAAGTTTTGTAACAGGTATAAAATGATTCACCCCGCTCTTTTTTTCATAAACCCAAATTCTTTTATGCTTGGTGGAAATTGCAAGAACTACGTTATTTTTTATTATTTGAATTTCCCTCACTTTACTTTTATCGCCCGGATGTGGAAATCCGGGAATCCATGTGGAATACGTCCAAGAAGATTGTACATCAATATCGTCAGGAATTTTCTCTACGAAAGATTTTGAAAATTGGATTTCAATTTTGTCCTCGAACATTTCGTGTATTACTATGTATATATTTCCGTATTTACAATTGCAATTGCCAACCGCAAAAATATTTGAAGAAGGCGCAGAAAGATCCGGCAAATCGTTTTCCTTTCCTAAAATAAAATTCCCTTCCCCAAATCTGCCAAAACCAACAACAAATAAATCTTCTATTAATTTCCTGTATGAAGCGTAACCCGGTTTATTTTCCGGTAGAACGCTAAACAGCAATTGTCTTTCGGTACGGGAAAGTTTTCTCGGAAAAATATCAATATTTTTTTGATCATCCTGCATCGGTATTTCTGTTTTTAAGAAGATTATAAATGGCGGTTAAAATACCTCCGGCGCCTGAGGAATCCAAAATAAAATCGACGGCTCTTTTAACTTCACGCCTTGCGCTTTTGGGTGCCGCACTAACTCCGCAATTTTGCAATAACGGTAAATCGAATAATTCATCACCGATAAATAATATATTTTCGCATTGTAAATTATTTTCATCTATAATCTTTTGGGCAAGTGAAACTTTATCGATTGATGATGTTAAAATTTTGATATTTTCAATTTCTCCGATTTTCCCGGTTACCTCGTCAGCTTCCCTTCCGGTAATTACGCCGACCAAAATTCCAAGTTCATTCATTTTATCACAAAAGTCTCTTAACAACCGGATAATTTCGTCAATTCTGTTTTCGTCGTTAGAATCATTTATTAAAACTCCATCAAGATCAAACAATACAATTTTAATTGCTTTCAATTTTTCTTTCATTAATTGTATCCTTTCACAACGGAATCAATTTTTTTTACATTTATTAAAAGATCTTTCAACTTATTGAGAGGAAGCTGACTTGCGCTATCGCTAAGCGCTTCGGGTGGATTAGGATGTACTTCCAAAAATAAAGCCGAAACACCCAATGAAATTGCGGCTTTGGCAAGCGGAAGTATAAATTCCGGTTCGCCTCCGGTTTCTTTTCCGCTGCTTGGCATTTGAACCGAATGTGTTGCATCCATAACAACCGGATAACCCAAGCTTTTCATAATAATAATTGAGCGCATATCGACCACCAAATTATGATAACCAAAAGTAGTTCCGCGTTCGGTCAAAAGTATTTTTGAGTTGCCTGTCGATTCAACTTTTCCGGCGGCGTGTCGAATATCTTCCGGCGCCAGAAACTGACCTTTTTTAATATTGATAATTTTTCCTGACTTTCCCGCAGCAACCAGTAAATCGGTTTGCCTGCAAAGGAACGCCGGAATTTGCAATACATCAGCTACTTCCGAAACCGGTTGTACATCTTCTTCGGTATGTATATCCGTTAAGACCGGAATATTATATTTATGTTTAACATCCGCTAATATTTTAAGAGCTTTATTTTTTTCAAGTCCGGTAAACGAATTTATACTTGTCCTGTTGGCTTTTTTAAAACTGGATTTAAAAATAAAAGGGATACCAAGTTCGGAAGTAATATTTTTAATTGATTCGGCTGTGTAAAATGTAATTTCTTCCGATTCTATTACGCAAGGTCCGGCAATTAAAACAAACGGTTTGTCGTTGTCAATTATAATATTTTGTAATTCAATCATAGAACAATATTTTATTGGTCAAATAACGATTGGTCTTTTTCAATATTTTTTTTTCTGGATTTATTAAATCTGGCGTAAGCAAAATCCGTTGCTTCGCGACCGCGAGGCGTTCTTTGAATAAAACCCTGCTGAATTAGAAAAGGTTCATAAACTTCTTCAATTGTACCCGGGTCTTCATTAACCGCAACCGATAGTGTATTTAATCCAACCGGACCGCCTTTAAATTTTTCAATAATAGTAAGAATTATATCCTTATCCATTTCGTCAAGTCCGTATTCATCAACTTCAAGCGCTTTAAGAGCTTTTTTAGTAACCGGAACATCAATAATTTTTTTACCTTCGTAATCAGCAAAATCCCTTGTACGTCTTAAAAGCCGGTTGGCAATTCGCGGAGTTCCGCGCGATCTTTTGGCCAATTCAATTGCCGCATCTTCGGCAATAGGTATGTTTAGTATTTGCGCCGATCTTTTAATAATCTTACTGATTAAATTGCTTTCGTAATAATCTAATCTGGCTTTAATCCCGAATCTATCTCTTAAAGGAGCAGTTAGTAATCCCGCGCGTGTTGTTGCTCCTACCAAAGTGTACGGCGGTAATTTAATTTGAACAGATCTGGCGCTCGGTCCCGAATCAATCATAATATCAAGCTTATAATCTTCCATAGCCGAATAAAGATATTCCTCAACAACAGGACTAAGTCTATGAATTTCATCGATAAACAAAACGGAATGTTCATCGAGAGTAGTTAATATGCCCGCCAAATCCCCTGGTTTTTCAAGAACGGGACCGGAGGTAATTTTCAACTTAACGCCCATTTCATTTGCAATAATATGCGCCAGGGTTGTTTTGCCTAATCCCGGCGGACCTGTAAGCAATACGTGATCCAGACTTTCCTTTCTTTTGAGTGCGGCGCCGATAAATACTTTCAAATTATCAGTAATTTTTCCCTGCCCTACAAATTCTTCAAACCGTTTCGGTCTTAAAGACAATTCCAAATATATATCCTCTTTTCTTAGTACTGGATTAGTTGTTTCCGATTTTCTCATTTTAATATTTTATCGACTGTCATTGGTAAAACTATTGATTTCATATTATTATATAAAGTTAAATAAAAATGAGGCAATTTAAAAATGAAAAGGAAATAAATTGGATATAGCTTACAATTGTAAATAAAACCTTTAGGAAGTGAAAAGAATTAAAATTACTTAAGGAGTAAAATTTTTTATTATTTAACGGATTGATCACTGAGCCATTCAACACCCAAAAATCTTAATAACTTATCAATTTCGAGAGCTTTCTGCATCATTTCAATTTCTTGTTTTCTTCCGAAATTATTCTGCCTGTAATCCCTCGCCAATTTGATTAGCAATTTTCTTTGTTCTTGCAGTTCTATAACTAATCTTTGAATAATATCTATTTCGCCCGCCATAATAAATCTCTTTTGACGGATTATCGAGAATTTTATAGAATTTTAAATACTAACCAGGAATAATAAATCAAAT
>Ga0256841_1001871_pt1 | contig 17358 bp, 19 predicted proteins | sample 356308metaG_FD_185971 | JGI IMG/M metagenome (GOLD analysis project Ga0256841, IMG submission 185971) | Hydrothermal vent microbial communities from Mid Atlantic Ridge, Atlantic Ocean - 356-308 | ecosystem: Environmental > Aquatic > Marine > Hydrothermal vents | place: Atlantic Ocean: Mid... | reverse complement strand
GTGGGAAAGCGGTCCATTTTCCTCGATTTTTCGTTGCGTAGGCCCACGATGCGCCTCAAAATCGAGAAAAACCGGCCTCGTTTTCCCACCATGCTCGCGACGATCACCTAAACCCGACAGACTCCTGGCCCGGATTATTCATGAGTCGCCGCGATGATTGCACAGAGAATTGTCCGCATAGAGGATTTTCCGACCGAGTGGAATACGGGCTGTATTGCCGAGGAAGGAAAATTCCCTGTGTGGACAAGGATCAAGCAAGGGCGCGAGCGACTTCATGAATGATCCGGGCTGGCCCGGGGCGTGGTCGAAAGGATCCCGGTTTGCCCCGTGTTTCTCAATCTATCCCATTGGCGCTTTGCGCCGTCCCTCCCAGCGGGCGTTCCTGCCATCGACAAAGCCTTCCTCCCGTTTGATCGAGAAAACGATAATAGTTATCATTACAGGTAAGATGCCTGCTATGCGAAACTCGCGGTTCGGGTGCCGGCGGGCGGTGCAGGATCATCCCGGAACGTCGCCTGTGAAGAAATACAGCCAATACATTGTGACCCGGTTTCTCGCCATGCTCTGCGGCATGGCCGGGCTGCTCACGGATGGCGGGGCCGACGAGGCCGGCACGAAGCGGGAACTGCTGAATCTCAAACACAAGATCGAACGTCTGGAGAAGAGCCGGCGCGCCGAGGAGATCGTTGCGCCGGATCGTGTGACCTTCAGCGGCCTGGTGGAAGTGGGCGCCTGGTATGCCGATGGCCCCCGGGGGGTGGACAAGGACATCACTCTGAGTACCGTGGAGCTCGGCATGGAGGCGCAGGTGTCGCCCTGGGTCAATGCCCATGGGCTGCTCCTGTTCGAAGAGGACGTCACCGAACCGATGGAGGTGGATGAGGCGATCATCACCCTTGCGAACACGGAGGTATCGCCCTGGTCCTTGGCCGCGGGGCGCATGTATGTACCTTTCGGCCATTATGAGAGCGCGTTGATCTCCGATCCGCTCACATTGGAGATCGGTGAGACGCGTGAGACCGCATTACAGTTCGGCTATGAAGGCGATGGGTTCCTGGTCCTGGCCTGGGTCGCCAATGGCGAAACCCGTCGTCGCGGCGGCAAAGGCATCGGTCCGTACGGTGTCCAGATCGGTGCTGTGCACGGCGGCGGGGCAAGCGGGGTACGCTACAGCGCCGGCCTCTCCTGGACGCGCAATATCGCCGATTCCAACCGTCTCCAGGAGGCCGTGTTTGACAAGGACGCGCTGACCCGGGATGTACCTGGCGTCGGGGGCTATGCCGTGGTCGGGAAGGGGCCGTCCACGTTTGTCGGTGAATATGTCGCTGCGTTGAGACCCTTCGATATCGCCGATTTGGACTTCGGAGGCCGCACCGCGCAGCCTGCGGCGATCAACCTGGAGTTCGACTATGGCCGTCGGATCGGTGGCCGGGAGGCTCAATTTGCCATCGCCTGGCAACAGACCCGCGAGGCCCTGGCGCTTGAACTGCCAGAGATGCGCCTGCTTGCCGCTGTCTCCGTGGGCATATACAAAAATACCACCCTTGCCCTGGAGTACGCCCATGAGGAGGACTACGAAACGGACGATGGCGGAAGCGGGGGACGCACCGATATCCTAACCCTCCAACTGGCCCTCGAGTTCTGATCGGGCCCCTGATTCCCGGAGGAAGCAGCGTCCTTCTGAAATCGCCTGTTTCCGGTACACTATGGCGCATGAATACCTCGCAATCGATCCTCATCACCGGGTCCAACCGGGGGCTCGGTCTTGAATGGGCCCGTCAGTATGCCGAGGCGGGCTGGCGGGTATATGCCACCTGCCGTCACCCGGATGCGGCGGAGGATCTGCAAACATTGGCCGAACGGTTCCCGGGTGTCGCTATTCTGCGGCTCGACGTGACCCGGCCGGAGGATGTGTCGGCGGTGGCGGACCGGCTTGCCGGCTGCGCTCTCGATCGGCTGGTGAACAATGCAGGGGTCTATCTGGAACGTTGGGGGCGCGATCACCTGGGCGCGATCGATTACAATGCCTGGGAACAGACGTATCGGGTCAACGTGTTGGGCGCAATGCGGGTCACCGAGGCGCTGGCCCGCAGCGAAGGGGCGGTGGTGGCGGCGATCTCCAGCCACATGGGCAGCATCGGCGATATCGCCAGCCCCAACGATTACGCCTACCGTTCCAGCAAGGCGGCGCTGAATGCGGTGTTCCGCGGTCTTGCCTTCGACCTGGGGTCGCAACGGATCGGCGTGCTCATCCTCCATCCCGGCTGGGTGCGCACCCGCATGGGGGGGCGGCATGCCCCCATCCTGCCGGAGGAGAGCGTGCGTGGCATGCGCAGTCTGCTGGAGCGGTTCACGCCGGAGATGTCCGGCCGGTTCTTCAAATTTGACGGCAAAGAGATGCCCTGGTGAGGCGGCCATGAACGACAAGAAAGGCTTTATCGATATCGAGGGCGAAACGGCGCCGGCCTGCCCGGCGACGCCGCGGGTGCTCGATATGAGCGGGGTGGAGACAGTGGAGATCCGCCCCGATACGCCGGTCAAGGACTACCTGGAGGCGATGCGGCTGGCGGACGCCGAGGCCCGGACGCGGCTCGGCGACTATATGCTGCTCTCCTGGTATGACCGTGACCGTGATTTCGAATCCCCCCAGCACGCCAGCGAGTGTCACGAGGATAGCGCCATCCCCGGCTATGTCGACTACGGCGTCTCTCACGGCGCCACCCTCCAGGTGGATGTGGAGGGGGGGCGCTTCGTCTTTTTCTACCTGCCGGTGGACTTGTGAACGGCACGCCCGATATCCTCAAGCGGATCGTCCGGCGCAAGCGGGAGGAGATCGCCGGGCGCATGGCGCGGCGTTCGTTGGCGGATGTGACGGCCGCCGCGAAACAGGCCGGACCGACGCGCGGCTTTGCCGGGGCGCTGGAGCGACGCATCGCGCAGGGGCGGGCCGGGGTGATCGCCGAGATCAAGAAGGCCTCCCCGAGCAAGGGGGTGTTGCGCGAGGACTTCCGTCCGGCGGAGATTGCCCGCAGCTATGCCCAGGGCGGCGCGGCCTGCCTCTCGGTACTCACCGATGTGGATTTCTTCCAGGGCAGCGACGCCTATCTGCAGGAGGTGCGGGACGCCTGCGCGTTGCCGGTGATCCGCAAGGACTTCATCATCGACCCGTATCAGGTGCACGAGGCGCGCGCCATCGGCGCCGATTGCATCCTGTTGATCGTCGCCTGCCTCGACGACGAGCGCCTGGCGGGGCTGAATGCCCTGGCGCATGAGCTGGGGATGGACGTGTTGATCGAGGTGCACGACGGGGCGGAGCTGGAACGGGCGCTGGCGGTGGAGAATCGTCTGATCGGTATCAACAATCGCAACCTGCGCACCTTCGAGGTGAGCCTTAAGACCACGTTGGACCTGCTGACGCACATTCCGGCCGATCGGCAGGTGGTGACCGAGAGCGGCATCCTCGCGCGGGACGACGTGGCCCTGATGCGTGAAAACGGCGTGAACGCCTTTCTGGTAGGAGAGGCCTTCATGCGCGCCGGCGATCCCGGCGCGCGCCTGGCCGAATTGTTCGGCTGAATCAGCGGGTGCCGAACACCACGATGGTCTTGCCCTTGACGCTGATGAACCCCTGTTCCTCGAGGTTCTTCAGCACCCGGCCGGCCATCTCCCGCGAGCAGCCGACGATGCGGCCGATCTCCTGACGAGTGATGCGGATCTGCATGCCGTCGGGGTGGGTCATGGCATCGGGCTGCTGGCACAGTTCCTCGAGGGTGCGGGCGATGCGCCCGGTCACGTCGAGGAAGGCCAGGCCGCTCACCTTGCGGCTCGTGTGCAGCAGGCGTTGGGTGAGCTGTTTGCCCAGGGCGTAGAGGATGTCCTTGGTGTACTCCCGCAGATCCCCATCGAACAACTGTTCCAGCCGCTTGTAGGTGATCTCCGCCAATTGGCATTCGGTGCGCGTGCGCACCATCACCGTGCGGGTCGACTGGGGCGTGAACAGCCCCATCTCACCGATGAACTCGCCCTTGTTCAGATAGGTCAGGATGATCTCTTTCCCGTCTTCGTCTTCCATGAGCACGGTTGCGGACCCGTCGACCAGATAGTACAGGATGTCCGCAGGATCGCCCGGGCGGATGATCTCGGTGTTCTTCGCGTAGCGGCGGCGGTGACAGAACGAGAGGAACCGCGGCAGGTACTCTGGATCTTTTGGAGGTGGTTTGATAATCAATGACATGCCTGTTGTATCGGCGTTGTCACCGGCAACTTGAGGTCGTGCAAATGGCGATAAAGTATTCAATTGGCAACCTTTATGTTTGAATCCGTGTGTGGGTCTCTTCACTAGCGGCCCCTCCAGTCGGTCCATTAACTGTGTTAGGCTGCCACAAACGGTTTTTCGGGCAAAAATGTGATGAAGGCACGGATTCACTGGGTGGAAGGCACCCTGATGGTGGGGGAATCGGGCAGTGGGCATGCGGTGGTGATGGACGGGCCACCAGACCACGGTGGCCGCGATCTGGGCGTGCGGCCGATGGAGATGCTGTTGCTGGGCATGGGGGGATGCACCGAATTCGATGTCCTTCTGATCCTGCGCAAGGCGCGTCAGGCGGTCACCGGCTGCACGGTGGAACTGGCGGCGGAGCGGGCCGGGGAAGACCCCAAGGTGTTCACCCGCATTCATGCCCATTTTATCGTATCGGGCCACAACCTGAACGAAAAACAGGTGGCGCGGGCCATTGCCCTTAGCGCCGAAAAGTACTGCTCTGCGTCGATCATGCTGGGTGCGACGGCGGAGATCACCCACGACTACGAGATTCGCGATGCCTGACGAGGGGGGTGTCTTTGACGACCTGATCGAAGAGTACTACCGCGTCTGGTGCCGCTATCACCCTGCTGAGGCGCTGGCCGCCGGCGACCTGCGCGTTCACGGCTTGCTCCCGGCCCTGGGAGACGACGAATTCGGCGCCCTGCAGTCGTGGTTGGAAAGCTTCATGGTGGGGGTCGGGGAACTCGATACGGAGGCGCTCGATACCGAGCGGCGGCTCGATCTGGAGATCGCCTTCGGCGCGGCCCTGATCGAACACCATGATCTGCTGGAACACGACTGGCGCCACCGCGACCCGCTTTCGTTCCTGCCCCTGCGGCCCCTGATTCCTCGGCTAGCCGCCACCCCGCCCGAGGGGCGCGGCGCCCTGCTGGAACGTATTCTGCCGGATGTTCCCCCCTTGGTGCGTCAGGCGCGGGCCCACCTGGGGCGCTTCGGCCCCCTCGTCCCGTCCCTGCTGGTGGAGGCCGCCATCGACGAGGGTGGCAGGCTGCTCGCATGGCTGGACGATCTGCGCAGTGGCGGTTGCACCCGCCTGGAAGCCCTTCCCGCCCTGCCGCAACTGCTGGAGGAGGCGCGTGAGGCGGTGCGCGGTTACCAGCGCTTCCTCGCCCGTGAGATGGCGCCGGTCGCGGAGGGAATGCCCGGCTGCGGCGGGGCCCGTTTCGAGCGGGTGATGCGCCACCGGCATGGGTGCACCCTGCCGATGGAGACCCTGCGGACCCGGTTGGCCCGGTGGCGTGCCGGGCATCCCCTTCCAGCGGAGGGCGCGCCGCCCGGAGGCGCGGCGTTACCGGCGGCCCGTCAGCTCGATGCCTGCCGGGAGATCCTGGCGCAGCAGCAGCGGCTTGCCGGGCAGCTTGCCTGGTTGCCATCTGTGGACGGGGCGCCGAAAGGGGTCGCCTGGCCGGGGGTGCCCCTGGCGGTGGGGCGGGTGGATGCGGTGTTGTGGCTGGGGGGAGAGGCGGTGACGCCCGCGCGGTTGAAGTCTCTGTGCCTCGACCAGGGGCCGCTTGGCGGGTTCCTGCTATGGCGCATGGCCGGGCAAACGGCGCTCTCGTGGCCCCGGCGGCTCTTTCCGGCCGCGGCGGCGGAGAACGCCTGGGGTCTGTTCATGAGGTCCCGTTTGCTGGCATCGGGATATCTGGACGGCAGCGACAGTCGTCTCCATGCCTGGCGGCTGGCCCAGGCGCTGGAGGAGGCGCAGATCGACCTCGACATCCACCTCGGCGGCGAACGGGCGGAGGCGGGGTTGCAGCGCCTGCGCCGAGCTGGATGGGATGAGGCCGGCGCCCGTCAACGGTTGGTGGTCATCGTGCGCCGGCCCGGGGAGGCGACGGCGGCGGTGCTTGGCTGGCGCATGCTGGCGGCGCTGGCCGACGGCCCGGATGCGGAGGTGGGCGATCGGCTGCGGCGGGTGGTGCAGGCCGGGCCCGTTGCGTTGCCGTTGGTGATGCGTCATGTCTTTGGCCGTGAGGCGGTGACGGCCATGTTGGAAGAGGCGGGGGCATGAAGCGGCCGGATCGCACCCTTGGCCTGCGCCACGTGGCGCTCTACGTGCAGGATATGGAGGCCTGCGAGCGTTTCTATGTGGACTTGCTGGGGATGGAGGTGGAATGGCGTCCGGACCCGGACAATCTCTATCTCAGTTCGGGCAACGACAACCTGGCCCTGCATCGCGCGGCATCGCCCCCGGCGCCCACGCCGGTGCAGCGGCTCGATCATATCGGGTTTTTCCTGCCGACTCCCGAGGCCGTCGATGCATGGTATGATTGGCTCAATGCCGGGGGCGTGCGCATGCGCGCAGCGCCCCGCACCCATCGCGACGGCGCGCGCAGCTTCTATTGTCACGATCCCGCCGGCACGACGGTGCAGATGATCTATCATCCGCCCATCGCCGGGAAGTGAGGGGTATGCGGGGTGAAGTGCAGGGGAGTTCGTTCCAAACACCGGCCGCCGTGTGCCGGTCCAGACCATTGTTACCGGGTCCGATGCCTATGAAAAAGGGATTTTGGTTGATCGCGTTTCTGGCCGCGTGGCCATGCAGCCCCGTCCGCGCCAGCGTACTGAACGATATCGGCTACACTCGGCTGCAGGCGGCTCTGGGGCCGGGGGGGGCCACCGGCGCCGGGGTGGCGGTGAGCCAGATCGAGGCCTCGACGTCGGGGGCCGGCAATCCGCCCGCCTATCTCCCCGATGCCGCCAATGGCGCGTTCACCGGCAAGACCATCACGGACGTGACCGGAGGAGGCGCCATCTCCGGCCACGCTACCTCGGTCGGGCAGAGATTTTATGGCAACGGCGGCTCCACGGCCCCTGGTATCGACACCATCCATGTCTACGAGGCGAATGACTGGCTGGGTGGTTTCCTTTTCGGAGTCGCCAACGGCCTTCCCAAGGCCTCGTCCGAGCGTGTTGCCAATCACAGCTATGCGGGGGCCACCACGGCGTTAGCGGACAATGCCGCCATTCTGGCGCGGGTGGATTACCTGGTGGACCGGGACGACTACATCCAGGTGGTGGCCCTCAACAATGGCTCTTCGCCGAAGCCCCTGTTGTCCAACAGCTACAACGCCATCGCCGTGGGGCGGACGGATGGCCATCATCCGCGCGGCACCATGGCGATCGACGGTTTCTACACCAATGGCCGGACCCGGCCCGATCTCGTCGCGCCGGAGAACACCACCAGCACCGCCACGCCCCGGGTGGCCTCCGCTGCCGCCCTGTTGGTCGGCCATGGCCATAACCATGCGGGGTTGTCGCACGGTTCCACCACCAACCGCAAGGGTGACATCATCCGCAACGCCGAACGCTCGGAGGTGATCAAGGCGGCCCTGATGGCGGGCGCCGATGCAGGGACGCACAATACCGCGGGCGCGGATATCAGCGACTATCGCGCGGTCGATCATCGGACGGCCAACGGGCTGGACGACCGCTACGGCGCCGGCCAGCTCGATCTCTTCAACAGCTACCGGATCATCGACGGCGGCGAACACGATGGCGGCGGCGACTTGGGGACGGTGTCGTCCGAAGGGCTGTACGGGTTCGATCACGGCGACCTGGCGGGAACAGGTACGGCGGACTACCGCTTTACCACCGGCGGTGAGGCGGCCTGGATCAAGGCGACGCTGGCGTGGAATCTCCTGGTGGATTTGAACGCATCCTCGGCATCCCTCTTCGATCTCGATCTGTTTCTCTATGATGCCGATGGCGCGTTGGTTGCCCAGTCCGCCAGCGCCCGGGACAATACGGAAAATCTCTGGTTGATGCTTGATCCCAATCGTCAATACCGTCTCCGCGTTGCCCTTGCCGATGGACAGGCGACGGGTCCGGACTACGGCCTCGCCTGGCGGGTCACGGCCGTCCCGTTACCGGCGGCGTTTTGGCTCTTCATCAGTGCGCTGGTGGGGTTTCTGGTCATCCAGCGCCGCAATCCGCGGGAGGATGAGGAACCACCGCCCTCCACGAGGGCGAAGCGGCGGTCGTAGGGGGCAGTCCAGGGCTTGCATCGGACGGTGTTTGGATTTAGTTTTGCGCCTTTGCGCCGCCAGTCAGATGTGTCGTCATGGCCCGATCGCCCAAGAGACTGAAGCTGCATGGCTTCAACAACCTCACCAAGACCCTCAGCTTCAATATCTATGATGTCTGCTACACTGCGTCGCGCGGGCAGCGGCGCGCCTACCTGGAATACATCGACGAGGCCTACAACGCCGAACGCCTGACCCAGGTGCTTACCGATGTGGCGGAGATCATCGGCGCCAACATCCTGAACATTGCCCGCCAGGACTATCAACCGCAAGGCTCCAGCGTCACCATGTTGATCTCCGAGGAGCCGGTGGCCTCGGAGCGGATCTCCAATACCCAGGCGCCGGGGCCGCTGCCGGAGGCGGTGGTGGCGCATCTGGACAAGAGTCACCTGACCGTCCATACCTACCCGGAGAGCCATCCGGAGAATGGCATCAGCACCTTTCGCGCGGACATCGATGTCGCCACCTGCGGCCGAATCTCGCCGTTGAAGGCGCTCAACTATCTGATCCACTCACTGGAATCGGACGTGGTGATTCTCGACTACCGGGTGCGTGGCTTCACCCGCGACACCCGCGGCCGCAAGCACTTCATCGACCACAACATCAGCTCCATCCAGAATTATCTCAGCCGCGACACCAAGAACCGCTATCAGATGGTGGACGTGAACGTCTACCAGGAGAACATTTTTCATACCAAGATGATCCTCAAGGAGTTCGTGTTGGACGACTATCTGTTCTGCATGGACGAGAAGGATCTTGATCCCAGGGAGCGCAGACGCCTCTACCAGTTGGTGAAACGGGAATTGGCGGAGATCTTTTACGGCCGCAACCTGTCACGCAATCTCACCCTGTAGTCAGCAGGGTGATGCGGGTGTCCGCATCGTTCTTGCGGATGTCGATCCGCACCTCACAGTATTCCGCCTCTTCGTCCATGGGGGTGGGGTCGTCGGCGCAGCTGCACCCGGCGATGACGCCGGTGTAGAAAATGCCCGCCTTCACATGGATGAAACCGGCGCTTTCATGCATCGCCAGCAATGTGGCGCTTATCTTGTCGGCGAGGGCGTAGCTGCTGCGGGTGAGGCCCTGTTGCAAGGGGAGGTGGGTGGCATCCATGCCGGCGAGCGCGTTCTTCAGCACCGTCTCGAACATGGGAGTGCCCCACGCGTCGAGAACCTGGGGCAGACGAAGCATCCCGGCGCGTTACAACCAGTAGACGGTATGGGTCATCACCTTTGAAGTGAGCCGCATGGCCAGTTTCACCGGCTCCGGCAGCTCGGCGCCGCCCGCTGCCTTGGCCATTTGCGCATGGCGCATCTCGTCTTCCTTCATCTGTTCCAGGATGGCGCGGCTCTTCTTGTCCTGTGGCGGGATCTGTTCCAGGTGTTCCTGCAGGTGCCTTTCCACTTGGCGTTCTGTTTCGGTGACGAAGCCGAGGCTCCACTTGTCCCCCGCGAGTCCGGCGGCGGCGCCAATAGCCAGCGAGCCCGCATACCAGAAGGGGTTCAGATAGCTCTTGTGATCGTGCAGTTCCTGCAGCCGGCTGTCGCACCAGGCGAGATGGTCGTTCTCCTCGCGGGCGGCGCGCTCCATCTTGCCGCGCACCTCCGGAAGCCGCGCCGTCAACGCCTGACCCTGATACAGCGCCTGGGCGCACACCTCGCCGGTATGGTCGATGCGCATCAGCCGCGCCACGTGATCGCGCTGATCGTCGGTGAGTTCCGCCTCCTCCAGCCCTTCGGCGGGATTGGCGCGCTCCGTCACCTGCGGACGGCCGAACAAGGTGCGCACCGCCTGATCCAGGTTGAGCAAGAGGCGATCGAAAGGGGTGTAGTCGCGTGTAGTCTCCATACCCCAAAGATATAGCTCTCCTTGCCCGCTTGCAAGGCTCAGGGATCGGTGGACAGTTGCCGGGCGAGCAGTTCGACTGGATGCAGCACCTCCATTTGCAGACCGGCGGCGCGGAGCCCCGCGCCCAGGTGCAGGGCGCAGCCGGTGTTCGAGGTGAGCAGGCAGTGCGGCGCGATGCGGCGCAGGGCGTCGAGCTTGTCACCGAGCAGGGCATCGGCCATGGCGGGCTGGCTGAGCATGTAGGTCCCGGCGGCGCCGCAGCAGAGGTCGTTATCGGACACGGGTCTGAGGTCGATCTGCGGGATGCGCCGCAGCAGGCGGTAGGGCGCGGTGGGGTCGTGGCCGATGAGGAGGCGTTGAGAGCAGGGTTCATGTATCGCCACCGTCCGGGGCAACGGCCGAAACCGGATCGCCTCTGGCCACGCGATACGGTCCAGAAAGGTGATGATGTCCATCACCCGGCCGCCGTCGGGCAGGTGGGTCTGCAGTTCGGCACAACAGGCGCTGGCAACGCCTATCACCGCCATCGCCCCGGCGCGGTCCAAGGCGCGGCCGTTGCGCGCTGCCAACCGGTCCGCCCGGTCGGGGTCGCCGGCGTGGCGATGAATGGCCCCACAGCAGCCCTGGCCGGGGGGGATATCGACGCTGTAGCCCAACCGGTTCAGCATCGTAATGGTGGCCTGGAGTGCGGCCCGATCGGTGAGGCGGCCGATGCAACCGGTAAACAGGTCGACCCGGCCGCGGGGTGCGGTGGCGGGGTAGTGCCGTCGCCAGCGGGGTGCTGTCAGATCGGGCGGAAGCAACCCTTCGGCGCGGCGAAGGGGAGCGGGCAGAAGGCCGCCCACCAACGCCTTGAGCCCGCTTTTGCGATACAGGCGCAGCAGCCGGGCGCCGGTGCGCAGCGGCAGGGGGTGGGTGATGAGGTCCCGGGCGCTTCTCTCGAGGAAGCGGAGGAGGACCGGGCGGCGGCGCGTGTGGAGGGTCCGCGCACCGTCGATGATGAAACGATAGCGCACGCCCGAGGGGCAGGCCGGCTCGCAGGCGAGGCAGGTCAGGCAGTGTTGCAGGTGGCCTTCGAGCGCCGATGTGTCATCGAGCGCGCCCTCGATCATCCCCTGGACCAGGGCGATGCGGCCGCGTGGCGACTCTGCCTCGTTGCGTGTCTTGAGGTAGGTGGGGCAGACGGGCAGACAGTAGCCGCATTTGACACAGCGGTCCGCTTCTTCGAGGATCTGTCTAGAAAAGGGGTGCATCCGCCACCCGGGAGCACTGGGCATGTCGTACTATCGTTATCATCTCTTCTTCTGTACCAATCTGCGGGAGGACGGCCGTCCAAGTTGCGGCCGGTTCGGCGCCGGGGACATGCGCGATTATGTCAAAAAGCGCGTCAAAGCGCTTGGTCTGAACGGACCCGGCAAGGTGCGCGTCAACACGGCGGGCTGTCTGGATCGGTGTGAAAAAGGGCCGGTGCTGGTGGTCTACCCCGAAGGCACCTGGTACACCTATGTGGACACGGCCGATCTGGACGAGATCATCGAGGAGCACCTGCGGCACGGGCGGGTGGTGGAGCGGCTGAGAATCGGTTCCGAATCCAGGTAACCCGGCAAAGAAAAAGGGGCGCTTCCACGCGCCCCCAATGGCCCCGCAAGGCGGGGCCGGGATCATATTTTCGTTGTGGATCAGAGGATGTAGGCGCGCTCCTCGTGCTCGCGGATGTCGAGACCTTCGGTCTCGACCTCTTCCGTGACACGCAGTCCGACGATGACATCCACGATCTTGAGCAGGATGAAGGTGACCACGGCGGTGTAGACGATGGTGGCCGCAATACCTTCGAGCTGGACCATCACCTGTGCGCCGATACCTCCGCTCTCCACGCCGAGGCCCGCGCCACCCAGGGAGGGATCGGCGAAGACCCCGGTGAGGAGGGCGCCGATGATGCCGCCCACACCATGAACGCCGAAGGCGTCCAGGGAATCGTCGTAACCCATGGCGCGCTTGAGCTTGGTGGCGCCGAGGAAACAGCCGACGCCGGCGGCCAGGCCGATGATGATGGCGCCCATGGGGCCCGCGGTGCCGGAGGCCGGGGTGATGGCGACCAGACCGGCGACCGCGCCGGAGGCGATGCCCAGCACGCTGGGCTTGCCGTGGATCATCCATTCGCTGAACATCCAGGCCAGGGCCGCGGCCGCGGTGGCGATCTGCGTCACCGCCATGGCCATGCCGGCGGTGCCGTCCGCTGCGAGCTCGGAACCGGCGTTGAAACCGAACCAACCGACCCACAGCATGCCGGCGCCCATGATGGTGTAGGTGAGGTTATGGGGCATCATGGGTGTGCCGGGATAGCCCTTGCGGCGGCCAAGCACGAGTGCGGCGACCAGGCCGGCGATACCGGCGTTGATATGCACCACGGTGCCACCGGCGAAGTCCAGGATGCCCTTGCCGCCGAGCCAGCCGCCGTCGCCCCACACCCAGTGGGCGATGGGGGCATAGACGAAGGTGAGCCACAGGGCCATGAACAACAGCATGGCGGCAAACTTCATGCGTTCGGCGAAGGCGCCCACGATCAGCGCCGGGGTGATGATGGCAAAGGTCATCTGGAAGGTCATGAAGACCGTTTCGGGAATGGTGCCGCTGAGGCTGTCCACGGTCACGCCGGCCAGAAACGCCTTGCTCAGACCGCCCCACCAGGCGCCTTCGCCACCGAAGGCGACGCTATACCCATAGAGGGCCCAGAGGATGCTCATCAGTGCGGTGATGGCAAAACACTGCATGAGCACCGAGAGGGCGTTCTTCGCCCGTACCATGCCGGAGTAGAAAAGCGACAGGCCCGGGATGGTCATGAACAGCACCAGCGCGGTGGCGGTCAGCATCCAGGCCGTATCGCCGGCGCTGAGCTTGTCTTCGGCCCAGGCCATCGAGGGCATGAGCGATACGGCCGCAAGGCCCAGCCCCAGGCCAATGCGCCTGCTTTTTGTTTGAATTGGATTCACCGGTATTCCTCCTGTCTTTGTCTTTGTCAGAGCGCTTCCGGACCGGTCTCGCCGGTGCGGATACGGATCACCTGCTCGATATTGGAGACGAAGATCTTGCCGTCCCCGATCTTGCCGGTGCGTGCGGCGTTGGTGATCGCCTCGACCACCTGGTCCACCTGCTCGGCGCCGATGGCTACCTCGACCTTGATCTTGGGCAGAAAGTCGACCACGTATTCGGCGCCGCGGTAGAGTTCGGTATGACCCTTCTGGCGGCCGAAGCCCTTGACTTCGGTTACGGTAATGCCGGCAATGCCCAGCTCTGAAAGCGCCTCACGGACATCGTCCAGCTTGAAAGGCTTTATGATTGCTGCAACGAGTTTCATCGTGCGTTCTCCTCAATAGGCCCGCCCCTGGGCGGGCTGTATACATCGAAACGGGATGGTTCAGAAGGTTTTGGCCCAGGAGACGAACACTTTGATCTTGTCGTCACCGCCGTTGGCTTCCTTGTCCGCCTTCGAGAGCGAGAAGGTGAAATCACCGAAGTCACCCGCACTCTTGTTCAGATCCACCTGGTAGTGGGCGTAACTGAGGTCGGTGTTGGCCACGCCGTCGTCTTCGAAGTCGTAGTATCCGATGGTGCCGCCGATGCTGAAGTTGTCCGTCAGGTCGAAGCTGGCGCCCACATGGTAGTAGACGTCTCCGCTGATGAAGGCCTCGGCGCCGGCGCCCGTGTCGTCCACGTCGCTGGCAATGGTGTAGTTGATACCCACCTCATAGTTGGCGTAGGTGCCGGTCAGGGCGAGTTCAGCGAAGTTGGCATCCTGGGACCTGGGGTAGGCGTAATAGATCAGGCCCACGTCATAGCCGAAATTGTCGAAGGAGCCGCTGTAGCCGCCATAGAGGTCCCATTCGGTCTCACCGCCTGCACCAAAATCCACATTGGAGGCCCAGGTGCCGAGATAGAGGCCGCTGTCATGGGCCCAGTCGAGGCCGCCCTGGATGGCCGCGCCATTGTCGGTCTGGGTGGCGCCACGCCAGACGTAATTGCTGGTGGCGCCGATGTTGGCCTCCACGTCCGCCTGGGCGAGAGTGGCGGCGCCGAACAGGGCCAGGCCGCAACCCGCGGCGATTGTGCTGATGTTGTGTTTCATGTCGTTCTAGCTCCCCTCTATGCTGTTATTGGTCGTGCGTCGAATCGCGACTTGGTTGAATCACAAATGCCGGTGGGCATTGCTAAACCTGGGAGAAGCAGGGAATGTGCCATGTGAAATAAATTCATTTATATCAGGATGATGAGCGCCGTATTGAGGGGGTTTCGGGGGGAAGGAGCAGGGAGGGGTGAAAGGGGTGCGCAATTATGGTGCGGTATATAGGGGAGGGTGCTCCATGATGGTGCGTCATGGTGCTGGACAATCCGGGGTCCGGGGGATAAGGTTTGGCGCATGTTGGACCCGAAACAAATCGATGATCTGGCTCAGCGTCTGGCCGGCAGTCTGCCCTCCGGATTCCAGGTGTTGCAGGATGACCTAAAGCGAAACCTGAAGGCCTCCCTGGAGACAGGGCTTGCGAAGCTCGATCTGGTGACGCGCGAGGAATTCGATGTGCAGCAGGCGGTGCTTCTGCGCACCCGCGAGAAGCTGGAGCGGCTGGCGCGCGAGGTGGCTCGTCTCGAACAGACGCTGAAGGCTGCCGAAAAAGGGCCCGCCGTAAAAAAACCAGCGTCCCATAAAAAGGCCCCCCGTCGCGGTAACAAGCGGGAATCCTGACATCTGCATGCGCAAGGACGGCGCCCATGTCGCTCGCCACACTCAATAGCCGCGCCCGTGACGGGGTGCGGGCGCCTCTCGTGAATGTGGAGGTGCACCTTTCCAATGGCCTTCCTTCCCTCTCCATCGTTGGTCTGCCCGAGATGGCGGTGCGCGAGAGCAAGGACCGGGTGCGGGGCGCCCTGCTGAACAGCCAGTTCGACTTTCCCGCGCGGCGAATCACCATCAATCTGGCCCCCGCCGACCTGCCCAAGGAGGGCGGACGCTTCGATCTGCCCATTGCCCTGGGGGTGCTGGCGGCCTCCGGGCAATTGCCAGGCGAGGCGTTGGATCGATACGAATTCATCGGCGAGCTGGCGTTGTCGGGGGAGTTGCGTCCGGTGAAAGGGGTGCTGCCGGTGGCGCTGGCGGCGAAAGCAGCGGGACGGACGCTGTTGGTTCCGGCAGGGAATGGAGCCGAGGCGGCCCTGGTGGAAGGCGTGGAGGTGATCCCTGCGGAGCACCTGCTCCAGGTCTGCGCGCATCTGGGGGGCACGGCGCGCATCGAGCCGGCCTCACCCCCGGCGGTGGCAGAAGAGGCCGGTGCCCCGGATCTGGCGGATGTGCGGGGTCAGCAGCACGCCAGGCGGGCGCTGGAAGTCGCCGCGGCCGGCGGCCACAATCTGCTCATGATCGGGCCGCCTGGCACCGGCAAGTCCATGCTGGCGGAGCGGTTGGCGGGGATCCTGCCGCCGATGACGGAACAGGAGGCGCTGGAGACGGCGGCGGTGCTCTCCGTGTCGAATCAGGGGTTTGATGTGAGTCAATGGCGCAGGAGGCCGTTTCGGGCGCCCCATCATACCGCCTCGGGGGTGGCCTTGGTGGGCGGAGGCGGGAATCCCCGGCCTGGCGAGATATCGCTGGCTCATAATGGCGCACTCTTTCTGGACGAGGTGCCGGAGTTCGACCGCAAGGTGCTGGAGGTGCTGCGCGAACCCCTGGAGTCGGGGAGCATCACCATCTCCAGGGCGGCGAACCAGGCAGAGTTTCCCGCGCGGTTTCAGCTCGTGGCGGCCATGAATCCCTGTCCATGTGGCTATCTGGGCGATGAGCAGGGGCGCTGCCGGTGTACACCCGATCAGATCCACCGCTACCGCGGCCGCATCTCCGGGCCGTTGCTGGACCGGATCGACATGCATGTGGAGGTCGCGCGGTTGTCGCCCGCGGAACTGCGCGGGGCCCCGCCGGCAGGGGTGGAGAGCAGCGCCGAGGTGCGCCGCCGCGTCACCGCGGCGCGCGCCCTCCAGTTGCAAAGGGCGGGGTGTCCGAACGCCCGCCTCTCCGGCCGCGATCTGGAACGGCATTGCGCGCTGTCCGTGGAGGGGGAACGGCTGCTGGAGCAGGCGGTCGCGCGGCTGGGCCTGTCCGTGCGCGCCTACCACCGCATTCTGCGGGTGGCGCGCACCATCGCCGATCTGGAGGGGTGTGACGCCGTCGGCATACCGCATTTGAGCGAGGCGATCGGCTACCGCCGGCTGGATCGGTCCCGCGGCGTCTGAGTCACCTTGGAGTCTGTCGTATTTAGGATTATTATTAACCCGGCAACAATATATATCGTATTCAGCCGTGGCGTGCCGGTTCGCAGCAAGGCGGCCCATCGCCGCTGTAGCCACCCTACAGCAAGATGGGGCAACGCAGCCTGCGGGCCGGCACGCCACGGCCTGACTTTGAATATCATAGGGTTAGGGGCTTCAGGCAGGCGCCGGACCTGCGTTCCAGCGCTTGGCAAGGGAGTGCTTGCCTGCGCACTGCGCCTTGTTCCGGCGCCTGTCTGAAGCCCTGAATGCGATATATATTGTTGCCGGGTTAATATTAACCCGGCAACTGCTCCATGCGTTGTTCTACCTCCTGCATCCATGCCGTCGTGCGCGGGTGGGAAAGCGGTCCGTTTTTCCTCGATTTTTCGTTGCGTAGGCCCACGATGCGCCTCAAAATCGAGAAAAACCGGCCTCGCTTTCCCCATCATGCTCGCGAGGATCACCTAAACCCGACAGACTCCTTGGATTCCGTATGCCGCTTGCCCTGTCCGTCCCGGTCCGCGCGGGTTAAACTTCCGCCGCTATGCTGAAGTTCGATCGACTCTCTCTGCGGCGCGGTGGCCGCCTTCTGCTCGAAGGGGTGGATCTCGCCATCCATCCCGGTCAACGGGTGGGGGTGACCGGCGCCAATGGCACGGGCAAGTCGAGTCTCTTTGCCCTCGTTCGCGGCGAACTGGAACCGGACGCCGGGGCGTTCCATCGGCCGGGTGACTGGGTGATCGCGCATGTGGCGCAGGAGACGCCCGCCGACTCGCGGGTGGCGCTCGAATATGTGCTGGACGGTGATGTGGAACTGCGTCGTCTTGAGGAGGCGTTGGCGGCCGCTGAACGGGCCGGTCAGGGAGA
>Ga0256841_1001870_pt1 | contig 17362 bp, 12 predicted proteins | sample 356308metaG_FD_185971 | JGI IMG/M metagenome (GOLD analysis project Ga0256841, IMG submission 185971) | Hydrothermal vent microbial communities from Mid Atlantic Ridge, Atlantic Ocean - 356-308 | ecosystem: Environmental > Aquatic > Marine > Hydrothermal vents | place: Atlantic Ocean: Mid... | reverse complement strand
GGGATCCGCCGAGCAACTTTTGGGATGACTTTTATAGGGCGGGGCGGGGTCCAGGAGCGATATTCTACGAAGGGGACCTCGCCCGGAGAAGGTTCTTCCGTAAACGACTCCGCGTTGACGGGCGAACTTTCCTGACAGGAAAACGCTGTCAGGCTTACCCATACCAGGCAATCCAGCCAAAGCAACAGGGTGAGGCGGTTAAAGAGACGGCTCATAATGATTTTCACTTACGGCTTTTAATAATGACCGCCGGATGTCCCTTTGGTCGAGAGTAGGATTTAATGCACAAGGGACGCGACAATAGATAGCTTAAATTGGATGCGTTAAACAGTAGTTTTTCGTGCAACTCTGTAGAGATCGACCATCTCATGCGGCGCCTGAATCGCCACACCATACTCCTTTTCCGCCCTGACCCAATACGTTTTCCCGAGTGAAGCCCGAAGGGTTGGCCCGGCGGATTTATGCGCCTCGTATGGCGCGCCGTTGGAACCCAAGTACCCGGGGCATCGGACGCGGAATGTCCGGTGTGGCGTTTACACCCGGAGCAGCGTTGGGAGCTTCCGGGTGGGGAAAGGCCACCGTCACGCGGCATCAAAGTCTATAACCGCCGACAATCTTGTCGATACGGACATTTTGGGGGCCGATGAGGGGTCATTCGTATACCATGGTTTGAACCATCTCCGGATTACCGGGATCGTTCGGATCCTTTTGATACCAGTGATTGCCTTCGGCCTTTACGAGGTCCTCTTCCGAGAAGACCAGCGTAGGACAGGCAACTCCCGTAGTCTGAAATTTTACGGCCGTAGTTGGTCCCGCGACAAGCGCCTCATCACTCTGGCGAAAGACGTTCAGGGTGGCGCCGTGCTCCAGGCTGTTCCATCCGCTTGGCCAGGCTGTGTATCTGGAAGCCGCCCAGGTTTTTACTTCCATGGCGCTTTGCCGTTCGACGCACACTTCACTCAAGGTATCAAGTGTGCCGCTCGATACGATGAGGGTTATCGGATTCTCCTCGCAGGTTTGCAGGTTCGGTTGCAACCGTTGAGCCTGCGCCGGCGCCGCAACGATCAAGAGACCTGTTCCGAGGATCAGGAGTGAGAGGAACGTCCATTTGTCAAACATTGAATCCTCCGCCGGTTTGGGTGAACAGATGGGCTGTTTTTGCTTATTTCATTAGAATCATCCGCTTCGTTGCCGTAAAGGAACCGGCCTGAATATGATAGAAGTAGATGCCGCTTGGGAACTCGGAAGCATTCCATTTTAAGCGATGAGAGCCCGCCTCCATGGTTGCCTTCACAAGCGTGGCGACGCTCCGGCCCAGCGCATTGTACAGGGTTAATACGACGTACTCACGCCGGGGGAGTTGGAAGCGAATTTCCGTATGAGGATTAAACGGATTGGGATAGTTCTGATCGAGCGTGTAGGTTTTCGGCAGCGTAGCCCTGGCCTTTTTTGCGACTTGGATCGCATGATCGGCCTGGAAGACGACCGGCTTCAACACCGCGTCTCCTTCTACGTAGGCGGCTCCCTGATCGCCATCGTCCCCGGGAGCGCCGATCAAAGCCACATTGCCGTTGAGGGCCACGGCTTTCCCGTACTCGTCGTCCGCAGCCCCATCGTATGCCGTCAACTTCATTACCTGCGTCCAGCTTATGGAAAGCGTTCCGTTCTGCCGGAAGAGATAGCTTGCTCCGGCGTTGTTGCCCTGGTCGTCGTCGCCGTAGGCGCCGATCAACGCGAGATTGCCGCTTAAGGCCACTGACGCTCCGAAGTGATCTCCACCGCCACCGGCCGTCACTTTCGCCTCCTGCGCCCAGGAAGAACCATTCCAGCGGAAAACGTAAACGGAACCTGAGCCGCTTCCGTTATCGTCATCTCCGGGAGCGCCAATCAATGCAACGTTTCCACTGAGCGAGACCGTATCTCCGAAATTGTCATAGGCGGCGCCGTCATTGGGAGTCAGCTTGGTTTCTTGTATCCAGGACGTTCCGTTCCAGCGGAAAATATAGACGGCGCCGGAGCCGCTGCCGTGATCGTCGTCGCCGCGCGCTCCGATGACTGCGACGTTGCCATTGAGCGCCAACGCTTCCCCGAAATAATCGCCTCCGGCGCCGTCGTTGGCCGTCAGCTTGGTTTCTTGTATCCAGGATGTTCCGTTCCAACGGAAAACGTAAACGGATCCGGAAGAGAATCCCCGGTCGTCATCGCCCCGTGCTCCGATCATGAGGACATCGCCACTGAGCGCGACGGCGTCTCCAAAGGCGTCGTAGGCGGCGCCGTCGGCGACGGTCAATTTGGTCTGTTGATTCCAAAAAGCTCCGTCCCATGTAAATACATAGGCTGAGCCGGAAGAAGCGCCCTGGTCGTCGTCGAACGGGGCGCCGATGACAATCCAATCGCCATCGACATCCACCGCTCGGCCGAACCGATCGCCCAGCGCGCCGTCGAGCGCGACTATGGAGGTTTGTGTCCAGGCAGAGCCACTATACTGGTGGACGTAAGCTTCTCCTCGCAAGGAAAACGTACCGGGGGCGCCGGTAACGGCCACCTTGCCGCTGACGGCTACGGCGTATCCGTTATCCTCTGCGCCGAGCGAGACAAGTTTAGCGTCTGACGGCGGCGCCAGAGCATTCAAGGCGGCATCTACGTTGATGCGAGGAGAGGTGACGCCGTTCCGAGCATCGTAGATTGATGTGCCGGTTGTCTCCAAAGCATTGAGCACATCGTCTACTGAGGCGGCCGGATTGCGGGCTTTCATTACCGCCCAGGCCCCGGCTACATGGGGCGCAGCCATCGAAGTCCCTCTGAAATCGTCGTAGCCGGCGCCGGGCACCGATGAGTAGATCCATTCTCCCGGCGCCAGCAGATCCAGGAAATTGGCGCTGTTGGAAAACCCTGAGATTGCGTCTACTACCGTCCCTCCCGAGCCGTCCTGCGTAGAACCAACGCTGATTGCCGAAGAAATGCAGGCGGGAGCATTCAACGCATCTATATAGCCTGTATTGCCGGAGGCCGCTATAGTGGCGATCTCTGCACCTTTAAGAACGTCAACTTCATCTGCCCACACGTGGCTATCGCATGGGGACGTGTAGCGACCTTCTCCCAAACTCATATTCACAGATACGATGGAAAAGTTATGCTCCATGAACAGCACATAGATGCGATCCAGACCACGCTCTATATCCATTGAATTTGCGAGAGCACAGGGCGAAGACATCCCGGCTCCCGTGCATATCGAGCCGGAAAATTCGGAAAACACTTGAATGGCAATGATATGGGCATCCCTCGCCACCCCGGCAAAACCAACGCCGGGCATTCCGATTCCATTGCCGGCGGCAATGCCGGCCACATGGGAGCCGTGGTCACAACCATCAATGTAGGTGGGACAGTTAACTCCGGACCCGGGACCCGTTTCAGCCGTGCCGCCCCCGGGACACAGGTTGGAGGAATAACACGCCTCCGAGACGACCTTGCCCGAGAGAAAAGGGTGATTACCGTCCACACCGGTATCGATGATTGCTATCGCGTAGCCATCGCCCGAGTAGCCGCCTTCCCAGGCGTCGTCTGCGTTATATGCGGGATACTCTCCTGCAGTGAAGGCGGTATGGGCCTGTCTTCATAGATGCGGACGACGAGCGGATGATTTGCCAGAAAACGTAACGCCGCAGCATCGACTTTCAAACCTAGCTTAGGTATGTACGTCATACGACCGAGCAGCTCTGCTGCGAAAGGAGCCAGATCCTGAAGCAGGATCTCCTGTCTTTCAGCGATGACGGGTTTTCGCGCAGCCAGCCGCTGCCGGATGGGAAGTTCTTCAGGCAATTCAGGGATTCTGAGCTTGACGATCACTCGCACTTCTCCTTCCCGCTCGGCGCGAGCAATCAGCGAATCCAACTCGGGAGAAACGATCTGGGCATAGAGTGGACACACCCCCAGCATTGCAAATGCGAACGTTGGCAAAATGTAGAAGAAAGACCATCTTCTCTTGCATTTGTGGATCTTCTTGTCCGGGAATGGAATGTTCATGACGGTTCCGATTCGATGGATTACTGTTGTGAAGAGCGAATGTCTGCAGATAGGAGCATGCTGAGAAGGGGTTCATAACCCTACAAATCATAGGCTTGATGGGCGCACGCCGGCATGCACAAATGTCCCGCATTGGGAGCATGGAAGCCTTCATAAATCGTCGATATTGAACAAAAAAAGGGGGCTTACCCCTACGAGACCTGTATTAAAAGTGCAATTTGACATGCGCCCGGCTTGAGGCTTGATACGACGTGCTCACTGGAGATATGACCCAACAGAGTGTAAGTCAAAAAAAAATAACTAAAAGGTAAAAATAACTGCCCTTTTCTCTTCAACGTTCAAGTTTCACGTGCTCCATTCACTCACCCGCCCCCATGCTGGACGAGCGCAACCGCACCGCCGAGCCGGCCGCCGAACTGCTCACGTCCCTCCTCGGCAAGTCGATCCCGTGAGGGCGACGTTCGACCATTCGAACCGTAAGCATGAAGCCGGGGCCTTCACGCACGGCGTCTTGCTTATCCGGGACGGAGCGGTTTTCTTTCGTCTCTCCGCCACCCCATCTGCTTCGCCCATGCGTTCCTTCCTCTTGCTTACGGCCGTCGCGCTCGTGCTCCTCGCGGGCTGCGGCGGCGAATCCGCCATGCCCGACACCGGCCCCGGCGTCTCGTGGAAGCTCGCCGAGCACCGCGCCCGCACGCTCTCCGACGTCCGCTACGACGTCCGCCTCACCATCCCCGCCGCGCGCGAAGACTCCGTCGCCGGCGAGACGACGATCCGCTTTCGCCTGAGCGACGCCTCCCGGCCGCTCGTGCTCGACTTCAAGCCGCCGGCGCGGAACGTGCGGGGCGTGTACGTGGACGACAGGGGGATCGACTACGCCGTCGAAAACGACCACCTCGTCCTTCCCGCGACGGCGCTCGTCGCGGGGGAGAACACGGTCGCCGTCCGCTTCGTCGCGGGGGAGGGCTCGCTCAACCGGAACGACGATTTCCTCTATACGCTCTTCGTCCCCGACCGCGCCCACTTCGCCCTCCCGCTCTTCGATCAGCCGAACCTCAAGGCGCGGTTTCGCCTCACGCTCCACGTGCCCGAGGGCTGGAAAGCCGTGGCGAACGGGCCGCTCGCGGAGACGGACACGACGGGCGACGGCGCGACCTTCCGCTTCGCCGAGACGAAGCCGCTCCCGACCTACCTCTTCGCCTTCGCCGCGGGCCGCTTCGAGACCGAGACCGCCGTGCGCGACGGGCGGACGATGACGATGTATCACCGCGAGACCGACGCCGAAAAGCTCGCCCGCAACCGCGACGTCCTCTTCGACCTCCACGCGACGGCGCTGGCGTGGCTCGAAGCCTACACCGGCATCCCGTACCCGTTCGACAAGTTCGACTTCGTGCTCATCCCTTCGTTTCAGTACGGCGGCATGGAGCATCCCGGCGCGATCCTCTACCGGCAGGCGAGCCTCATGCTCGACGCCTCGGCCACGCAAAACCAGCTCCTCGGGCGCGCCTCCGTCATCGCCCACGAGACCGCCCACATGTGGTTCGGCGACCTCGTGACGATGAACTGGTTCGACGACGTGTGGACGAAAGAGGTCTTCGCCAATTTCATGGCGGCGAAGATCGTCAACCCCTCGTTTCCCGAGGTGAACCACGACCTCCGCTTCCTCCTGGCCCACTACCCGGCGGCGTATGCCGTGGACCGGACGGCGGGCGCGAACCCCATCCGGCAGCCGCTCGAAAACCTCCAGCAGGCGGGCACGCTCTACGGCGCGATCATCTATCAGAAAGCCCCCATCGTGATGAAGCACCTCGAACGGCTCGTCGGCGAAGAGGCGTTCCGCGACGGGTTGCGGGCCTACCTCTCGGCGTTCGCCTACCGCAATGCGACGTGGCCCGACCTCATCGCCGAGCTTGACCGGCGCTCGGACGAGGACCTGACGGCGTGGAGCCGCGTGTGGGTGGAGGAGCCGGGCCGCCCCACCGTGGAGGTGCGCGCCGCGCGCACGGACGGCCGCCTCGACCGCCTGTCCCTCTTCCAGTCCGATCCCTTCGACCGGGGCCGCCTGTGGACCCAGCGCCTCGACGTGCTCCTCGCCTGCGGAGACACGCTCGTCCGCTTCCCCCGCACCCTCGACCGCGAGAGCCTGACGGTGACCGAAGCCGCCTCGCGGCCCGCGCCGGACTTCATCCTCCCCAACGGCGACGGCGTCGGCTACGGCCTCTTCGTCCTCGACCCCGAGAGTCAGGCGTTCCTCCTCGAACACGTCGCCGGCCTCGACGACGCGATGCTCCGGGGCATCGTGTGGGTGACGCTGTGGGACGCCCTCCTCGAAGGCCGCATCCCACCCGGCGTCTTTCTCGAGCGCGCCATGGCCGCGCTCCCGGCGGAGACGAACGAGCTCGTGGCCCAGCGCCTGACGGGCGACGTGACGCGCGCGTACTGGCGCTTCCTCACGCCGGAGGCCCGCCGCGCCCTCGCGCCCGGTCTCGAAACGCTGTTGTGGGAGCTCATGGAAAGGGCCCCGACGACCACGCGCAAGGCCGCCTTCTTCAACGCCTTTCGGGACGTCGCCCTCAGCCCGGAAGGCGTGGGGCGGCTCCGCGCCGTGTGGGCCCGCGAGACGACGATCCCGGGCCTGACCTTCTCCGAGCGGGACGAGACGCGCATGGCGCTCGAACTGGCCGTGCGCGGCCTCCCCGACGCCGAAGCCATCCTCGAAGCGCAGGCCGGACGCATCACGAACCCCGACCGGCAGGCGCGTTTCGCCTTCGTGCGCCCCGCCCTCTCGCCGGACCGCTCCGTCCGCGACGCCTTCTTCGAAAGCCTGAAAGACCCGGCCAACCGCGCGCACGAGCCGTGGGTGCTCGAAGGCGTGCGCTATCTCCACCACCCGCTCCGCGCCGCCGACGCCGAGCCGTACCTCCGCCCCAGCCTCGAACTCGTCGAAGAGATCCAGCGCACGGGCGACATCTTCTTCCCCAAACGCTGGCTCGACGCCACGCTCGGCGGGCATCAGTCGCTCACCGCCGCCGCCACCGTCCGCTCCTTCCTCGACGCCCTGCCGCCGGACTATCCCCACCGGCTCCGGGCCAAGATCCTGCAGTCGGCGGACGGGCTGTTCCGGGCGGCGCGCATCGTCTACGGATACGAGGCCCCGCGCGCCGCGCCGTGAGACGGCCGGCCTTTCGGGCGCCTCACGGCCCGTCCGGCCGAAGGACCCACTCCTTGGCGCACTGATAGACCTCCTGCCGCGACTGCAACCCCAGTCGCCGCTTGATATTCGTCAGGTGGTTGTGCACCGTTTTTTCGCTCATGTGCAGGGCTTCGGCGATCTCCGCCGGGCGCCGTCCGTGGCCCACCAGGAGGAAGATGCCCATCTCGCGGTCGGTCAGCACGTCGGTGATCGAGCCGGCGCCTTCGTGTTCGATGAGGGCCTGCCGCACTTTCTCGCTCACGAAGCGCTCGCCCCGGAGCACCATGGCGATGGCCTTGAGCACCGTCTCCGGACGCGCGAGCTTCGTCACGTACCCCGAAGCGCCGGCCTGAAGCGCGCGGGCGGCATACTGATGCTCGTCGTACATCGTCAGCACGAGCACGCGCACGCCCGGCCACCGCGTCCGCGCCAGACGGATCAGCTCGAAACCGTTCGAATTGCGGAGTTGAAGATCGAGCAGGATCAGATTCGGATGCGTTCCCTCGATGCCCTTCACGGCCTCGGCCACGTCCTCCGCCTCACCGCAGACCTCGAGGCCGGGCTCGCTGTTGATATACGGAATCAGCGCCGCACGATAGATAGGATGATCTTCGACGAGAAAGACTTTCGCTTGCATAGCGGGTACTTCGTGCGTGTAAAAACATCCCGGCCTGCCGGGACACGTCGCACCCTGCGTATTGTAGAAGACAACAGCCGTAAAGAACTGCCGCCACGGGGGTCTACTCACTATGCAGTATAACCCTCGCCACGGCCATGTTCAATCCCCTTATATGTCTCACACGTAATATTCGGGCCCGCCCGGAGCCATCCCCCCGCGTTTCCAATAGACAACGAAAGGGCCTTCCGGGGTTGCCGTTTTGAAACATCGAAGCCCGAGGAAAGCGCGACACACCCCTTATTCCCGCGAAAACAACGGGATGCCGAAATCCCGGCATCAACTTTGACAGGCCTTAAAATCGGTTTCGGGTCAGGCCCTGACTCAGCCTGCCGTCCCGTCTCCGCGGCGCGCCGGAAAGATCCACGAGTCATATTCCACCCGGCGGACCGCATTCCATACTCCCGCACTTCTCCCCGGACCTCTCTCAGGTGGCAACGGCGGGCCCGGCTTTGTGGTGGCGAAGCCGGGCCCGCCATTTTTATGCCGCCCGGCCGCTTTACGGGCGGCGATAGAGGACGCCGCCTTTCATCACGAGGCGCACGTCGCGGAGGGCGGAGACGGAGGCGAGCGGGTCCCCGGCCACGGCGACGAGGTCGGCGAGGAGGCCGGGGCGCACCGCGCCGAGGCGGTCGTCGAGGTGGAAGAGCCGGGCGTTGACGGAGGTGGCCGAGCGGAGCGCGGCGAGCGGCGTCATGCCATAGGCGACCATCAGCTCGAGCTCGCGCACGTTGTCGCCGTGCGGATAGACGCCCACGTCGCCCCCGGCGCACATCGTCACGCCGGCGTCGAGGGCCATCCGGAAGGCGGCGCGTTTCTTCCGGATGCGCTCGGGTTCGGGATCGACGCCCTTCTTCCACCCGCCGTACTGAAGGATGGCGTCTCCGGCGGCGAGCGTCGGGCAGAGGGCCACGCCGGCGGCGGCCATGAGCGCGAACACCTCGGGCGTGCCCCCGTCGCCGTGCTCGATGGTCTCGACGCCGGCGCGCGCGGCCCGGCGCATGCCCTCGGCGGTGCTCGCGTGCGCCACGGTGGGCCGCCCGCTGCTCCGCGCCGTCTCGACGATCACCCGGAGCTCGTCCTCGGAGAACGTCGGACGCGCCTCGCCATGCGGCCCCCACCGGTAGTCGGCGTATACCTTCACCACGTCGACGCCGTGGCCGATCTGATCGCGGACGACGCGGACGAGGTCGTCATAGCCGTCGGCTTCCTCGGCCCCGAGCGGCACGTCCCACTCCGGCGCAAAGCCTTTCGGCCCATAACTCCCGGTGGCCACGATGGCGCGCCCGGCCGCGAGCAGCCGGGGGCCGGGGATGACGCCTTTCTCGATGGCCTGCCGGACGCCGACGTCGGCGTAGCCCGCGCCTTCGGAGCCGAGGTCGCGCATGGTGGTGAAGCCCGCCAGGAGCGTGGCGCGCGCGTGGTTGACGGCCCGCGCCACCCGTTCGGCCCGAGACTCGCGGAGCACCTGATCGTTCCACGACGTCTCGTCGTACGGGTGAAGCAGGATGTGCGAATGCCCCTCGATGAGCCCCGGCAGAAGCGTCATCCCCGCGAGGTCGATCTCCTCCGCGCCGTCCGGCGCCACCACGTCGCCGACCGGTCCCGCCGCCGCGATACGCTCGCCCTCGACGACGACCACCCAGCCGTCGCGCATCACCTCTCCGTCAAAGACGCGGTCGGGACGAAGCACGTAGGGCTGGGCAAAAGCGGAGACGGACCAGAAGGCAAGGGCGAGAACCTGGCAAAGGATACGCATGGGGAAAACGGAGGATGAAAGGTTCGAAGAAAGGACGGTCAACGGGAAAGGTTAATCATCCCCCCGATAACCCGCAATGGCTTCTTCAAATGCGCGATCGAACGGCCGCCCGACCCTCGCTTGAAGCTTGAGGCCCGCCACCGACGTGCCCGTTCCTCCCCGATGTGCCCGTTCCTCCCCGACGTGCCCGTTCCCATGCTCCGCGTGGGGACGCCCCGACCCGTCGCTCCGCGTCCCAGCCCTCGGCCCGCGATGCGCGGCGGCGCGCCATGCGGGAAGCGCGCGCGACCCGCCGGTCTCTATTGAAGCTTGATGCCTTCCCCTCATGTCTTTCACATCACGCCCGCCCTGTCGTAGTTTCCCGCTTCCGTCCTCAGCCCGCCCTCGCCATGCCGCTCGACCTCGACCGCATCCGCGCGCAGTTTCCCGCCCTCGCGCTCGAAGACGACGGACGCCCGCGCGTCTACCTCGACAATCCCGCCGGCACGCAGGTCCCGCGCCACGTGCTCGACCGCATGCGCGACTACCTCGTGCACACGAACGCCAACGCCGACGGCGTCTTCCGCACCTCCGCGGCCACCGACGCGCTCCTCGAAGAGGCCCATCGCGCCGTGGCCGACCTCCTCAACGCGCCCTCGTGGCGGGAGGTCGTCTTCGGGCAAAACATGACCACGCTCACGTTCGCCTTCTCCCGCTCGCTCGGACGCGAGATGCGCCCCGGCGACGAGATCCTCGTCACGCGGATGGACCACGACGCCAACGTCGCGCCGTGGCTCATGCTCGCCGAGGACCTCGGCCTCACGGTGAAGTGGCTCCCGTTCGACCCGACGACGTACCGGTACGACCTCACGGCGCTCGACGACCTCCTCTCCGAGCGCACCCGCCTCGCGGCGATCAACTATGCCAGCAATGCCCTCGGCACGATCAACGACGTGAAGACCATCGGCGAGAAGGTGCACGCCGCGGGCGGGTGGATGTACGTCGACGCCGTGCAGTACACGCCCCACGCGCCGACGGACGTGCAGGCGCTCGGATGCGATTTCCTCGTGTGTTCGGCGTACAAATTCTTCGGCCCGCATCAGGGCATGCTGTGGGGCAAAGAGGCGCTCCTCGAACGGCTCACGGCGTACAAGGTGCGCCCCGCCTCGGATGCGCTGCCGGTCAAGTTCGAGACGGGCACGCTCTCACACGAAGGGCTCGCCGGCACGCTCGGCGCCGTCGAATACCTCGCGTGGGTGGGCGCGACGATGGCCGCCGAACACCACGGAGCGTACGCCCATTTCCCCGAGCGCCGCCGCCACGTCCACGCCGCGATGCGCGCCATCGCCGACTATGAGCGGCCCCTCACCGCGCGCCTCGTCGCCGGGCTCGAAGCCATCCCCGGCCTGACCATCCACGGCATCACCGACCCGGCGCACTTCGACGAGCGCGTGCCGACGGTCTCCTTCACGCTCGAAGGCCGGCATCCCCGCGAGGTCGCCCGGCGGCTCGGCGAGGAGAACCTCTTCGTGTGGGACGGCGACTACTATGCGTACGAGGTCATCCGCCGGCTCGGCCTCGACGCGTGCGGCGGCATGGTGCGCGTGGGGCCGTGTCACTACAACACCGCCGGGGAGATCGACCGGCTCGTGGCGGCGGTGGCGGCCCTCGCCGGCTGAGGCAGCTCATATCAAAAATGGCTCACAAAGGATTCGGCTTTTTTCTCGATGGTCCAGGATTCTTAGATGTGGACTTCAAGCCGTCTATGTGTTCCAAAAGGCCAGGCTTAACGTGATTCCACATTGGATCAAGTATAAAATCTATCCCTTCTCTTCTCGCTAATTTTGCAGCAGGAACAAAATCACTATCTCCAGAAATGAGAATTATACGCTCAACCATCTTTTTCAAGGCAAGAGAGGCTATATCTAAACCTATCTTCATGTCTACTCCTTTCTGACGGATGTCATAGTAAACGTCATCTCCTTCCAAATCAGAAATCGCTATTTTTCTCTGAAGAAGGGATTTGGTCTTGTCTTTTCGAATGATCCATCCTTTTCCATCTTGAAGATGTCCCAGTCGCAAAGCGACTTTCCTTAATCGCCTCAACTCTTCGTGAAACGATCTTCTAAAATCAGCTTGTTTGGTCTTCGAAAAATCAATGCTTCCATTTGTAACAGGATTATGCGCTTTCTTTTCAAAGGGTCTACAATCATAGAAAAGAATACGATACAATCTCTCTCCTTTTCTTTTGTCAATATGCCTCAAAGACATTTTATGCATTTCTTTTGCGATTTTTTGGGCATCATGATCTTTCCCATATATGCGAAAATATCTTTTCAGGAAAAACCCACCATCGACAAGAATAGCGACTTTCATTTTTTCACGTACGTATATCTAATGATCGAGAGGCAACACAAATACAAAAAAGCTCCTGGGGTCAGCACCCTCGAAATCGGAGAGGATGCTTACTGCCAGGAGCGCTATTATCTTATCCAGAATTACTTGCTCTTCCTTATACTCGCAGTTTTTCTTTCAATATACGACTTATCGGAATAAATGTTCATCTCGAAAGTAAAGGTTAAAAATTTTCACTCCGTCCCCGCTTCCTCCGCCGGTTCGGCCTTGTGGAGGTGCTTTCCGAACCACGCGAGGATGCGGGGCGTCACGTCCATGAGGAGCTTCGGCTCGCGCGGGCCGTGCGGCGTGCGCGGATAGAGGATCAGCTCCGTCGGGACGCCGAGGCGTTGGAGCGCATAATAAAACTCCTGCCCCTGTGTGGTCGGCACGCGACGGTCCTCCGCGCCGTGGATGACCTGTGTCGGTGTCGTCACGTTCTTGATGCGATAGACGGCCGAGTGCTTCTGATACGTCTCGTAGTCATCGAAATACTCGCCGCCCATGTGCGCGACGAGGTAGTCCGGGATGTCGGTGGTGGCGACCATCGAGATGAGGTCGGGCAGACCCGCGCCCATGCTCGCGGCCTTGAAGCGCCCGGTGCGGGTGACGAGGAAGGACGTGAGGTAGCCGCCATAGCTCCACCCCATCACGGCGAGGCTGTCCGGGTGCCCGACGCCCATCGCGAGCACCGTGTCGACGCCGGCCATCACGTCCTCGTAGTCGCCGTAGCCCCAGTCTTTCACGTTGGCATAGCGGAAGTCCTTGCCGTAGCCGGTGGAGCCGCGCGGGTTGGGCTGAAGGACGGCATAGCCGTGCTCGGCGAAGACCTGCGTCATGTAGATGCCGGGCCGCCCGGTGAAGCGTTGCGTGAAGACGCCCGCCGGGCCGCCGTGGATCTGAAGGATGAGCGGATAGGCGCGCCCCGGCTCGTACCCGACGGGATACGTGAGCAGGCCTTCGATCTTCATCCCGTCGGGCGAGGTCCACGTGAGCACCTCGGTGCGGCCCATGGGCGGCTTCGGCGCGTCCGCGTTGACGCCGGTGAGCCGCGTCACCTCGAAGCCGCCGACGGGAGCGAGGTAGACCTCCACGGGCGTCGTCAGGTTCTCGTACGTATAGGCCATCCACGCGGTCTCCGCGTCGAAAGCGACGGCGCCGACCGCGCCGTCGAGCGCCGTCAGGATGCGCGCCGCCGAGCCGTCGAAGGGGACCGCGATGAGTTGTCGCGAGGTGCGGATGGACTCGGTGGCATAAAGCTCCGTTCCGTCCGCCGACCAGTCGAGGAGCGCGGCGTTGCGGTCGGGCGTGTCGGCGAGCTTGCGGGGTTCGCCGCCGGCGGCGGGCACGACGTAGAGATCGCTCAGGCCCACCCGTTGCGGCGTGCCGCCGTGCGAGGTGAAGGCGACCCACTGCCCGTCCGGCGAGAAGCGGGGGTTGCCGTCGTTGCCGGGCCGCGTCACGAGCGGCGTGACGGCGCCGCTGTCGGCGGGGACCGTCGAGAGGTCCTGCGCGATGCCGCCGGTGTTGATCCGCGGATCGGGCTGATGGGCGAAGACGATCGTCGCGCCGTCCGGCGACCAGTCGAACGAGGCGACGTGGAAGTCGCCGCCGGTGAGGCGCTGCACGTCGCGTTCGCCCTCGGCGTTCTTTTCGAGCGCGACCACGTAGAGGGCGTCGTTCTTGAAGTTCCGATCCACGAGGATGACGTCGCGTTTCTCCTTCTCAGCCTCCTCTTCCGCTTCCGTGTCGGGCTCGCGCATGGTATAGGCGATGCGCGTCCCGTCGGGCGACCACCGGTAGGCGGACACGCCCGTCTTCGCGTCGGTGATCTGTTCGGCCTCGCCGCCGCGCACGCGCATGACCCACACCTGATTCTTCCCCGAGCGCGCCGAGGTGAAGGCGAGGTGCTGTCCGTCCGGCGAGAACGACGGGTTCGCGCACGACTTCTCGCCCTGCGTGTACTGAACGTTCATCCTCCCGTCCGCCGAGACCACCCACACGTGGCTCAGGTATTCGGACTTCTCGCCCTCCATCACCGGCTCACGCACCACGTAGGCGATGAGGCTCCCGTCGGGCGAGATCGCCACGTCCGGGATCGCCTTGTATTGCATGCTGAGTTCGGGCGTCCAGCCCTCGGAGGCCTCCTGCGCACGGGCGAGCGGAACGACGAGGACGAGCGTGAGCAGAAGGCCGAGCGGGCGCACGGCGCGAAAAAAGCGCGTCTTTTTCATGAGGCTGCGATCAGGGTGGGATAAGGGATCGGTCGGCCCTCAATTAATCCCATTCCGCCCGCATTGTCAATCGCGCCCGACAACGATGAGGAGACCCTTCGGCACAACCGAGACTGACGCGATCACTTTCGAAAGAACCGGCCGTAGCGACCCCTTTCCTCGACAAATAGGAAAACTCCCCCTTGACTTCGTTACGACACGCCGTTTTCTTGCATGAAAGGTGATTACCAAGAAAGTAAAAGTATAAAGAATAAGTCACTTAATAAATCAAGCATTTCATTGATCGAGATCGTTTTATCAGATCATCTTGCTTCCCTCTCCCATCCCGACTCCCTGCCTGCCGATGTGAGCACACTATTAATCTATCTGCACACCCACCTCTTCGATTCGGAACTGACCGTAAAGACCGCTTTGTCCGCCTGTGGTCTGACCAGTGCCCGCATCCATGGCCGCTTTCGTCGATACCTCGGTTATACCATTCGCTCCTACATTGAGCATCGGCGCATCGAAGCGGCCCGGCGTCTGTTGCATCTCGATACCGTTCGTCTCGCCGATGTGGCGCTGACCGTCGGCTATGAGAACTACGCCACCTTCCGACAGGCCGTCATGCGTCGTACGGGCAAAACGCCGAGCGCGTGGAAGGAAATTGATGGAAGGAATGGTCTACCTCATTGTAATCCGGCGTGGTTATATTGGTTCATAAAAAGCACACCAGCCCCTGCTTCCCCCTCCAACGCAGGGAATCCGTTCCCTGAAAGGCATGGATATGTTATACGGCCCTCACACCAACTCACGCCGTAGAGACAGCGAAAGCTGAAAAACCACTATCCTCAAACCAAGTTCGATATCCAGGGAGAAGACGGCGGAGGGCAAGCTGAAACCGGCATCAATCGAGAAAGTCGGCAGCTTGACTCCGCCGGTATACCGGCAGTGCAACAGTTAAATGAATACCATCACCCTACAAACTGAAAGAGGTCCATTCATGGCGGCAAGATACGTTCTGCGCATCGTCTTTTTTTGATGTTGTGATCTTCTCATTCACTTCTTGCGACTCGGGCGAGGTAACCTCCCTTCAGGAAGCCGAGAAAACTTCTCTTCGGGAAAGAGTGGCGCCTATTCGAACCAGCGCCCCTGAGTTTCTCCAAGCACGCAGGCAGTTAGACGCCTCGCTCATTTTCAATTCTATTGACGAAATATTCGTTAGACTATCCGATCGCTTCGAAGGCTTCGGAGGCGCATATGAAAACGATGACGGTCAGTTGGTGCTCGTCTCCAGGCAGCCTGAGAGCACAAGAGCCGCCCGGGACGAACTCGCCGCTGAGTTGTTTGAGATGATAGAGATTGACGATAATTCCCGAAGCGCTTATTTAAGTAAGGAAATATCTATACAGTCGGCCGTTTACAGTTTCACAGAGCTCGCTGTCTACCGCGATTTGATTGAGAGGAATCTGCGAAATGGTATACCTCTCGTGCTTACGGATGTTGACGAGCGTCGGAATGTTGTGGTGATGGGCCTCGATGAAACGGCTAACGTGTCAACAGCCGATGTGATTTCAAAGGCGGCTCAGTTGGGGATTCCACCCGAGGCTATTGTGATCGAGCAGATGCCAATCCCCCGGACGGCGATAGACATGTCGCCTGGCCTGACGCCCGCAACGCCGCCAATGCGCTTACCACTAATAACTGATTATGTGCGACCGCTTGCAGGGGGGCTTCAGATTGACAAAGATGGGCGGTGCACACTTGGCATACCGGTATGGTACGGTGACCCCGGGAATCAGACGCGCGGTTTCCTGACAGCTTCGCACTGTACAGGATTCGTTGGTACCAATAATGGAAGCCAGTGGGGCCAGCCCTGGCTTAGCAACTCTATAGGAACAGAGTTTGAAGACCCACCCCTGACAAACTGCGAAACAGGGTATTGTGATTTAACGGACGCCGCTCTGATCGACCTGAACAGCGCCCACGACAATGCTTCCATGACCCTCCCCGGCCATGTGTACCTTACAGATTTCAGCAGCAGCACAGGACCGGGAGGGTATGCCGTAACAGGTGAAACGGTCCCGCTCTGGACACAGTCGCCCCTCATGGGGTTGGACGTGAACAAAGTAGGCATTCGGACGGGGTGGACCACGGGTGAAATCACAGGTACTTGCGCTACTATCTACGTTGTTGTCCGCCATCCAGATGATATTCAACGATTAACCCGTCTCCCTTGCTACATTCAAGCGGACACGCCCGTCAACATCGGTGATAGCGGATCAGCCTTGTTTTCGATAGTCTACGATCCCGATCCGGACGGAGGAGGGTTTTTGGGAATTTTATCTGCATGTGTGGGATGTGATCCTGATGTGACCTCACAGACAGGTGTCGGCTACTATGTCTCGTAGGCAGCCATCGATCAAGCCATGAATCAACACATCACCCTGTTTGAGGATCAAGGAATTGAGTAGAATTATGACTAACTATTATACAGCCTTGTTACTTGTCCTGATGCTCGCTTCGCTGGTAGGAACTCGCTCCGCCCATGCGCAGGAGCAATACCTCTACTGGGTTGGAGCGATCGATGCCGAAGAGACCAGGGGCAACACGATTTTCCGCTACACGCTCGATAGCGGCGTGGTGGACACCCTGGTGCAGGTCAGGGAACTAGAGCCGAACCCGGAACTGCCGCGATTTTTTTACTATGTGACCGTCGACACCCTCCACGAGCACATCTACTGGACGGATTCGGGCGGAACGAATTCGGACGGATCAATAAATATCGGAGCGATTATGCGTGCATCCCTGAATAGCGATAGTGTTGAGGTCTTCCTGGGTGGTATCGTGTGTGGCATAGGAGCCCCGCGAGATATCGAACTCGACACCGTGGGAGAGACGCTATACTGGAGCACAAACTCAGACTGTCCTTATTCAGCTCTGCATAGCGTAGGCCTGGAAAATTCTAGTCCGAGTGAATGGAAAGTGCTCCCGACAAACGGCGATTATCAGGTATCGGCTATTGAGCTCGATCTACACAATGGGATGCTCTATTGGACGAACAACGATTTCTTCGTCATTGAACCCCTCGGCATCTACCGGGCGCCGCTCAACGATACGGTGTC
>Ga0256841_1001869_pt1 | contig 17371 bp, 12 predicted proteins | sample 356308metaG_FD_185971 | JGI IMG/M metagenome (GOLD analysis project Ga0256841, IMG submission 185971) | Hydrothermal vent microbial communities from Mid Atlantic Ridge, Atlantic Ocean - 356-308 | ecosystem: Environmental > Aquatic > Marine > Hydrothermal vents | place: Atlantic Ocean: Mid... | reverse complement strand
GTCCAGCCCGCGCGCGGCGATGTCCGTGGCCACCAGCGCTCGGACCCGGCCCTGCTTGAAGTTCGCCAGCGTGCGGGTGCGCGCGCCTTGGCTCTTGCCGCCGTGGATCGCCTCGGCGTGGATCCCGGCGGCCTGTTCAGATACGCACGTAGGTCCAGCCTTCCTTGAGCCGTTCGACCACCAGGTCCAGGGCCGAAGGCGCGACCTCCACGCCCTTGAGCAGCCTGGGCTCGCGGCCTTCCCGATAGCGCCAGCGTTCCAGCGCCTTGCTGCAGGCCAGGATGGTCACGTTGCCGTAGGTGGCCAACAGCGCCTCGACCCGCTCGGCGTAGGGCGAACCGTCCCGGCGGATCAGATCCAGACCGCCGCCGTTGACCACCAGCTCCACCCGATGGTGGAGGTCTTGGCGTGCCAGCGCTTCCAACTCATCGAGCGCCTGGTCCATTTTCGCCGGGTCGGCGCTGGACAGGTGCAGCAGCACGGGGGCCGAGGTGGCCGTCACCTCCGCAAGGACGGAGGGATCGGCGATCACCACGCGACCGCCGGCGGGCGTGGCATCGGCGGCCGCCGACGGTAGGTCCAGGTGTGCCCCCTGGAGCAACCAGCTCACGGTGCCGCCGAGGAGGAAGCAGAGCACGGCGACCGCCGCGCGCCGCCAGAGATGGCCGCTCGCCTCCGCCAGGCGCGGTTTCTGCGAAGGCGGGGGCGGGACCTCCTGGTAGGCGTCGCGCACCAGCGCCTTCAGCTCGCGCATGCGGCAGACCTCCTCGGCGAGCCGCGGGTCCCGGTCGATCTCGGCGTGCACGATCATGCGCTCGCCGGGCGTGAGTTCCCCGTCGACGAAAGCGTCGAGGGACGATTCGGAGTGGGGCGTGTGTGGGCTCATTTCACTCTCCTCAGGCGGCGAACGGACGCTCGTGAGGCGGTCTGCGCGCCGGGCCGGTGGGCCTGGAGCAGCGCCTTGAGGCGGGCCCGCCCACGGCTGATGCGGCTCATCACCGTGCCCACCGGCACCTCCAGGATTTGCGCCGTCTCCGCATAGGAAAACCCCTCCAGATCCACCAGGGTGATGGCCTCGCGCTGGCCGACGGGCAGCATGGCCACTGCCGCCCGCACGGAGGCGACCAGCTCGCTGTGCCCGAGCCGGAGCTCTGGTGTGTCCTCATGCCCGAGGACCAGCTCGTCCACGTCGTCGGTGGGACGCCGTGCGCGCAGGTGGTCGTGCCAGCAGTTGGCCAGGATGCGAAACAGCCACGTCTCCAGCCGGGCACGGTCCCGCAGCTGGCGCTCCTTGCGCAGCGCCTTGGTCAGGGCCTCCTGCACGAGATCGTCCGCCAGGGCCGGATCGTGACACCAGGCATAAGCGAGGCGATACAGCCGTTGTCGTTGCGCCTCGATCTCACGTGCCTGCGCCCCCCTGCGGAACCGCCGCATCAGCCCCGCCATCTCCCGCTCCTCCCCGGTGGATATGCCTTATCGGGACGGGTCTGCCACCCATTTTATTCCCCCGGCGGGCGGAAGGAACCGCCCCGTGGCGGCTCGGAATAAACCGGGCGGATGGGCCGTCTGGATTCGGAAAGCAGGGCCCGGGAGATCCGCGGACCCTGCCCCGCGGACTCATCCAATTTCAGCCGAGAGGTCGCCGAGATGATCCATCGCTTGCTTTCATCGCTGCTGGTCCTCGTTTTGACGCTCCCGTTGAGCGCCGGAGCCGAAACGCCTCAGAGCGAGGACAAACCGTTCGCCGAGGTCCACGTGGTGCTGCAGATCAGCGACCGTGATCCGTTCAAGCAGACCCTGGTCCTCAACGTGGCCAACAACCTGCTCAAGGCCTACGGACCGGACAAGGTCGACATCGAGGTCGTGGCCTTCGGGCCGGGCCTACGCCTGCTGCTGGCCGACAACGCCAACAAGGGTCGCATCGAGGCGCTGGCCGGCTCGGGGGTGCGGTTCTCCGGGTGCATGAACACCTTGCGCAACTTCACCCGGCAGCTCGGACACGAGCCGGCACTCAATCCCCACGCCGTGAAGGTCTCGGCCGGCGTGGTGCGGATCATCGAGCTGGTCAAGCAGGGCTACATCCTGATCAAGCCGTGAGCATCGCGTCCCTTCGAGGGACGGGGCCGATTCAATCATCGGGGAGGAACCGAACGTGAGGAGATCGACGAGAAGGGACGTGACGGGGGTGCTCTTGGGAGCGGGGCTGCTGGCCGCGGGCGGGGCCGCGCAGGCGGCCAACTGGCTGATGCTTCAGGGCACCGAGCCGCCGGATGCCGGAGCCCGGGCGCGGGTGTGGGGCTTCATCCAGCCCGAGTTCCAGTCCACCGACGGATCGAAGCTGCCGGCCGGCCCCTGGAAGGGGCAGAAGGCGGTGTTCAACCAGATCGGACCGGATCTCGAGAGCAGCTCGCAGTTCAATATCCGCAGGGCCCGGCTGGGCGTGCGCGGCACGGCATTTCCCTTGGACAACCGGGTCAACTACTTCTTCCTGGTGGAGGCCGGCCGCAACGGCATCACCAAGTTCGGAGACGCCGTCTCGCTGACCGACGCCAGCATCACGCTGAATCACATCAAATACGCGCGGCTGCGCGTGGGGCAGTTCAAGTACCCGGGCTCGGAGGAGGGCCTGCAGGCCATCCATGTGTTCGACTACATCAACTTCACCAATGTCACCAACTTCCTGATGCTGGAACGCTTCTTCGACAGCGACGGCTCCGTGCCGGGCATGGACCCCAACAAACCCAATGGATCCGTGGGGGCGTTCCGCGACCTGGGCATCCAGCTCTTCGACACCCTCCACGTGGGCGACTGGGAGCACAGCTACGCCTTCATGATCGGCAACGGCAACGGCATCAATCGGGGCAACGACAACGGCAAATACAACTATTACGTCTACCTCTCCAGCGAGAAGGTGTTCGGCGGCAAGGGCCCGCGGCGCCAGGGGTGGAAGCTGTACGGCTGGTTCCAGACCGGTCAGCGTACCCTGCGGGCCGGTCCCGATCAGGAGAAACAGGACTTCGACCGCACCCGATGGGGCTTCGGCAGCACCTTTCGCAAGGACAAGTGGCGGGCCGGGGCCGAGGTGATCTTCGCCGACGGCATGATCTTCAACGGCACCGACGGTGCGGCGGTCCCCGGCAGCCTGAACAACAAAGGCACCGCCGTGGCGAGCTGGAACGTCCTGCCCGAGGATAAGGCGTGGGGGTTCTATGTCGACCTGGGTTACCGCGTCCACCCCAAGGTCGAACTGGACATCCGCTACGATTATCTGGATCGCGCCACCGAGACGGACGCCAACGAGCGTGTGTTCCAGACCGTGACCTTCGGTGCCCAGTACTTTTTCAACAAAAAAGTACGCATGCTGGTCAACTACGAGCTGCGCATGGCCGACGCACCGCAGCTCGATGGGTCGTCCGTGCCCAACCGGATCCTGGACGAGATGGACAACCGCCTCTCGGCGCAGGTACTTGCGGTGTTCTGAGTCGGGGACGGGTGCACCCGGGATTTTGGAGGGTGGCGGGGCGGGCCCGCCGCCCGCTTTTGCGTTTTCCGGCCGGATGCCGCATCCGGAACGGAGGGCCCATGTCCTCGGCAGCCAAGGGGGAATGATGAAACCACACATACTGGCCAATTGCACCCAGCACGCGGCGGCTCTGGGCTGCGTGCTGCTCCTTGCGGCCTGCGATGCCGGCCTCATCCGGCCCGACGCGCCGAAGCGGATCCGGCTCAGCAGCGATCCTCCCGGCGCCACCGTGAGCGTCTCGGGACGGGAGATCGGCCGGACCCCTTTGGAGATTCGCCCCGGTGACGTGTTTCCTTCCGGGATCCGGGGGTTCGGTTACCGGTACTACGGCACGCTGGAGTTCAGCAAGCCCGGATGCGAACCCGTGCGCATCGAAATCGACGACGCCGTCGCCAAGCACGACCGCCACGTTCAACTCCACTGCGCCCGCCCGGCCGTGCCCACCGGACAGCGCAAGCCGACCCAGGTCGTGCCCACGCAGACACCGCCGGCCGACGGGGACGTGGCTGCCCGGTTGCGCCGCATCGAGTTCTTGCGCAAGGAAGGTCTCATCAGCGAAGAGGAATACGAGGCGGCACGGCGGCGGATCCTGGAGGCGCTGTGACCCGTTGGGTCGGTCTTGCCCGCGCGGTCGGAAATCTCGTATCGGCGGACGGCTTGGACCACGGCCGGCGCGGGTCGCCCTCCCTTTTCGTTACCGCGTTCTGGAGACTTGCGTGGCCGAGCGGTTTGCAGCGGTGGTCGGCCGCCCATGTGGCCCAGCGCACGCTGCACGTGGGGCTCGTGAGCGGCCGCAGCCGACCCCTGCGGGTCAGCCTTTGATCTTGCGCAGGATGGTGCGCGGCTTCCACTCGCCCTTGAGCAGCTCGCCCAGCTTGCCTTCGTGGACTGCGATGCGCATGGTCTCCATGCGCCGCAGCGTATCGAAGTAATCGTTGAGCATGTCCTGGACGAGGCGGCCGGGCACCCGGATGGTGGCGATGCAGTCGATCTCGGGTCGTTTGCCGCCCTGCGAAGGGTGGGCGCGGCGGCGCCCGTAGAGACACAGCGAGGCGGTGTCGTCGGTGGGGCTGAGCTTGATCTCCAGCCTGGCGTCTTCCAGATCCAGCTCTTGGCGGTAGGTGGCGAACGGGTAGCGAAGCTCCACCGAGACCGATTCGGTGTCCGTGCCCCGGGTGCGTGGTTTCCTTGGCGCCTTGTTCCGTTTCACGAGCGCGGCGTTCCGATGCGGGTTCCGCTGCGTGGAGTCCAGCAGTATAGGGCCGGCCTGGTTCGAGGGCACGCACGGTCCGATGAACGCGCGGCCCGAAAGGTTCGGCGGGCCGCCCCGGCCGCGTTCGGGTTACACTGGGAGTTCGCCATGGACGCCTCCCAGCTCTCCATCCATCGCTCCCCCAGCGACCCGGCCGGCACGGGAACGGCCCAGTCGTACGACTGGCGCCGGATCCGGGACATGGTGTTCGGCTATCGGGGCACCTTGGTCTGGGCCAACCTCATCGCCATCGTGGCCGTTCTGGCCAGCGTGCCGGTGCCATTGCTCATGCCCTTGCTGGTGGACGAGGTCCTGCTCGGCAAGCCGGGGGTGCTGGTGGGGGCGGTCTCGCGCGTGTTCCCGCAGGGCTGGCATGGTCCGGTGTTGTTCATCTCGGTGATCCTGCTGGTGACCGTGGCGTTGCGGGCCGCCTCCATGGTGTTGAACGTGTGGCAGACCCGCGAGTTCACCCGCATCTCCAAGGATGTGACCTACCGGATGCGGCGGGAGCTGCTGGCCCGCCTGGAGCGGGTGGCCCTGTCCGAGTACGAGTCGCTGGGTGGTGGGGCGGTGGCCTCGCGCCTGGTGACCGATCTGGAGACCATCGACCAGTTCGTGGGGGCCACGGTGAGCCGCTTTCTGGTGGCCGTGCTCACGATCGTGGGCACGGCCGTGGTGTTGCTGGTGATGCACTGGAAGCTGGCCCTGTTCATCCTGGTGATGAATCCCGTGGTGGTGTACTTCACCGTGGCCTTGGGCAAGCGGGTGAAGGAGCTCAAGCGCCGAGAGAACCGCGCCTTCGAACTCTTTCAGCAGGCGCTGGTGGAGACCCTCGACGGGATCCACGAGATCCGTGCCGCCAACCGCGACGGTTTCTTCTTCGGACGGGTGCGCACGCTGGCCCGGGAGCTGCGCGACCATGGCGGCGCATTCGCCTGGAAGAGCGACGCCGCCCAGCGCGCCTCGTTTCTGGTGTTCCTGATCGGCTTCGAGGTGTTCCGCGCCGTCAGCATGCTCATGGTGGTGTTCTCCGGTCTCACCGTGGGCGAGATGATGGCGGTGTTCGGCTATCTCTGGTTCATGATGACGCCGGTGCAGGAGGTGCTGAACATCCAGTACAGCTTCTACGGCGCGCGGGCCGCGCTGGAACGCATCAACACGCTGTTGGGCCTGCGCGAGGAGCCCCGGTTCCCGCATCGGGCCGATCCGTTCTCCGGACGGCGCACGGTGGGTGTCGATCTGGAGGACATCCACTTCGCCTATCGCGACGAACCGGTGCTGCGGGGTGTCACGTTGCACGTCGCGCCGGGCGAGAAGGTGGCCCTGGTGGGGGCCAGCGGCGGAGGCAAGTCCACGCTGGTGCAGGTGATTCTGGGCCTGTATCTGCCCCAGCGCGGGCGCGTGCGTTTCGACGGGGTGCCCATCACGGAGATCGGGCTGGACGTGGTACGCAGCCATGTGGCCACGGTGCTCCAACATCCGGCCCTGTTCAACGACACCGTGCGCGCCAACCTGACCCTCGGCCGGGATCTGCCCGAGGGCCGGTTGTGGCATGCGCTGGAGGTGGCCCAGTTGCGCGAGGTGGTGGAGGCGCTCCCCCAGGGGCTGGAGACACCCGTCGGCCGTGACGGGGTGCGGCTGTCGGGAGGGCAACGCCAGCGCCTGGCCATCGCGCGCATGGTGCTTTCCGATCCGAAGGTGGTGATCCTGGACGAGGCCACCTCTGCGCTGGATACGGAGACCGAGGCGCGGGTGCATGCGGCGCTCGCGCGGGAGCTCGCAGGGCGCACCTTCATCATCGTGGCCCACCGGCTGAGCGCCGTGCGCCAGGCCGATACGGTGTACGTGTTCGAGGACGGCCGCATCGTGGAGAGCGGCGCCCATGAGGAGCTGATCGGCGCCAATGGCCTGTATGCCAAGCTCTACGGGGGGCAGGCGGGCTGCGGGGAGGCACCCGCGCTGGAGCGGGCCGGCGAGGAGGGGTGAAACGGGGGCAATGTGAAATTGTGCACTGCCCGGGTGGGTCTGTCCGGGGACAATGGGCCTGCGGAGAAGGAAAGCCATGGAAAACCGAGCGACAAGCCCGGCTGAGGAGGTAGCGACATGCAGACGGAAGGCGGCGCGGCCCCGGATTTCTCACGACAGGAAGCGATGGCCCAGCAGTGTTTCGAGGAAGGGCGACGCATGGCCGAGGCCGGTGACTGGCGGGACGCCCTGGAGCGGTTCCAGGCCGCCGCTCACGCACTGCCCCATTACCACCCCATGTACCCGTTCTACCTCTCCTGCGAAGGACTGGCGATGGTTCATCTCAAGGCGCCGGGCGGGTTGGACCTGTGCCGGCGTGCCGCGGCCATGCCGGAGGCCGGGGCGGACGTGTTCGAGAATCTGGCACGGGCCGAGCTCCTTTCGAACCGCCGCTGGGCGGCGCTGCAGGCCATCCAGGCCGGCTTGATGATCGAGGAGGCACACGAGGGCCTGGTGCGACTGCGCCGGTCCATGGGGGTGCGCCGCGCCCCTGTCATCGGTTTCCTCAGTCGGGACCATTGGGTCAACCGTTTCATCGGGCGCCTCACCTATCGTCGCTCGTCTCACCTGCGGACGAGACAGCTTCCCGGAGATTCGGAATAGAATGCGTCCCTGAGGGCTGTTGCGAGGAGGGGCGTCCGCGGTTGCCCGCATGATGTGGAGGCGGTTCGGTACAGCGCCGCCACGCCTTGCACCAGGCGGGTCGCTGGGATGGCCGTTCGGCCTTCCGCCCGCAGCGCGTAGATCGCCATGGGACTTCGATGACCTTCCAGGCCTGGTTTGCTGTCGCCGTGGCCGGTCTCTGCCTGCTGGGCCTGGCCCAGCGGCGGGGATCGCCGGATGTGGTGATGGTGGGCGGCGTGACGCTGTTACTGGTGGCCGGGGTGCTCACCCCCGAAGAGGCGTTGTCCGGGCTCGCCAACGAGGGCGTGGTGACCGTGGCGGTGCTGTATGTGGTGGTCTCGGGTCTGAGCGAGACCGGCGCGGTGGGCTGGATCGTGCGCTCCGTATTGGGTCGTCCGCGCGGCCTGCGTCACGGGCAGATGCGGCTGATGGCGCCGGTGGCGGTGCTTTCGGCCTTTCTCAACAACACCCCGGTGGTGGCGCTGTTCATCCCCGCCGTGCGGGAATGGGCCAGGCGTCACCGGTTGTCCTTGTCTCGGTTCATGATTCCGCTGAGTTTCGCCAGTATCGCCGGCGGCACTTGCACGCTGATCGGCACGAGTACCAATCTCGTGGTCAACGGCATGCTGGTGGAGTCGGCCGGCGGTGCCGGGCTGACCCTGTTCGAGCCGGCCTGGGTGGGCGTGCCGGTGGTGGTCACGGTCCTGCTCTACCTTCTCGCCTTCGGGCGCTGGCTGCTGCCCGAGCGGGTGCCGGTGCTGGATCCATCGGCCGACGCGCGCCAGTACACCACGGAGATGACCGTGGAGCCGGACAGCCCACTGGTGGGCCGGTCCATCGAGGAGGCGGGCCTGCGCCAGCTTCCCGGACTGTTTCTGATGGAGGTGGAACGCCAGGGGGAGGTGTTGGCCGCCGTTGCGCCGCACACCCGGCTCCATGCCCGTGACCGGCTGGTGTTCGTGGGGGTGCTCGATTCCATCGTCGATCTGCACCATCTGCGCGGGCTGCAGCCCGCGGGCAAGCAGGTATTCAAGCTCGATTGCGAGCGTGGAGACCGGCATCTGGTCGAGGCGGTGGTCTCGGATTCCTGCCCGGTGGTGGGCAAGACGGTACGCGAAGGACGTTTCCGCACCCGATACAGTGCGGTCATCATCGCCGTGGCCCGCAACGGCCAGCGCGTGCCCGGCAAGATCGGCGACGTGGTGCTGCGGCCCGGGGATACGCTGTTGCTGGAGGCACGGCCTTCGTTCCTGGAACAGCAGCGCAACTCGCGAGACTTCTACCTGGTCAGCCCCTTGAGAGACCATCTGCCGGTGCGTTACGACCGGGCCCTGGTGGCGTTGGCCATCACCGGGACCATGGTGGGCAGCGTGGCCCTGGGTTGGTTGTCCATGCTGCCGGCGGCGATGCTGGCCGCCGGATTGATGATCCTCACGCGCTGCACGCGCGGGCGGATTGCGCGCCGGGCCGTGGATTGGCAGGTGTTGGTGGTCATCGCGGCGGCCTTCGGGATCGGGGCGGCGCTGGAGAAGACCGGGGCGGCTCGGGTGCTCGCCGAATCCCTGGTCGCGCTGGCCGGCGGCGAACCATGGACGGCGCTGGCGCTGGTGTTCGCGGCCACGGCCGTTCTCACGGCGCTGGCCACCAACAACGCCGCCGCCGTGCTCATGTTTCCCATCGCCTGGGCCAGCGCGCAGCGGCTCGGGGTGGACGCGCTGCCGTTCGCGGTGACCATCATGGTGGCGGCCTCGGCCAGTTTCGCCACACCCATCGGATACCAGACCAATCTCATGGTCTATGGGGTGGGCGGATACCGCTTCTCGGACTTCGTGCGCGTGGGGCTCCCCTTGACGGTGCTGGTGGGGGCGGTCACCGTGGGACTGGTGCCGTGGATCTGGAGGTTCTGAGGCGATGTCCGACGCACATGCACTGACGGTGTATCTGGGCGAGGCCCTCGGGCGCTATCACTTCGGCCAAGCGCACCCCTTCGGACCGCTGCGGTATCCGGCCTTTGAACGGGCGTTCCGGGAACGTGGCCTGGACGCGCGCTGCGCGCGGGCAGCACCCGTGGAGGCCGACGAGGCAGCGATCCGCCGTTTCCACACCGCCGAATACGTGGCGCGCGTGCGGGCGGCCTCGAAGCTTGGAGTAGGTTACCTGGACTACGGTGACACCCCGGCGGTGCGTGGGATCTACGAGGCCACGGCCTTCGTGGTGGGCTCGGTGCTGGACGGCCTGTGCCGTATCCTCGACGGTGAGACGCGACGGGTCTTCGTGCCCATCGCCGGGCTGCATCACGCCCGCAGGGATTCGGCGGCTGGCTTCTGCGTGTTCAACGATTGCGGCGTGGCCATCGAGACGGCCCTGCGGGTCCACGGCCTGGATCGGGTGGCCTACGTGGACATCGACGCGCATCACGGCGACGGTGTCTTCTACGCCTTCGAGCGCGAACCGCGCCTGATTTTCGCCGATCTGCACCAGGACGGGCGCACCCTGTATCCGGGAACGGGGGCCGCCGAGGAGACCGGCCGGGGGCCGGCCGAGGGGACCAAGCTCAACATCCCCATGCCGCCTGGGGCCGACGATGCGGCCTTCCTGCGCCAGTGGCCCCGGGTGGAGGCCCATCTGCGCCGGTTCGCGCCCGAGTTCATCCTTCTCCAGTGCGGCGTGGATTCCCTGCGCGGCGATCCCATTACTGCCCTGGCCTACAGCGAAAGGGCCCATGCCCATGCCGCCGCGCAGTTGCGCCGGCTGGCCGATGAGCTGTGCGCCGGACGGCTGCTGGCCATGGGGGGCGGCGGCTACAACCTGGACAACATCGCCCGTGGGTGGTGCGCGGTGGTCGAAGCCCTGGCCTGAGGGGCCGCTGAGCACCCGTCTCGACGCCTCGCGCCGATCGGGAACGCCTGTGGCCGGAGACGCTATGGGCCTGCCAGGTAACGCAGATTGTAACGGGCGTGCAGGGCCGCGGCGGCGCCGGGATCTTCGCCAGAGGTGGGCAGCGGGGCCACCGTGTCACCGTCGCGCGTGAACAGGTCCATGTCTTTGGCCCAGCCGCGCACCTCCAGGACGTAGCGTCGTATCCACCCCGCGGGCGGTGGGGGTGGGGCGGCGAAGCGCAGCTCCACCTCCTCGCCGGGACCGAACACCACCACCGCGTCGTCATGCCGGGCCACCAGCTCGGTGACGGGGCCCAGCCGGGTGTACCAGCCGGCCATGTAACGGGTGTCCCAGAACGGCTTGCGCAGGGCGTAGCGGAAGTCGGGGCGGTTCTGCGCCCGGGTGATCCGCTGCGGGAAGCCGGGCTTGGCGAGTCGGGCCACCTTGGGGTCCAGCGTCGTCCTGCGCGGCTGTCCGGGTGGCGGCTCCTCGGAAAAAGCCACGGCGATCCGATCCCAGTAGACCTCGAGGTTGGTGCGCAGGCGCAGCGCGCGGACCCCCATCGGCAGATCGTCCAGCGGCAGGGCCATGCGCCGGGGCATTCCGGCCGGGTAGCCGAACTCCGGGTACAGGACCCGCCAGCGCCCGTCCGCGGTCTGCACGTCCAGACTGGGAGGGTGGAAGGCGGCGCCCGCCTGCCAGGCGGCGAAGTGGGTCTGGGAGTAGGGATACTCCACCCAGCCGTCGATCACCAGCACCGGCCGTCCGGGGCCCCGGTCCAGTGGCCGATCGAAGCGCAGGGTGAGGACGTTCTCGCGAGCGAGCCGGCCGATGAAGCGGGGGTCCTTGGGTCCCACCGGGGCGGCTCGGCCATCGGCGTGCAATATCGTATCGAGCACGTCTTGACCGCGGTCGTTGACCGCCTCGGCGGGCAGCCACTCGGCCCGGTAGTACAGGGGCCGGCCCGTGGCCCGGGGCGCACCCGTGTCCATGCGCTCATCGGCGACCATCCGCCAGCCGGGCGGCAGGTCGTAGACGTGCAGGCGGGCCTGGTCCAGGTAGACCGTCTCTTCCATGGGTTCGTGGACCTTCAGGATCAGGTCTCCGTCGCGGGGGGCCAGTGCGCCCGGAGGCAGCAGGAAATATTCCCAGGGACGGGGCTGGGCGTATTGCCCTGGGCCGATGGCGTAGCCCACGCCACCCACGCCGAGCAGGTCGCTCACGAAGGCATAGTGCTTGCCGTTCCAGGCGAACAGCACCGGGCAGCTCGAAAGCTGACGCTGGGTCTCGGCGATGCGGTGCAGCCCGGGAGTGAGCGCCATCTCGGTCTGGTAGACCCCGTCGGACCATTCCAGTGAGACGAAGTCGGCCCGTTGGGCGCCACCCAGGCCGAGCGCGAGCGGTTGCAGCCCCTGCCCGGGGCCGCTGCCGAGGCGGTAGGTGTCGGCCAGCGTCCAGCGGGATCCAACCCGCAGGGCCACCTGCACCCCGATCCCCGAGGCGTTGGATCGCATGGCCTGTGCGGTGTCGGCCCTGCCGGTGAAGGCCAGGGCCACGAAGGGGTACCGGCCCGTTCCGGCCGGCCACAGGCGCAGCGTCCCGTCGCCCTCCTGTGCCAGGACCGCGTATCCCCGGTCGGCCTCGAGCAGTATCGGAGTCAGGGCGACGAAGCGTTGCCCCGCGCGGGGTCGGGCCTCGAAGCGACGATGCCCCTCGGCGTCGATCACCCACCAGCCACCGGGCTCGGCGGCCAGTAGATCGAGGGTGCCGTCACCGTCGGCGTCGAGCACGGCCAGCGCCGCGAACTCACCCCGCGGCGCTTCGAGTCGTGCCAGGATCCGTGGCGTGCTCGTGTGGGCGGTCCAGCGCAGCAGGCGGCCGTCCAGGGCGAGCGTATAGAGTTCCATGAGGCCATCGGCATCCAGATCACCGGCGGCTGCGGCCAGCGCCGCGTGCTCCCGGAACCCCGTCCAGTCGGTGGCCTCCCGATAGTTCCAGAGCCGATCATTCAAATAGACGAGATGGGGGGGCTGCTCGGCCAGGAGCACGAGATCCACGTCCCGGTCTCGGTCCAGATCCGTGGGCCAGATTTCGCGGGAAGGGCGGTCTCCCGCGATGTCGCGCCCGGGGGCGATGTCGCGGAAAGTCCCGTCGCCGTTGTTGTTCAGCAGGGCGTCGGGGCCGTCGGCATGGACCACGAACAGATCCAGATCGCCGTCGTGATCGGCGTCGAAGAAGGCACCGTCCACGCTGTCGTGGTCTCCGGCCGCCGTACCGGTGTCGGCGGTCACGTCGCTCCACCCCGTGTCCGTGTGTCGGAACAGGCGGTTGGTGCCCCGCCGCAGCAGGTAGGCGTCGGTGTGTCCGTCGTTGTCGAAGTCGCCGAAGGCGGCGGCGAAGGTATGGGTCACGGCGGCCAAGGGGTGATCGGCAACGCGCTCGAGGCCGCCCTCGGGTGTGCCGCGCAGGATCAGGTTGCGGTCCCGGCCCGCCACGAAGACATCGGGGTGTCCGTCTTCGTCCAGGTCGGCCACCACCAGGGCGCCCAGGGCATCCTCGGGAAGCTGTGGCGCGGACACCGAAAGGGTACGGGGCGTCGCGAACAGCGGCCCCTCGGGTGGCGGGGCGGGGGCGGCCGGCTTCCCGCTCACAACCAGGGCCTCGGCCTTGGGCCCCATGCGCGTGTATTTGAACTCGGCCAGGTGGGCGCGCGGGTTCTTGGCCAGGCGTTGGTATTCGGCGATCAGGGCGCGGGCCTGTTCGGCGCGGCGCAGCTTGCGCAGCCCCTGGAAGGCGCCGTAGTAGGCGCTGCGCAGATAGGGGTCGTGCGCGATGGCCTGCCGGTAGGCCGCCACCGCGGCCTCGGTATCGCCGGTCTGCGCGAGCGCCTGGCCCAGGTAATAGGCGGCGTAGGCGTCGCCGGGATCGGCCTCCACCACCTCGCGCAGGTGGCGGACGGCCGTGGCCGCATCGCCTTGGTACAGACGCAGAAGCCCCGCTACGTACCGCGCCCGCACGTGGTGGGGGTGCCGTTTCAGCACCCGCTCCACCAGGCTCAGGGCGTGTTGCGTGTCGTCGTCCTGGTTGCGGTTGAGGGTGGCAATGGCCAGGTTGACTGCCAGATCCGGATCCTCCGGATGCTGTCGATGCAGCTCCGAGAAGATCGCGCGCGCGCCTTCGTAGTCGAAGCGGCCCATGCGGGCCACGCCTTCATTGTTGCGGGCGACGAGATCGGCGGGCCAGGCCGGGGTCTGTGCGTGCGGCGCGGCGGGAGCGGGAGACGACTCGCTGGGAGAGGCGGGAGCCGCCGTGTCCCCCCCGTTGCGGGAGCAGGAGGCGAGCAGTATCCACAGTAGCAGAAACAGAAAATCTCGGCACCGAAGGGGCATGGCAGGGCATACATTCCACCTGGGAGGGACAGTAGTGTAGCAACACGGCCGCCGGATGCGCCGAACCTCGGGCGCGCCGGGGCCCGCCATCGAAGGTAGTGTCAATTATCTTGCGCTTTTGATTTGGCGGTACTCAGGGGGTGGTCGGCTGCTGCTCGAGTTTTGCTGTTTGAGTGTGTCCATATTCAGGTATCGGCGCGTTCCCCATTTCGTGCCCGCGATGTGCCTGAGCCGGGTCGCACACAGCATCACAGCCGACTGACCATCCGGAAAGGCGCCGACCACGCGGGTTCTTCGTCGGATCTCGCGGATGATCCGCTCCATCGGGTTGTTGGTACGGATGCGCACCCAGTGGTTGGGTGGGAATCGGTGGTAGGTCAGCGTTGTCAACGGAAACTGAAAATTGACCCACTTTATTCTGGAATCGGCAAAGGAAGGTCTGATCGGGCGCCGCCCCTCGCCCACGCTTCGGCTCGGGGTAGTGTGGCTCGACCAGCGCCAGCAGACGCGACCAGGGAATGATCCGATCCATCTGCTCCAGAAACTCGGCCTTGCGCCTCTACTTTCTGCGCTTGACCAGCCGCGCTTCGGTCAGCCCCAGCTGCTTCGTCGCTTGCTTTCCCCTCGATGGCCTGATGTGGGGGAATTATCCCATAGAGGGTGACTTTTTCAGACATTCCCTAGGATCAGCTCGGAGCGCTCGTTCGGGGCTCGTGGAGTAGGCGCTGAACCGGCTGGTGGAGGCCCGGCGGACCGGTTGTGCAATGCGGCGTGGTACGAGCGCACGGAGGCCCGCCGAAACATGACCTCGGGTTCTCGTCCAACAATGGTTTGGTCAGGACATCAGGCATCCATACGCCCCGGCGCTCAGGGCGGTTCCGGAGAGGAATGGATCGTTCTCCGGAGCGATTGTTCAATAGCTTGTCTACCCTTCGTCAATAGGGCTCGGGTGTGGGGTAGTCGCGGAACGGTCCTTGGATGTTGAGCGGTGGAGTCTGCCAGACGGGATCGGTCTCGGGCCACAAGCCGCGGCAGGGACGCTTTTTCTGGTAGGCGTCCAGGCAGCGCTGTAGTTCGGGCAGCAGATCGAGGCGGCCCATGCCGAGGGCGGCGGCGATCACCCGGGTTTGGTGGGTGAGGGCGGCGTCGTAGTCGCCCGTCTCGGCTAGGGCCATGGCCAGCAGCGCCTCGTGTGGCGGCGAGGGTTGCTTTTCCATGAGGGACTGGGCCAGGGCGAGGGCCTGTTTGCCGTCCCGGGCCCGCGGGTCCGGGCTGGTGGCCAGCAGGCGCGTGAGGACGTAGGTCACCAGTGCGTTGTCCGGCTCGGCCTCGTGGGCCTCCTCCAACAGGCGGCGTACGCGGGCGTGTCCGGCCCCCGCGCGCAGTAGAGCCAGCGCCTGATAGAGCCGCGCGGTGTGATTGCGCACGGAGGCCTTGGCCGCCACTTCCAGGTCGCGGGCGGCTTGCGCGTAGTCGCCCCGCTGGTATTCGATCAGACCCTTGAAGTAGTGGGCGCCGGCGTGATCGGGCTCGGCGGCGATGGCGCGGTCATAGTGGGCCGATGCGTCCTCCAGGTCGCCGTCCTTCTGCCGCAGCAGCCCCATCATGAAGTTGGCCAGCGGATGGCTGGGGTCGCGACGCAAGGCCTCGGCGAGCTCCCGCCGCGCCGCTGGTTCTTCGCCCGCCAGGAACAAGGCGCGGGCGTGGCTCACGCGCAGGGGAACGTTGTCTGGATTCAGCTTCAAGGCCTGTCCCCAGGCGGCCACGGCGTCCTCATAACGGCGCTCGAGTAGGGCCACGAGTCCCTGATGCAAACGGGCCAGACCACCTCGCATGAGCCCGTCCAGGTAGTCCACCATGGGATCCGGGATTTGTACGCGCCCGTCGCCGAAGCGGGCGAGCACCGAGCGGGCCTTATCGGTCTCCCCCAGACCGCGGTAGGCCATGGCCAGGGGGTAGTAGGCCCGCGAGGCCTGGGGCTGGGCGGCGAGGAAGCGCTCCAGCCGCCGGGCGGCCTCTTCGAAGCGGTGTCGCTTGAGCGCCACGCGCCCCAGGGCATAGTCCGCCACCGGCTGCAGCGCGGGGTCCGTGAAGGGTCGCTCAAGGAGGGCCGCGGCCTCGTCGTCCCGGTTCAGGTCGAGGAGCACCAGCGCCAGGCGCAAACGGGCGTGTTCATTGTCCGGCTGGAGCTCGAGTACGCGGCGGTAGGCAGCGACGGACTGCTCCAGCTCGGTGGTCTGTTCTCCCAGATAGCCCAGGAGGTAGGACCAGCGGGGATTGGCGGGATCGAGGCGCTGGGCGTTGCGGTAGGCCGGACCGGCCGGGATGTACACGTGATGGGCGTGATAGGCCTCGCCCAGTTTCCCGAAGGCCTGGGCCAAGAGCCTGCGGGAGACCCGCTTTTCCAAGGCCTCGGCGGTGTCGGCCCGTTGTTTGTCCAGGGTCTTGCGGACCTCGGGCTCCACCTGGGAGAGGTCGGGCTCGGGAACGGGCTCCAGGGTAACGCGTTCGCCCGCGTATTCGACGGTGTGCGGCCGTGTGAGCAGGTCGGCGGCAGCGGACGCAAGCGCCGGGCCGAACAGGGCGCAGAGCAGGAAGACGGCACGCAGGAGCTCGCGCGGCTCGCCCCGGGAGCGGGCCGGCGCCGCATGCCGCTTCGCTCGTCCGGGCGGGCCCGGGGGGCTACGGTGGAGGGGTGTGCCGCCGTTCATGAGCGGGAGGACGCCTGCTTGGAAGCGGGAGCCACGGGCTGGCCGTCGCCGCGATGCAGGGTGTGCCACCGGCCGGGGGTCGGGTTCAGCCAGCGCTCCTGCTTGCCGTCGGGCCAGGTGACGGTGAGGATCTTGGGTTTCGCCGCGCCCAGTCCGATCAGCAGCCGTGGCGAGTGAGCCGAGGCGTAGCTGCCGTCGCTGTGCACCCGCCGCCAAAGCGTGGGTCCCCGATCCAGGTCCACCCGGATGCGGGCCCCATAGGCGTCCCGCCCATGGCGGTCGAGGAGGCGCAGGCCGATCCAGCCCGCGCGGTTGCCCAGCTCGTTGATCAGGAGTCGGGCCGGTCCGTTGCTGTTGACGAGGACCACGTCCAGGTCGCCGTCGTTGTCGATGTCGCCCACGGCCACGCCGCGACTGACCTCCGAGCGTTCGAACACCTTGCCGGCCCGTTTCGTGACGTCCTCGAAGCGCTTGCCTGTCACATTGTGGAAGAGTTGGTTGGGCTGGCGCAGCGGATACTTGTCCCCCTGCCGGGCCAGGATGGGCATGACCCGCACGTCGCCGTTGGCCACGATCAGGTCCAGCCAGCCGTCGTTGTCGTAGTCGAACCAGGCGGTGCCGAAGGCGGTGTAACCCTTGCTGGGAGCCCCCAGGCCGATGGCCAGGGTGCGGTCCTCGAACCAGCCCTGGCCGTCGTTGACATACAAGGTGTTGGTCTCGCCCAGCAGGTGGGTCATGAACAGGTCCTCGTCGCCGTCGTTGTCGAAGTCGCCTGCGTCCACCCCCATGCTGGCCTCGGCCGCCCCTTCCATGTTGACGGCCACGCCGGCCAGGAAGGCCTCGTCCTTGAAGGTGCCGTCGCGTTGGTTGATCCACAGGTTGTTGGTCTCGCCGTCGTTGGCGACGTAGAAATCGATCCAGCCGTCGCCGTTGAAGTCGGCGGCGATCACCCCCAGACCCGGCTTGG
>Ga0256841_1001868_pt1 | contig 17375 bp, 11 predicted proteins | sample 356308metaG_FD_185971 | JGI IMG/M metagenome (GOLD analysis project Ga0256841, IMG submission 185971) | Hydrothermal vent microbial communities from Mid Atlantic Ridge, Atlantic Ocean - 356-308 | ecosystem: Environmental > Aquatic > Marine > Hydrothermal vents | place: Atlantic Ocean: Mid... | reverse complement strand
TTCAGCGAGGTCAGGTTTGTAAAGATCCAGCCCAAGCTGTTGGCCTTTGGGTCGAAGCCGACCATCTGGATCTCGAGCTTTGCGTTCCTCAGGGAGTTGGACCATGGCAGCTTCAGATACTGCCGTGTATTGCCCTGGTAGGGAGGATAGTAGTAGGTGGTGTATTGCTTGCTTTTGGAACTAAAGCCGGTTCCTGGGACCATCATTAGGATGGAGCTGGGGTCGACGTAGAGATAGCAAGCGCCGGGCATCGGGATGGGGGTCGGCAGGGCCTTGGCGGCAATCAGCATGATTCCGGTTCCACCCTTCAAGCCATAAAAGCTATAGCCGTAGAGGAGAAGGGTGTAGGTCGAGCCTGAGCCAGAGAGGTAGCTGTAGGCGTAGCCATAGAAGGGCAGGATGTTGTTCTGGTCGCTGGAGTAGCAGGCGCGTCCGTGACGGGTATAGAATCCTCTGGTGGAGTTCTCGGCAGCATCCAGGTAGATCCGGTTGTAGACCCTGGTTGTTGCATTGTAAATACTGTTGTCCCAGACCTTGACGTCGACGCAGACCGAGCCTCCGGTGAAGGCGAGGAACTTGCCTTGATCAAAGGGAATGCTGAAGAGGAAGGGCTGAGGCTGCGTGGGGAACCAGGGAAAGGAGGGGAAGTTGACCTTTTTCCGTTTCAAAACGACCACATTGTTGGTTCCGATGTTGGAAGTGAAGGTCGTGCTGGCCGTTTGAGAGGTGGTCTTCGCATTGGAGAGAGCCATTTCCATGTCGACCCAGTTAACAGGGCTTTTGCCTCCTGCATACACATTTCCATCTCGACGATAAAGGATACCCTTAATGGCCCCCTTGGCAGTGCCGAGGTCGTGGATTTCTTGGTAGTGGAACTGGCGGAAAATGGACAGGGAACTTCCAAAAAAATAGGGAAAGGAGTTGTTGGATGGACCTTCCGCATTTTTGAATTCACTGGGATTGACGGTTGTCTGAGCGGTGAGTCCGCCTAGGAGGAGGGCTACAGCAAAAGAGGGAGCAAACTGCATGAAAGACTCCTTTAGGTAAGGGAAATTGGGAAAGAAGGATTAGGAATTCTAAAGAAGATGAAAACCCAGAGGTGATCCTATGATCTAAGAGTTTCGATGAGAATCGGAAAGCTGGATGCGAAGGGTGGTTCTTCTCAAAGAGAACCAGAATTTTATTCCACAATAGCGGGGGATGCAAGGAGCCTAAGGGTGGCCGGGAATCCTTCCAAAAGCCGGGTTCCCTGATTCAATAAGGCGGGGGAAAAGCTTGTATGGGATGGGGAAGTTTGTGAATTGTGGAATTGAAGCCTGACCGTGGCTCCCAATCAAAAGGAACCACGGTCAGTTTTTTTGATTTACATTTTAAAGGTAGTGATCAGCCCAAAGCTCTTGTTGACAAAACCGGTGGAAGAAGAAAAGGCGGAGGAACCGTTTCGATAGACGCGGGAAACCGAGAGCCCATTCGGATTGTAGTTGGGGAGTGTCACAGAGTTCAAGTTGGTGAAGGTCCAGCCCAGGCTGTTGGCTGTGGGATCAAAGCCGACCATCTGGGTTTGAAGGACAACGGCGCGAAGGCTGTTGTTAAAGGGAATGTTCAGGAATTGGCGGGTGCTTCCTTGGTAAGGGGGATAATAGTAGGTCGTTGACTTTCGGGTTGAAATGAAGCCCGTTCCAGGAACCATGAGAAGGATGGAAGACGGATCTACGTAAAGATAGCAAGCTCCGGGCAATTTCACGGGAGCAGCAAGCTTTTTGGCCCCAATCAACATGATGCCTGTTCCCCCCTGGAGGCCGTTATAGCTGAAGCTATAAAGCCTGAGGGTATTGGTAGAAGTTAAAAGCGAGGCGTAGGTATAACCGTAAAAAGGGAGGATGTTGTTTTGGTTACTTCCATAGCAGGCGCGTCCTGTCCGCTCATAGGTGCCCCCTGTTGAGTTGAAGGCCGCATCGAAGTAGATGTAGGAGTATTGACGTGTGGTGGCGTTGTAAACGCTGTTATCCCAGGTTTTCACGTCCACGCAGACCGAACCGCCGGTAAAGGCGAGGACTTTGTTTTGGTCAAAAGGGAAGGAGAAAAAGAAGGGTTGGGGTTTGGTCGGGAGAAAGGGGAAAGATGCGAAATTGACCTTTTTTCGCTTCAATACAACCACTCGGTTGCTTCCTTCATTCGAAGCAAATGTGTTACTGATGGTCTGGGCCTTGGTTTTTGCGGTGGAAAGAGCAATCTCCACGTCGGTCCAGTTTGCGGGACTTTTTGATCCAGCGAAAATACGGCTGTCGCGCCGATAGATGAGCCCTTTAATCGCCCCTTTTGCAGTCCCTAGGTCGTGCACTTCTTGATAGTGCATTTGACGGAAGATCTGGGAGCTGCTTGCTCGGAAATAGGGGAAGTAGTTCGAAGACGGACCTTCTACAGTCTTGAATTCTTTGGGGCTTACCGTTGTTTGGGCCTTTAGGCCGCTGGTTAACAATGAACCTGCAATAAATAAAATGGATGGCGCCGAAAGGCTAACCTTGGAAAAAAACTGCATTCTTGGCTCCTAGCTTATGAAGAGGGAAAAAGGAAAAGAAGCAGGATCCAAGGGAATGGTGAGAGGTTGAAACACCATCCTAGTCGGATTGGCCCCAAATGGGTATGCCCATTTAAAGGGAAAGCTTCCCACCTGGGAATCTTTAATGCTTCATCTCTTCTTGGCTCCGCGGGGGTGGAATTGGGCGTGGAGGCGGGCGAGCCGCTCACCGTCTACATGAGTGTATCGTTGGGTGGTTGCCAGAGACGCGTGCCCAAGGAGTTCTTGGACAGATCGGAGGTCCGCTCCCCCCTCAACCAGGTGGGTTGCAAAAGAGTGTCGGAGTGCGTGCGGACTTAAGGCACCCCGGAATCCCAGGGCCAAGGCGCGTTCCCGAAGAATCCGCCAGGCTCTGTGCCGATCCAGGGGGCGTCCCGTTTTACTCAAAAACAGTTGGGGACATTTTGAGTTTTGTTTTTTCGCCAATCCGGGGCGTTCCCCCTCGAGATAGGTTTCGATTGCTTCCAGGCAAGGGGGCGCAACGGGGACCAAGCGCTCTTTTCCTCCTTTTCCCCGGACTCGGATCAAAGAGAGGTCGGCGCGTAATGAATCTGTTGTTGCACTCAAAGCTTCCGTGATGCGGAGGCCGCAGGCATAGAGGAGATGGAGAAGGGCACGATCTCTTAGGGGAAACCTTGCTCCCTTTCGGTCCATGTTGATCAGAAGGGCCAGGGTCTTCTTTCCAAGGATGGGGGGGAGGGTTTCGTCCAGGCGAGGTCCTCCCAGTTTTCGAGCAGGATCCTTTGGGATGTATTCCATCGCATGGAGGTAGCGGAAGAAGCCTCTGAGAACTGCCAGGGCCCTGGCAATGCTGGCGGGGGAGAGAGTTTGGCCGAGAAAGGTTAAAAAATTTTCCAGTTCTTCCCGGGACCGTTCTCCCGGAATGAGAGGATCCTTCTCCTTTGGACGCATCTTGTTTTGGTCCAGAAGAAAGGCCAAGTAGCGGTTTAGCTCCCGCCTGTAGGCGAGAAGAGTGTTTTGCGCGAGGCAGACTTCAACCTCGAGATAATCAAGGAAACTGGCGATCGCCTTTTTCATTGCTTTCCGATCTTACCCCCTTTCCCGCAGGAATCCCGAACCCATGAGGAAACCACGTTGATCCAAGTTCCAGGTTTTTCTCGCTCCCAGGAGTCTTCGATGGATTCCTTCGCATTCGTTGGGATCTCTTTCCTGGAGGGCATCTCCTTTTTTTTTCTCCCATGGAAGGGAATACTGTGTTGCTGAACCGGGGGATTTGAGCAAGGAAAAGGGTAGAACTGTGGTGAATACGGATCTGGAAGGTGCGAGCGGAGGTGCACAGGAAAGCGTTCAAAGCCCGGGCCACTCTTCCTCGATGGGGAAGAGCCGTCCCGGATTGTTCCGTCCTCTCTTCTGGGGAACAGCGGGGATCCTTGTGCTTTTGGATCTGAGTACAAAGGCTTGGGCTTTCTCCTTCCTTTCTAAATCCACAGATTTCCGCTTTTCTCCCCGCCACTCCGTTATTGATGGTTTTTTCTATTTGGCAAAGGTGGAAAACAAAGGCACCGTTTGGGGACTTTTCCAAAATGGAACGCTCCCCCTAACCCTCGTCAGGATTCTGATGGTTGCGGCCCTTCTTTTCTTTGCCTATCGAATCCGTTCCGGGGGAACCAAGCTTTTGGCTTTGGGAATGATTCTGGGTGGGGCCTTGGGAAACCTTTATGACAATCTTTTTTGGCAAGGAGGCGTCTTTCAAGGTGGGGGAGCCGTACGGGATTTCTTGGATTTCTATCTCCCGATTCCTTTCAGGGAGCAGCCTTATCATTGGCCGACCTTTAACATTGCCGATGCCTCCATCCTTGTCGGCGCTTTCCTTCTCTTTTTGGCCATGCACCGAGAAGACCGACATAACGCGAAGTCTTCCGGGGACCGGGTGGAGGAAAAAAAATGAATCCCAGGCTCCGAACCCCTCTCCTGGAAAACCTTGTTCTGGAGAGCCCTCTCATGCCCGCTTCCGGAACCTATGGAGCGGCTTTGGAGGGAAAGGAGTTTGGAAACCTGAAGGGCTTGGGAGCCATCGTTACCAAAACAGTGACTCCCAAGCCACGAGATGGGAATCCCCCGCCCCGTCTCGCCGAGACCCCATGTGGGATGCTCAACAGCATCGGTCTCGAAAATCCTGGTCTTGACCGCTACCTCGCGGAAGTTTTGCCAAGGGCATTGGAACTGGGTCCACCAGTCATCCTCAATGTAGGGGGAGAATCCCTGGAGGAGTTTGAATGGAGCGTAGAACGAGTCCAGGAAAGCGGTGTAGTTGCCTTGGAGATCAATCTTTCCTGCCCCAATGTTCAAGGGGGGGCATTGCCCTTCTCAACAGACCCGGATGCCTGTCTTGCCATTGCCTCCTCGCTCTGCACCCGCTCGGATCTGCCCCTCTTTTTTAAACTTTCCCCCAACACGCACCTTCTGACGGAGGTTGCTCAAGCGGCCGTTGCCGGGGGAGCCAAGGGTTTGACTCTGATCAATACTCTGCTGGGGATGGCCATCGATTGGCGTGGGGCCCGCCCCCGGATCGCCAAGGGTGTAGCAGGTCTTTCGGGACCTGCCATCAAACCTGTGGCTATTCGTTGTATTTACCAAGTGCGACAGGTCGTTCAGGTGCCCATTTTGGGGGTTGGGGGGATTCAAAATGCCGAAGATATTTGTGAATTTCTGGCTGCCGGCGCAACCGCCGTTCAGGTCGGGACCCAGCATTTTCGTGACCCACTTGCAGCGGTGCATTTGGCCCGTGATTTGGGAGAACTTTGCTACCGGGAAGATCTGTGTGTGGAAGACCTCCAGAATTGCCTCTTGAGGGATCGACAAAGCATAAATGGGAATTGAGGAGAGATCGTGCACCGACAAGAGGTCACAAAAGAGCTGGTAAAGAAGGCGATTCAGGCTTATCTCGAGATTGCCTATGGGACCCAGGAGGAGGGCGGTATCGGAATCCAAGTCCCTGAAGAAAACCCCTTCGGGGTTTTTGTGGATGAGACTCCTGTTCCTCGGGAACCTGGTGAAAGAGTTTTACATCGTTACTCCCTCCGTCTTGGCAATCGGGATTATCCGTATATGAAACTTCTTCTCCAAGAGCATATGGCGCGGGGGGCCTATTACTTTGGAGTAGACACCCACGATCACTTGGACATCCGGCCCGATTTCCCTGATTTCGAAGATTGGATGAGAGTCAAGCGTTCGAACTTCAAGCTCAGGGAAAAAATCGAAGAAACCTTTCGTGAGCGCGGAATCCCCACTCTGGGGAGCCTCAAAGACGAAATCCCCATGCCCCTGCATCCAGAGAAGGTCGGAGAGCATCGCGGGCGGATCCTGGTTGTCGATGATGAACGGGATGAGGCTGATATCCTTCGGAAATTGCTGGAAGGGGAAGGGTATGACGTGGACATTGCCCACAATGGAAGGGAAGCCTTAGAACTCCTGAGGCTTCGGCGGCCGTCCATGATTCTGCTGGATTATGAAATGCCCGAAATGGATGGTTTGCAGGTTATCCGGGAGCTGAAAAGTGATCAATCCACCCGGGATTTACCTATTTTGCTCTCCACTTCGAGCCAAGTCCTAGCCTCGGAACGGGATCAAGCTGATGAATTTTTGCCCAAACCTTTTGTAATTGAGGATCTTTTAGCTTTGGTCGAAAAGATGCTTTGTCGGAAATGAAAGTAGGGGGGTAAAAGTGGGGGAGTCACCCAATTGAGGGAGTCCTCTTCTCGCTTCCTCTTTCTCGCGTGTTTGTTTTAGGGGCGGGAATCGCTGGATCTTTTGGCTTTTTCCAAGCCGGTGGGATCTAAAGGGCTCGATGCCAGGGGGAAAAACCTCCTTGGAGTCCTTCGATTTTGGAGGGAAGGCAGAAACTTTAGACCCAAGGCTTTCTGCTTCGACTTCTTGGGCTTATTCTTTTTGGTCTTCCAATGGAACATTCCTCAGAAATTCCCCGTATGGAATCCAGATCGCAGTCCCGATTGGGACTCCCGATATTGGTGACTTTTTACCTCTTGGTTGCCATGAGCGCAGCCGGGGATGGTTTGAATGCCGAGGGTCGCCGAAGCCCTTTCCGTGGATCGAATCGTTCTTCCGTCAGTTCTGGGCATCAACCCGGGCCCTCCATCGGAATCGGGAACCATCCCAGGGATCGCTTGGGGAGGGGAATGGGCTATTGGGCATGGGGATTTGGAGCCTGGTGGGGGAGCCATTGGGTTTTTCTCCATGAGGGCCTGGTGGACCCGGGTCCTACCCTTGTCAAAAAATTAAGGAACTCACACGAGGATCTCACCGAGCTCCGTTCCATTTATCCTTTCTTTGATCCTGCGTCCCTCGGTTTCCCCGGAGTTCGAAGCTTTCGCCTTCCTGCACCTCGAGCCCCTTCGGTCTGATTGCCTTCAGTCCGGTCTCTCCTTCCGACAAGTAGAGGCTTTAAAGGTATTTCGAGTGTTCGGTTTTTTGAAAGTGATAAGGATGCAATTATGGCAATCGATTTTGGTTCCCTCCCGGTAAAGATCGGGAAGGGCTTGCAGAAAATCTTCGGCTCTCAAAATGAGCGCGAAATCAAACAGCTTCAACCTCTCGTCCAGAAGGTCAATTCTCTCGAAGACTGGGCCAGGGGGCTGGATCACGAAGCAATTTTAAAGCGGGTGGAGGAGTGGAAAACGAAGATCCAAGCGGGCGAGGCAAGCTTGGATGATGCTCTTCCGGAAATGTTTGCAATGACAAGGGTCGCGGGGGAGCGAACTCTGCAAATGCGGCACTTTGATGTGCAGATCCTGGGTGGGATCGTTCTTCACCAAGGAAAAATCGCTGAAATGGTGACGGGAGAAGGCAAGACCCTGGTCGCAACCCTCCCAGCTGCTCTGAATGCCCTTTCCGGCAAGGGTGTCTTTGTGGTCACAGTAAACGATTATCTCGCCCAGAGAGACCGGGACTGGATGGCCCCTGTCTACCAGTATTTAGGACTTAGCGTCGGAGCGATCCAATCCAACATGGGCTCTGAGGAAAGGCATCCCCAATATCGGAGCGATATCACCTATGGGACCAACAACGAGTTCGGTTTTGATTACCTGCGCGACAACATGAAAGTGGTCCTGGAGGACCAGGTCCAGAAGCGTTTGAACTACGCCATCATTGACGAAGTGGATTCCATCCTGGTGGACGAGGCGAGGACTCCCTTGATCATTTCGGGTCCACCCGAAGGGGACACTGACAAGTATTTGATTGCCGATCGCATCGCGAGGCAGCTCAAGGAGGGAGAGGATTTTGAGGTCAAGCTGAAAGAAAAGCAGGCCCTCCTTTTAGAAACCGGGATCGAAAAAGCAGAAAAGATGGTGGGGGTGGACTCCTTTTATTCGGATCCGGCTCACATGGAATGGCCTCACAATATTGAGCAGTCACTGCGGGCCCATTATATCTACCAGTTGGATAAGGACTATGTGGTCAAGGGTGATGAAATCATCATTGTCGATGAGTTCACTGGCCGCTTGATGCCTGGGCGGCGTTGGAGTGACGGGCTTCACCAGGCGGTGGAAGCCAAGGAAGGGATCAAACCCAAACAAGAGAACCAGACACTCGCGACCATTACCTTTCAGAATTACTTTCGGCTCTTTGAAAAGATCGCCGGAATGACAGGGACGGCAATGACCGAGGCGGGGGAGTTCTCCAAGATCTATAAGTTGGACGTGAACATGATTCCGACCAACCGGCCCCTGATCCGCAGGGACCAGGATGATCAGATCTTCCTTTCGGACACCGATAAGTACGACAGAATTGCCGCCGAGGTAAAAGAAAAGCTGAGTGAAGACAGGCCTGTTCTGATTGGGACGACTTCGATTGAAAAATCCGAGAAGCTCTCCCGGAAACTCAGCTCCGTGGGGATCAAACATGAGGTGCTCAATGCAAAGCACCATGAGAGAGAAGCCCAGATCGTAGCGAAGGCGGGTGAACGCGGGAGTGTTGTTGTTGCTACGAACATGGCGGGGCGTGGGACGGACATTAAGTTGGGAGAGGGGGTTGTTCGGGGAGAATGCCAGCATCCCGAGACTGGGGAAACCTGGTGTTGCATCGGCTGCGAACGACCCGAAAAGGCTAACAATTGTGCGAAGTGTTTTAAGAAGCAGGCCCATTCGGACTCTTGGGCCGGTGGGATCTTCCAGCGCTGTGTTCAAGGGGAAAAGGCCCGGAAGTTCTTCAAAAAATCCGGCATGGCGCACCCTTGGTCTGAAGAGACGAACTGGAATGATCCTCCCTGCGGGTTGCATATTATCGGAACGGAGCGTCACGAGGCCCGTCGGATTGACAACCAGCTCCGCGGTCGTTGCGGTCGCCAAGGGGATCCCGGGTCTACTCGCTTCTTTCTCAGTTTCGACGATGATCTCATGCGAATCTTCGCCCGTGATTGGGTGAAAACGGTGATGGAAAAACTCGGCCTGAGGGAAGGAGAAGCCATCGAAGCCCCCATGGTGTCCCGAGGCATTGCCAAAGCTCAAAAACGGGTAGAGGACCGAAACTTCGAAATTCGAAAAAGCCTTCTTGAGTATGACGAGGTCATGGATAAGCAGCGTAAGTTTATCTATGGACAACGTCAGGAAGTCCTGGAGGGGAAGGATCTTGAAGGAAAGCTCAAGGGGATGTTTGAGGACCAAACGGATGAAATCCTCAAGCTTTGCATTCCTGAGAAAGAAGAGGAACCTGTTGATGTGGAGCAGCTCAAGGAGTGGTGGCTGCACAAGTTCGGTCAGGAAGAGGGGATGCCGAATTTTGAAGCGATTCCCCGAAACGACCTGTTTGATGAGATGCAGGCGGCCTTTGACAAGCGCCTCGCTCTCCGCAAAGAAGAGCTTGGGGAGGAAGACTTTGACGCCATTCTTCGCTTTTTGCTTTTGGACGCGATGGACCAAAAGTGGAAAGACCATTTGAAGGCGATGGATGCTTTGAAAGAAGGGATTGGACTTCGGGGTTATGCCCAGGTCGATCCAAAGAACGAATATAAAAAGGAAGGCTTTCAGAAGTTCAATCTCCTCAAGGAGAGTATTGGGCGTCAAGTAACGGACCTGTTCTTCCGCGTGGATATCAGGAAGGAGGATCTCCAAATGGAAGATCCCTTCTCCGGTGGGGGGCAGATGCCGATGGCCCCTCAGATGCCTTCAGATCCTGAGGAAGCCAAGGCCATGATCGAAGCGATGGCTGCGGCCGGGCAGCTTCCCCCAGAAGTCATGGAAGCCTTGCGCAATGGTGCCGAGATCGTTGTCCAGCCTGAGGGAGTCTCCCTCCAGGAACCTGCAAGTCCGGGAGAGGCTCAGGAAGAAGCTCCTCCCAAGGAGGTTCCTGTGGAACTTCCAAGCGAAGAGGAGGTTGTACCCGTTGCTGCGGAGCTTCCCTTCGAGGGCAAGAAGCCCGGGCGCAACGATCCCTGCCCCTGTGGCTCGGGAAAGAAGTTTAAGAAGTGCCACGGAAAGATCTCCTGAGTTTGGGAGCTGAACCATCCACATCTCCAAGAAGGAAACCGATCGCACGATCGGTGCTCCTTCTCTATCAGCTTGTTTTCTTGATGGGGATCGTGGGGTACCTCCCCATCTTTCTTTGGCGTCTTCTGGGAGATCCGACCTATCGCAAGGGCCTTAGCCAACGATTTGGGAGGCTCGATCGCTTTTCGGCGGGTGGAGGAGATCAACCAGTTCTCTGGGTGCATGGGGTGAGCGTCGGGGAAGTCCGAGGTGCGAAACCCTTGGTGGAACGCCTGGAGAAGGAGTTTCCTGACCATCGCGTCCTGGTGAGCGCGACCACTCCTACCGGAGCCCGAGTGGCTCGAAGGATCTATGGCGAAGACCGGGTTTTCTTTTTCCCCCTCGACTTCGGCTCCTTTCCGCGACGCGCTCTGGACACCTTGCGACCTAGGGCTGTCCTCCTGATGGAATTGGAGATCTGGCCCAATTTCTTGGATACCGCAGAGCGCCGAGGGGTCCCGGTCATGGTTGTGAATGGTCGCATTTCGGAACGGAGCTTCAAAGGATATCGCCTGGTTCGAAAGCTCTTACCCCAATTTGATCGCATTGATCTGTTTTGTGTCCAAAACCAAACCTACGCGACCCGGCTCGCCTCCCTGGGCGTTTCCCAAGATCGAATCCGACAGACCGGAAACCTGAAATACGACGGACTTGAAATCGCGGCGGAAGCGCCTCCAAAGGATCCGGCCCTGTCTTCTCTTCTGGGGATCAAGGAGGGGGAAATCGTGATCGTTGGGGGATCCACTCATGCAGAGGAAGAGACGGCCCTCGGTGGGGTGGCCGTAGAAGTTGAGCGCCGGACGGGAAGGCCTGTTCGGCTCGTTGTGGCTCCTCGGCATCCGGAACGAGGGGCCTCTGTTGCAAAGGATCTTGTCCGCATTCTTAAGGGGGAGGACCGTCTAAAGCATCCGGTATTACGGCTGACCCATGTCCGAGAAGGGAAAGAAGAAGTGCCTCCCGGATCCTGGTTGGTCGCGGACACAATTGGCGAATTGCTTCGAATTTATACCCTTGCGGACCTGGTCTTTGTCGGCGGGAGTTTGGTGAGCCACGGGGGGCAAAACATGCTGGAACCCTTGGCCCTTCGGAAACCAACGATTGTGGGCCCCCATGTCTGGAACTTTCGGGTAGATGTGGACCTCTTTTTGGACGTTGGTGGTTTGATCCAAGTACAGAGTGAAAAAGAGCTTCTGAAGGAAGCCGTTTCTTTGTTGGGCTCAAAGGAAAAGGCGAAGGACCTGGTGGACCGTGCCGGCAGCATTCTCCTTGAAAATAAAGGAGCTACCGAGCGAACCTTCAGTGAAATTCTCCCCCTTTTAAGACCTTCGGGGTTTCCTCCTCCAAGCATCAAATAGAAGTTTCCCTCCCCAAATTCCGAAAGGATTCCAGAGATTGGCTGTTATGATCCTTCCCCGTTTCCGAGCGATTTAGCTGCTTTTTTCTTTCTTTGCCAAAATGGTTTTTTGAGCCCCAATTTTTAAATAGGTACCTTCAATGTCCAAGGAACTCCGCGTATTCACCTCCGAATCTGTCAGTGCTGGTCATCCCGATAAGGTTTCTGACCGCATTTCCGATGCTGTCTTGGATGCATGTCTGGCGCAGGATCCAAAGAGCCGCGTTGCTTGTGAAACTCTTTGCACGACGAACTTTGTATGCTTGGCAGGAGAGATTACCACCGAAGCCCAAGTCGACTATGAGGCCGTTGCCAGGAAGGCCATTGCCTCCATCGGATACAATGACAAGGACCTTGGGTTTGACGCGGAAAGCTGCGAGGTCATGGTGCGCCTCGACCGCCAATCTCCTGATATTTCGATGGGTGTGGATGAAAGCTCCGACAAGGAACAGGGGGCCGGGGACCAAGGCTTGATGTTTGGCTATGCCTGCCGTGAGACAGAAGTCTTGATGCCCTTCCCTATCCACTATTCACACCGCATCCTCCAGTCCTTGGATCAAAAGCGGAATTCCGGTGAGCTGGCTTGGCTTCGGCCCGACGCCAAGTCCCAAATCTCGGTTGTTTATGGGGAGGATGGCAGCCCCAAAAGGATTCACTCGGTTGTGGTTTCTACGCAGCACAGCCCCGATGTTGAGCATGCGGAGATCGAAACCGAAGTCCAAAAAGTTGTGAAGTCTGTCATTCCCGAGGGATTCTTGGATGCGCAGACCCGCTTTTTTATCAATCCCACGGGACGTTTTGTGGTCGGGGGTCCGCAGGGAGACTGCGGTTTGACGGGCCGGAAGATCATTGTGGATACCTACGGGGGGATGGGACGGCACGGTGGAGGGGCCTTTTCGGGCAAGGATCCATCCAAGGTGGACCGTTCCGCAGCCTATGCAGCTCGATGGGTGGCAAAAAACCTGGTTGCGGCCGATCTTGCCGACCGGGTTGAAGTGCAGGTGAGCTATGCCATTGGAGTTGCGGAACCCATTTCGGTTCTCGTGGATTCTTTTGGGACGGGAAAGGTCGAGGAGGGGGTTCTGGAGGCTCTGGTCAGGGAACATTTTGACTTACGTCCCAAGGCCATCATCCAAGAGCTGGATCTTCTTCGGCCGATCTACCAAGCCACCGCAGCCTATGGGCATTTTGGGCGCGTTGAGGTGGACTTTCCCTGGGAACGTTTGGACCGGGTGGAAGCCCTGAAGTCAGCCGTTTCCTGAAAGACGGGATCTTGTGGGAAATCTCGGGGAATCTCCGAGGCCTTTCAAAAGCAATGGGGGGTCTTTTTCCGGGAAATATCTGGCAAGAACCCTTTATCGATCTATTCGAATCTTTCGATAGATACTCTTGACAGCTCCCCTGGGGCTGGTTGTGATGGGTGTCCACGGAACGGACCCTGTGAAGAATCGGGGTCTTTTTGTCGCGAAATCGCAGAGAAATATTGCAGAGAAATATTGAGGAAAACAATGGTCGAAACCAGCGAAAAACCCCAGTTCAAGGTCGCGGACCTTTCCCTGGCTGAATGGGGTCGGAAGGAGATCCTTCTGGCGGAAAAAGAGATGCCGGGGCTTATGGCCCTTCGGGAAAAATTCGGTCCTAAGAAGGTCTTGAAAGGTGCCCGGATCGCGGGCTGCCTTCATATGACCATTCAAACGGCTGTTTTGATTGAAACCCTTGTGGAGTTGGGGGCCGATGTTCAGTGGTCTTCCTGCAATATTTTCTCAACCCAAGACCATGCTGCTGCGGCCATCGCCAAGGCGGGCATTCCGGTTTATGCCTGGAAAGGGGAAACGGAGGAAGAATACGAGTGGTGCATTGAGCAGACCCTGGTCTTCCCTGATGGCAAGCCCCTCAATCTGATTCTGGATGACGGGGGAGATCTCAGCAAGTTGGTCCATGACAAGCACCCCGAGTTTTTGGAAGGAATCCGGGGGATCTCCGAGGAGACCACCACAGGAGTTCACGCTCTCGAGCGCATGCTGAAGGAGGGGACACTGAAAGTCCCCGCCATCAATGTCAACGACTCTGTGACCAAATCCAAGTTTGACAACCTTTATGGGTGTCGCGAGTCCCTTGCCGATGGGATCAAGCGCGCCACCGACATCATGGTTGCAGGGAAGGTCGTCTGTGTTGCAGGCTATGGCGATGTGGGCAAGGGCTGTGCCCAGTCCATGCGTGGCTTTGGTGCCCGTGTCCTGATCACCGAAATCGATCCCATCTGCGCCCTCCAGGCTGCAATGGAAGGATTCGAGGTTGTGACGATGGAAGAGGCCGCTCCCTTGGCGGATATTTTTGTGACCTCCACAGGTTGTTGCGGAGTCCTTCGCGGGGAACACCTCGAGAAGATGAAAGACGAGGCCATCGTCTGCAATATCGGCCACTTTGACACCGAAATCGATGTCGCCTATCTGGAAGGCCGCGCAGACATCAAAAAGGAAGAGGTGAAACCCCAAGTGGACCGCTACACCTTCCCCGATGGTCACAGCATCATCCTTCTTTGTGAAGGCCGACTCGTGAACCTGGGCTGCGCGACGGGACACCCTTCCTTTGTCATGAGCAATTCCTTTACCAACCAGGTTCTGGCTCAAATCGAACTCTGGGAACGTCCCGAGGCTTACAAGGTGGGTGTCTACCGCCTCCCGAAGCATCTCGACGAAGAGGTCGCCCGGCTGCATTTGGCCAAGTTGGGTGTCCGTCTTTCCAAGCTGACTCCCGAACAGGCTGAATACCTCGGTGTTCCCGTGGACGGTCCCTTCAAACCGGATCACTACCGCTACTGATCGGAAGCTCTTTTTGAGAAGAGTGCCTCCCTAGTGGGTCGCCTCTCCTGAAGACCCTGGCGAGAGCCCCCCTGTTTCTTGTTCCGAGAAACGGGGGCTTTTTCTTTTAGGGGCTCTTGGGTTATCATTTCTTTTGCCCCATTTGTGTTTCTGGAAAGCCCCCGGAGAGGCTTCCTTGATGAGAGGCCGTGGATGATGCTGGACAAGATGACGCTGGATAAGCGGCCCTCCCACTTCGAGGAAACGAGCAAAGGATTCGAAGTTTATGAGAAGTGATTCCCTTTCAAGGTCATCAAAGCAAGCTGGTTTTACTTTGATCGAGATCTTGGTCGTGATTGTGATCCTGAGCCTCCTGATGGCCTATCTTCTACCCAAGATTGGTGCGGCCAATGAGTCTGCCAAGCAGTTTGCCTGCAAATCCAACCTAACCCAAAACTTCTATGCACCCTTTCAGGCCTACAAAACATCTCATGATGGGAAGCTCCCGAAACCCTCAGGGATTCACATGCTTTGGGCGCTCTGGAAGAGTGGCACGATCGAACATACCGAGAAAAACTTGGAGAAGTTTTTCTGTCCCGGGGTAGAGCATGGGGGAGAAGAGGACCGCGAGGAGGAGTTGAAAGCTTTGGGACCGGACAATATCTGGAAGGTTCGGGAAGATTTTACCTCTGAGGATACGGATTACGCAGTCATTGCCAAGCGACGCAAGATGGACAGCGGGCGGACGCCCTGGATGGCTGATGATAACCAATTTGGGAACAACCATAAAAATGGGATCAATGTTCTCTATGGAGATGGGACTGTGAAATTCCTGACGCGTGACAAGGAGCTGCAGGAATGGTGGGATGAGGAGGATCCCGACTTTGTTTTCCCCGTAGGACCGACCTCTCCACACCCCGACCTCCAAAAGCTCACAAACGGCTCGGATACCTGAGTTTTCTCGGAGGACGGAGACCCCGATGAACCAAGGACATTCCTCCAGAGGTTCCAGAGTGCCTTTTCCAAGGGATGGCAGGTAAAGGGGAAGCTGTTTTTTGGGTTTACTTGGGTTTTCCGGGTATACTTTTCCCGCCCTTTCTTTTTTCGATTCTACTTCCTTATAGATTTGGCCAGAACATGAACTGGAAGTCTCTTTCTGTCATCGCCCTTCCCCTTCTTCTCGCAGGTTCTCTTGTCGCTCAGGACGGGAGCAGACGTTGGAAGCTCAGCACTTCTTACCAGAAGCTCAGGCCGATCTCCCTGCGCACAGGTCCCTCCGAGGACAGCTACAAGACCTATTGGTACGTGGTGTTAAAGGTGAAAAACGAGACGGGTGAAGAGCGCAAATTGAACCTGGCTGCATGGGCTTTGACCCCCCAAGTGCGCAAACAAAAGCTTTCTTATGCAGGGCTCTATCCGGAAGTGACAGAAGCCATCTCCAAGCGTGAGGGAAAGAAACTCGTGAATCTTCTGGCGGCTCCCAAATCGATTGGAGCCGGGAAGAGCTTGGACCTGGTGGTGATTCTGCCGAACCTCTCTCGTTACGCGAATGATATTGATCTTCGGATCAGTGGACTTGCTTCGAGGATTTATCGGGTGGGGGCGCACTCTTGGCTGGAGGATACCCAGCTTTCGATCCGCTTTAAAAGGATCGGGGATGAATATGATGTGACCACCCATCCCATCATGGACAAGGGGCAGAGCTGGGTCACCGTTGCCCGAAAAAAGGTTCGCTAATCATCCCTTAAAAGCCCGTCTCTCCATAGAGGAGGATTCCACGGGCATGGTAGGCCTCTCGTAGATCCAGGCTTCGCTCACGCAGGTCGGAGACAAAGGCGCGGAATCCCAGGGATAGTTTTTTGTTCCACCTCTTCTTGAGGCCCAGGTGGGACTCGATATAGGTCATCACCAGGGACCCCGTCGTTCTCTGAAGCGACCCACCCACCAGAAGTTCCACGCCCCCACCCAGGGGGGCTTCTAACTCCAATTCGGAGAGGAGAGTTTGCCCGCGATACCCCACAAGGGTGGGGATAGGAGTGGTAGAGGGCGCGAAGAAAAAGGTCGAAAGCGTCCGATTCCTGGTTTTGGTCCAGGAGGTGGCTCCATGGAGCCTTGTTTTCCCCACCGGAATCAGGGTTCCTGAGATCCCGTAGGCGTCCCTTCTTCGTTCCGTCGAACTGAGATTGTTGGAGCGCCGATCCCAGGCGGCGAAAACGGTCAGGTTCTGGTCCTTTTCCCATTTTTGCCGAAGGTCCAAGCGCAGCCGGCTGCCAAGTTCAGCCTGGGTTTCAGTGGGTTTGGCTCCTCCGCTTGCGAGCCCGAGGATCCGGAGGCGAAGGCGGGTTCCTTCGTGGGGCTTCCAGGCAATGTTGCCCTCCGGAGCGTGCCGCTCCAGGCTTCCCGAACGGAAGTCCGAATCGCTGGGTTCCAGGTCAGGGAGTTGGAGTTTTTGGTGGGAATAGCTGTACCCAAGGCGGAGGCTGAGTTGGGGGAGCAGCAATCCTTCGATCGAAAGGCTGAGGCTTCGCTCCTGCATCCGGGTCACAAGAGTCAGATCCTGTCGGACCAGGAGATTGCTCGGAGGAGATGTCCGGAGGGTGCGGTCGAAGCGGGTGAAGAGGCTTCTGTTCCGTTGGTCGCTGAGGATTCCCTCGATGTCCAAGGTCCAATCTTCTCCGAGAGGACGTTCCAAGAGAAGGATGATGTTCCCTTCGCGTTTGTTGCCTCTCCCCAGGCCCAAGGTTTCCGTTGTGAAGGCGGAACTGTCGAGACCTTGGAGCGTCCCTTCTTCGACATGGCGAACGCTTTGATAGCTGCCGCCAAGACTGATATCGAGGGTGTTGCGTCCAAGGAAAGCCTCGGTTCTCCACCGGAGTCTGGCATCGGGTCCTCGGAAGGAGGAAACGGAGCGGCTTTTTTCGCTCTCTGTGACCAGGGGATCGATGGAGGAGGGGCGGGAGTAGTCGAGGTCCTCTCTGCGGCGGCCGTTGCTATAGCCCAGTTCGAGGTCCACCAAGGAGTCTGACTTACCCCAGGTTTTTGCCAGGCTCCAGCGGTCTTCGAGGCTGAAGAGGTCAATGGGGATCCCTTGGACAGGGACC
>Ga0256841_1001867_pt1 | contig 17384 bp, 17 predicted proteins | sample 356308metaG_FD_185971 | JGI IMG/M metagenome (GOLD analysis project Ga0256841, IMG submission 185971) | Hydrothermal vent microbial communities from Mid Atlantic Ridge, Atlantic Ocean - 356-308 | ecosystem: Environmental > Aquatic > Marine > Hydrothermal vents | place: Atlantic Ocean: Mid... | reverse complement strand
GACGCCCAATCGATCTGCCTCTTTATGACTCATCGTAATCTGCTCCTCTGCCACGGGCCCCTCCTGAAACCAAAAGGGGACATTTTAGAATTGGACAAAGAGGACATTACTGCTTTGGGCTAACATGCACTGTGGACTGATTTGACAATCAGCCGCCGAGCCAACACACTAGGCGGTTTCATCCCCTTGGAAGGACCATGGCGAAAACCGAATCATTCGACAAAGAAGCGCTGCTTGAATGTGGCTATGGCAGGATGTTTGGCAAGGGGAATGCCCAACTGCCGGTCGGCAACATGTTGATGGTGGATAGAATCGTCAAGATCACCGACGAAGGCGGCGCCCATGGTCGTGGCGAGATCATCGCCGAGCTGGATATCAAGCCCGACCTGTGGTTTTTCGCCTGCCATTTCCCTGGCGACCCGGTCATGCCCGGCTGCCTCGGCCTCGATGCCCTGTGGCAACTACTCGGCTTCTTCCAGGTCTGGAGCGGCCATCCTGGGAAAGGCCGCGCGCTCGGTGTCGGCGAGGTCAAGTTCACCGGTCAGGTTCTGCCCACCGCGAAAAAGGTCACCTACCATATCGATATAAAGCGAGTGATCGCGCGCGCGCTGATACTCGGCATCGCCGATGGCCGCATGGAAGTAGATGGCCGCGAGATCTACAAGGCCAAGGATCTGCGCGTCGGCCTGTTCAAATCCACGGATGATTTCTAAGTCCCGTACATTCCATCCGCCTCATAATACAGTTTAACCCATACGGATGCGCCGCACATAAGGGCATCTCGAAAAATCGAGATGCCCTTATGTGCCACCCGTTTCGATCACGATAAGCGATGGAAAATATGAGCAAAGAGGATATCGCATTTTCTCTTTGCGACGTGAAAGTGCCATGGAAGGCATTTTTCGAGATCCCATCTAGCAGGATATTGAAAAAGTCCTTCCATCGACTTTTTCAACGACGGAACCGGAAAATGCGGTTTCCCGATTCCCTCATTTTCAGTGACTTACAGTTTTTCAATGGCCTGTAGATCCTGGACAAGCGACGCGCGGACATTCTCCGCTATCGGTGCGACCACCGCATTGCACTCCGGGTGATCGATACCCGCGCTGATCGCCTTGCCTGACCTGGCGGCATCGACCATGCCGGGACTCAACTGAAAACGCATGAAATGCACGGATGAGGTCTTGCCTTCGTCGGCGCGTTCCAGATCCTCGTCGGCGATCGCCCATACCGGATCGAAGCCATCGACACGCATCCATACCTTGTCCTCGATTCCAACCAAACGGGTCAACGCATCGCGCCGCTCATCCTCGTCCGGGTATTCCAGCATGAAGGTCGCTTTCCAATTGTCGCCATCCGGAATCAGCGGGTTGTAGGCTTCCAGCTCCTCCTCGATTCCCGCCGCCTCGAAGATGCGTTCGATACGCAGCATCTCTTGCACCTGATATTGCATCGTCAGGGTATCCTCGAAGTAGAGGGTCGCATGATCACCGATCGGCAACTGACGGCTTTGCTTGTGACGCATCACCCGGGCACGGAACTCGGGACGAACCTCGGCATATCTCTCTAGTGAAAAAAGGTCTGCGCGCGTGAGCTTATTCATCGTCATATTCCGTAGGCTATTCTCATCAGGGTTATTGGGTGTTCTGGCTCGCTGCCATCACCCAGACCGTTAGCGATATGCTCGCCGGCCATCGCGCAATCACTGGTGTAATGATCCGCCTCGGCCTGCTTCACCCGATTGAACACCGGCCGGCCGATCTTCATCGCGTATTTATGAAACTCCTTCTTTACCGCATAGGTGCCATCGTGGCCAGAGCAACGTTCTATGGCGATGACCTCGGTATCCGGCACCAGTTGCAACATGTCGCGGGTCTTCATGCCGATGCGCTGCACGCGTTGATGACAGGCAACATGGTAGGCCACCTTGCCCAAGGGTTGCTTGAAGTCGGTGTTCAGCAGACCGCTCTTATGACGCAAGGCCAGATACTCGAACGGGTCGAAGATCGCCGCGGCAACCTTGGCGACCTCGGCATCGTCCGGAAACATCAGTGGCAGTTCCTGCTTGAACATCAATACGCAGGACGGCACCGGCGCAATAATGTCGTGGCCGACATCGACCAACTTTGCGAGTTCGGGGATGTTCGCCTCCTTGGCCTTCCTCACCGATTCCAGATCACCCAGTTCGAGCTTCGGCATGCCGCAGCAATGTTCCTTGTCCGCCAGCACCACCGGAATGCCATTGTGCTCCAGCACGCGCACCAGGTCCAGACCGATGCGCGGGTCGTTGTAGTTGCCATAGCAGGTTGCAAACAGCGCTACCTTGCCGGTCGTCCCATCGCTTGGCTGGGCATCACCGTTCACCGGACGAAACCGTTTGCGCAGCGTATCACTGTGATATTTCGGCAAGCGCGCGCCCTTGGCGATGCCAAACTCGGCTTCGAGAATTTCGCGAAACCCGTCGGAACGGTTCACCGCATTCACCGCCTGGACGACGATAGGTATGCCAGCCAGCTTGCCGACGGCATCGGTGGCGCTGAGCATCTTGTTACGAAAACTGGTGCCTTCCTTGTGAAAATGCACTGCCTTGGCGCGCAACATCAGGTGCGGAAAATCCACGTCCCATTCATGCGGAGGCACGTAGGGGCATTTGGTCAGGAAGCACAGATCACACAAATAACAGTGATCCACGACATGCCAGTAGTCCTTCTGAGTAACACCATCGACCTCCATGGTATCGCTTTCGTCAACCAAGTCGAACAAGGTCGGAAACGCATTACACAGGCTGACGCAACGCCGACAGCCATGGCAGATATCGAACACGCGTTCCAATTCGCCGAACAGGTTCTTCTCATCCCAGAATGTCTCGTCTTGCCAGTCGATCGGATGCCGGGTGGGCGCCTCCAGACTGCCTTCGCGTACTGTCGCCATTGCTGTATCTGCCTCGATGGTGTGAAAGGTCTTCCATCAATCCACAAGCTGCGGCAAACTGATGGAATGCCTCTCGTCCTGAAAAAGGAAGTGAAGGGAAACACAGGCCACCCTTCACTTCCCAATTGGGTCGACGCTTAGCTATCCAGCGCGTCCAGCGCCTTCTGGAAACGGTTCGCGTGAGAGCGTTCCGCTTTCGCCAGGGTTTCGAACCAGTCGGCAATCTCATCGAAGCCTTCGTCACGCGCGGCCTTGGCCATGCCCGGGTACATATCAGTGTACTCATGGGTTTCACCGGCGATGGCCGCCTTCAGATTGTCGGCGGTGGCACCAATCGGCAGACCGGTTGCCGGATCACCGACTTCTTCCAAATACTCCAGATGGCCATGCGCATGGCCGGTTTCACCTTCCGCGGTAGAGCGGAATACAGCGGCGACGTCGTTGTAGCCTTCGACGTCGGCCTTGGCCGCAAAGTACAGATAACGGCGGTTGGCCTGGGATTCGCCGGCAAACGCGGCTTTCAGATTGTCTTCGGTCTTACTACCTTTCAGAGACATTGTGTTCTCCTCCTGAAGTGTTACAAGGGCTTGCGCCCACGGATGCATCCGGCATGGCTGCCAGGTGCGGAAACTATAGTGTGCCGAACCAAGGGATTGAAATTGATAGTTTATATGGAAGCGATAGCAAAAAACTATGACAACCATTCAGCTCGCAACTGAAATACGTCATCCCTGCGTTGAGAAACGGTCATTTACACGCGTAAACTCACATTTTCCGCCTTGCTCTGACACATTTCAGCGGCAATCCGCGCAATGACGGCGCCATTTTCCCTACCGGCTGAGTAGTAATTAACAGGCCGTCGAAAAATGGCATTTTTCAATGGCCATTTTCGATGACTGCAAGTCATTGGAAATGAAGGGACCAGGAAATCGCATTTTCCGCTTCCGTCGTTGAAACAATCCATGGGAGGACTTTTTCAACATCCCGTTAAGCTATGCTTCGTCGGCCGATGGCGCGAAGGTAACACAGCTCAGTCCACTCGCAGCGATTCCCTGCTTCAATGCTTGAATCGCGCGTGGACGCGGAAAGCTCTTGCGCCAGGCAATGGCCACCACCCGCCTAGGGCTGCGTTCGGCAAAACGTCGGATGCTCAGCAGACGTTGCGAAAACCGGTCCGCGCCGGCGGCGGTACAGGGCAATACAGTAATACCCAAACCACTCGCGACCATGTAGCGAATCGTCTCCAATGAGCCACCCTCCAGACTCTTCTGCATGCCGTTCTCGCTGCTGCTGGAAGCGAGACACTCTGGGCAGATCTCCAACACCTGATCGCGGAAGCAATGGCCCGCCCCAAGCATCAGGACCGTTTCGCTGGGCAGCTCGCCCATCTTGATGCGGTCACGTCCCGCCCATGGGTGAGAGCTGGGCAACAATAGCACGAAGGGTTCTTCGTAAACCGCTTCCACGTTGACGCCCGGCAACTGGAACGGCAGCGAAATGATGATCACATCCAGATCACCCTGCTTCAGTTTTTCCGCCAGGTTTGCTGTATAATTTTCTTCTATCATCAATGGCATATCTGGCGTCGACTCGGCCAGCAAGGGAATGAGATGCGGAAAAAGATAAGGACCAATCGTATAGATCGCCCCGACGCGCAACGGTCCGGCCAGCTGATTTTGACCCTGCTTGGCCAGTTGATGAATGCAATCGGCCTCTTCCAGCACGCGTTGCGCCTGGGTCACGATGCGTTCACCCACCGGCGTGACACTGACCTCACCCTGGCCGCGCTCGAACAAAGCCACCCCCAACTCCCCTTCCAGCTTGCGCACCGCGACGCTCAGGGTCGGTTGACTGATGTAACAGGAATCGGCGGCGCGCCCAAAATGCCGTTCACGGGCTACCGCGACAATATACTTAAGCTCACTCAGCGTCATGAAATCTCTGCGTTACACCCGGAAAATCCGATGAATGCCTACGTACGTTTCTCTACTTATCCTAGCCGTTAAATGCGAACCATGCACTTTCCTCGATGAATCGAATTCTTGGCTGCTCACAAATGCGGAATAGCCACCGATAAAAAGCGCTAGGATCCGCTAAGGTTTGTTTAATACAATAGTTGGCATTTTGCGAGCATGAACATCCAGGCAGACCCTATGTGGCCCGACACTTTTTTCGACAACACCCCAGCGGGCACCCTGCGCTTGTTGCAGATCACCGATCCGCATATCTTCAGCACGACCAGCGGCCACCTGCTGGGCGTGGACACGCGCGAGTCACTGCGTCAAGTCATCGAGCGCGTGAATGTCGAGGAACTCGCGCTGGACGCCGCGCTGTTGACCGGCGACATCGTACACGATGAGGGCGATGAAGGTTATGCCGCCGTGCGGCGTATTCTGACGCAGCTCCCGGCACCTGTCTATTGTTTACCCGGCAATCATGACGAACGCACGAAAATGGCATTGCTGGATCATGGCAACACCCATATCGACAAGCAGGTATTCCTCGGCGACTGGCAGATCGTTCTACTCGATTCGGTTTTGCCGGACCAAGAGGGTGGCTTCCTCAACGAGGAGGAACTCGGCTTTCTACAGCGAGCGCTGGAAGCTCACCCAGATCACCATGCCCTGATCTGTCTACACCATCACCCCGTTCCGATCGGCAGCGCCTGGATGGACAACATCCGCCTGCGCAACGGCGACGAATTTCTTGCCTTGCTGGATCGTCATCCCCAAACGCGCGGCGTAATCTGGGGACATATTCACCAAGAATTCGAGAGCATGAAAAACGGGCTGCGACTGCTCGGTTCACCATCCACCTGCATCCAATTCATGCCCGGTAACGACCACTTCGCCATCGACCCGCAACCGCCTGGGTTCCGCTGGCTCGCGCTACTCCCGAATGGCGAGATTCGCTCGGCAGTTCGCCGCGTCGCGAGCATCGACGCGGGGCTGGAGATAGACTCCTTCGGCTACTGAAAACGCGTGGCGCCGGCATTGCCATCGGCCGAGACAAACCATGCTTTTCCCCCACGGGTCTATTATCATTGTTGTATCACAACACGCGCGGTCCGATCATCGATGAAAGCCTATCCATCACGCACCCCCACCCTGTGCTGCCTCCTCCTGTTCAGCGCCAATGGCGCATGCAACCAAGGATTTCCTCCACCGCCCGGTCCCTACGGACTCGCCAGACAGGCCACTGAGCAGCCGGTCGAGGCGCCCAGCCACCCATTAGAAGAACAGACCAAGCCCGTCGCGCTCCCTCGCGACGCCCGCGTGCCGCCGGCAGACGCTTTTCGTCCTGCATCGGACGCCCCCGCAGATACTTCCCCGGCGGCGACCGCCATGGACAAAGCCGTGAAACCCGCAGGATTCACTTCGATATTCGCGGACCCGCCTGCCAACAAGGCACATTGGCGGACACAGGCGGAAAGCAAGCCGGCACCGCCGGAAAATTCCATCGACACCACGCCACCGAAAACCAGAAAGCCCGCGCTGCCAAGCGCGCAATTCGGCCCGGTATTCGGCACACCCGCGATCAAGACGCCCGTTCCAGTCGAAACCGAGACACATCGAACCACAAGCCCAACAAATGATGGTGAAACACCATTCGCGACCCTCCCGTCGACGACAACCGGAACGATGCGCGAAAAACAAGCGCCCGGAACGGCGGACACACCGAAAGTCATGCCGGCCTACCCACGGCCCGGGTCTTCAGAAAGCCACGCTGAAAGCGGCGACGCTACCCCAAACCCGCCAAACTGGCGGTTCGCCCCGGCCGACACCCCGAAAACCGGCCGCCCCACGACCCGAAGCAGGACCAATATCCCGGCAAAAAAACCACGACCGACATCCCCGGCGATGTGGCCGCCCGTATCCGCCCACCCAGAAGCTGGCAACATCCACATCCCGGACAATGCCAACGTGCTGCACCCACCGAACGCCAGCATCCAGATGCGCTGGCCCGCGCCAGCCAGCGCTCCGCTGACACCACCGACACCCGCTGTCGCGCCCAGCGAAGGCGGAAAGATCAAGAGCGCGCGCAGCCTGTACGACGCGCTGACCAGACCATCAGGTAACGCACATCAGACAACGACGCGAGACGCTCTCGCCTACCCTCCGGACCAAACCTTTCGGCCCGACGCCTCGGCATCCACGCGGAACGGCTATCCAGGGCATGCCGGCCGTGGACGAAGCGGTTACCCCACGCCGGACACCGGCATACCGGGCTACTACCCACCTCCCGGCTACCCATCGCCGAACTACCCGACCGAACAATACCCAGCACCCGCCGGCAACCCTCCATCCACGGGTTACACCGACCCGGCCTACCCAGGCGGCCATGGCGCTCCGTCCTGGGGAAGCCGCTACAACGGCCCGCCCGCGCCGGGTGGCGATAGTTTGCAGTAGGCCCCGATGGCCATTTGAGCACGTCCGGCTTAACGTGAGAGTCACCTGTCCGTTACTTGTGCTTCGGCCACGGAATGTCCGTGGCAGGAGGCCAAGCCTACCCGGACGTGTCCACAGCGGTCCCGCGGACGGATCACAGGCAACCGACCGCGTACTTTTTCGCCAAACAGGGGCGAAGCGCTTCAGCCGCCCTCCGCTGGCACCACGCGCAACACCTCCTCGATGCTGGTATGCCCCTTCAACACCTTGCGCGCGCCGCTGATGCGCAATGCCTCGACGCCTTGCTTCATCACCTGCTTGCGTATCGGTTCGATCCCGCAGCCCGGCTTGATCAGCTTACGGATCTCCGCTGACATCACCAGCATCTCGTAGACGCCGGCGCGCCCAGAATAGCCGGTATTACGACATTCGCCACAGCCGACCGCGACCGGCACCTCGTCCGGCGCCTCGATGCGCCACGGCTTGGTCAGCAGTTCCCAGTCGGTCTTGGCCAACTTGCCGGTGGATTGGCAATGCGGACACAGGGTGCGCACCAGGCGTTGCGCGACCACGCCGAGCAGCGTGGCGTTGATCAGATAGGATGGCACGCCGAGGTCCAGCAGCCGGGTGATCGCCGAGCTGGCATCGTTGGTGTGCAGAGTCGATAGTACCAAGTGACCGGTCAGCGCCGCCTGGATGGCAGTATTCGCAGTCTCCAGATCGCGAATCTCGCCGATCATGATGATATCCGGATCCTGTCGCAGTAAGGTGCGCACGCCGGAGGCGAAATCCAGGCCGATGGTTGGATTAACCTGCATCTGATTCAGGCTGGGTTCGACCATCTCGATCGGATCCTCGATGGTGCATACGTTGACCTCCGGCCTGGCAAGGTGTTTCAACGTCGAGTACAGCGTGGTGGTCTTGCCCGAGCCGGTCGGCCCGGTGACCAACACGACGCCATGCGATTGCGAGGTCAGATCCTGCCAAGTGGCCGCGTCGCGACGACTGAAGCCCAGCTCCGGCAGGGTCTTCACCAGCACCGCCGGGTCGAAGATACGCATCACAAGCTTCTCGCCGAACGCGGTCGGCATGGTCGACAGGCGCAGCTCAACCTCCTCGCCGGCCGGGGTGCGGGTCTTCACCCGGCCATCCTGCGGCTTGCGCTTCTCGACGATATCCATACGCGCCAGCGCCTTGATGCGGCTGGTGACTGCCGCGAGTATCGGTGTCGGCATTTCATAGACAGTGTGCAACACTCCGTCGATGCGGAAGCGCACGTTGCCGTTCTCGCGACGCGGTTCCAGATGAATGTCACTGGCGCGCTGGTCGAAGGCGTATTGCAGCAACCAGTCGACGATGCTGACGATGTGCTGGTCGTTGGCATCCAGCTTGCCGGAACGTCCCAGCTCGACCAACGCCTCGACGTTGTTGACGTTGCTCTGACGCTGATCGCGATCGCGCTTCTGCACCTTGCGCACCGACTGGCTCAACGTGAACAATTCGTTGATATAGCGGCTCACATGCAACGGATTGGAGATGACCCGCTTGATATCCAGGTTCAGGACGTGCGACATCTCCTGTATCCACTGACGCTGATAAGGCTCCGCAGTGGCAAAGGTGACACTATGGCCATCGACCTCGACCGGCAGGATGCCGAAGCGCGAAGCGTAAGCCTGGGAGACCACGGCGGTCACCGACTCGACATCGATTTTCAGCGGGTCGATACGAAAGTACGGCAAGGTGGCATGATCCGCCAGCCATTCGGTCAAAGCCTCGATATCCAGTGGCTTGCCTGTCTGCTGATTACGCAGGTTCTGCTCGCTCAGCCACGTGATCGGATGTATCTTCAGCGTGCCGGTGGCGGCCAGATTCCGCCTCGTGCGCAGGATCTCGGCCTGTTCGTCCGCGAGCACGCCATCGGCCAGCAGGTCTTCCAGCAACTCTTCGAAGGTGACGCAATGCTCCGGCTTTTGCATGCTTTCGGCGTTGACGGACATGAAGGATACCTCTCAAAGAATGGAAAATGGCTGGTCGCAGTCCGTTATATCGACCGCCTCGCACACAAGCTGATCGACATGTGCCAATGGCGGACCATGACGCAGCCAGCCTCGCAGCTCGGCCAACGCCGCCGGATCACCACAGGCGATCACCTCGACCCGACCATCCGTCAGGTTCTTCGCCCTGCCCCGCAAACCGAGCCGGCGCGCCTCATGACGCGTGGAGGCGCGAAAGAACACCCCTTGCACCCGACCGCCGACCAGGCAACGCATCGCCGCCATCATTCCATCCTTACATCGACGGGCATGCCGGCGCGAACGCCGGCGGGTACCGCTGACAGACGCAGGACGACGCGATAATACGGCGCCTGTTTCGAAGCCATGTCACCAGACGGCGCCGCGTAGCGGATCTCCCGGACCCGGGCCGGCAATAACTCATCCGCCAGCCTCACCTGCGCCTCCGCGCCAAGCGTCAGGGATGCCAGCGAGGTCACCGGCATGTGAAGCTCGACATGCATCGACGAGGTGTCGGTCAGGCGCAGCAACGGCGTGACGCGCAGGCGATTGATGACGGCCATGCCCGGCACCACGGACAGGGCGGAGACGATACCGGCGAACGGCGCCTTCAGCTCGCTACGTTCCAGCGCCAGTTCGGCCAACTCGACATCGGCCTTGGCCCGGTCACGCGCGGCCCGGGCAAAGATCGCGGCGTTCGCCGCCAACTGGCGTTCGTGATCCGACGACAACGTGCGTTCGTAGAGCTCATCGGCGCGCTTTGCCTCGCGTCCGGCCTCCGCGTAACGCGCCGCCGCGTCGCGCAGGCGCGCCCTCGCCGCCGACAAACGAGCTTTGAACTCGCCTGCCTCCAGACGCAACAAGGTCTCGCCAGGTTCTACGTGCTGACCCGTTTCCACCAAGACCTCGCCGACGATACCAGTTTCCAGAAGCCCGAGTTCCACACTGCCCGCCCATCGCAACACGCCATGCAAATCGGCCGCCGGTGCTGCCACCGCCAGCAGCAGAATCAGGCTACTCAGCAGACGCGGTGGCCAGCGGCCCGATATCGCCCGCGAGCAATGCTTCGATACGTTTTTCATCCAGATCCTCACCCGTCAATACCATCAAGCCTAGCCATGCCAATGCCAGATCGAAACCCGCGCGTGACGCCTCCAGGCGCGCCGCCGAGACGTTCACCATGGCGTCGCCCAAGTCGCTGTTTACCTCCATCTCGTAAAGCGCGCGACTCTGATCCAGTTCCAGATCCGTTCTATCTGCCAGCGCCAGTTGCCGTTCCAGTTCCACTTTCAAACGCGAGATCGCCAACACGCGCTCCAGTAACTGTTCGCGCAATCGCAGTCGGTAGCCCGCCAGCCGGGCGCGCGCCAGTGATACCTCGGCCCGCGCCTCGGCAATCGCCGCCGAACGCCGCCCACCAGTATGCAGCGGAACCGTCAGACTGAGTTCGACGCTCAACGGATGGCGGCTACCCGTGTCACGCCGCCAGGCGCCGGCACGCAGCCGCGCGCTAACCTCGGGTCCATAGACATTGCGCGCCTCGTCGACCGCCGCGACCGCCGCAGCAAGTCGCCGGCGCATTGCCAGCAGACGCGGATTGTTCTCCAGCGCCCGCGCCAACAACTGCTCGAAATCCGGCGCGGAGCGATCACCGAGCCGGACCTCGGGCATCTCCAGGTCGGACGGCAGGCTATCGGGCCGGTTCAGCAGGCTGGCCAGACGTTGCCGGGCAAGACGCTGATTCAGCTCGCTGACCGCGCGCCGCGCGCGCACTCGCTGGTAATCATCCTCGGCCCGTGTCAGCATCAGATCGGATACCTGCCCCAGCTCATGCCTGTTGCGCTGTTTGTCCAAGCGCACGAACTGGACGGACATGGCCTCATTGTCGCGAATATAGGTCAGATCGGCGAGCAGCACATCGAAATAAGCCGCGAGGATGTCCAGGTAACGTTGCCGCTGGCCATCGACGAATTCCAGTTCACGACTGGCCAATATCTGCCGAGCGCCCTGGATGGCGCTGGCGGCGCGACCGGCATCGTACAGGCGTTTCTCCGCCAGGATACCGATGCCGCTATCATTGCTCGACGGGTCCAGCGCCAGCCGCGCCGGATCGATGAAACGCAGGCGGGCATCGACGCGGATATCGAGATTGTCATCCGCCTCGGCCACCGCCAGCCTGGCTTCCGCGCGCCGCCGGCGGGCGAGAGATTCGGCAAGCGCCGGATGCGCCTCGCGCGCGAACCCCAACGCGGCTTTCAAGGTCAGTGGCTCCGGCAGGCCCGGCGGCGACTCCGCCGCCTTCACCGCACCGGAAACCAACAGAAACACCAGGATAAGCGGGAGATAGCCGCCTGCGTTCAATGGTAGTCTGACAACCCTTGATAACATGCGGCAACGGTACCTTTTATGTCCTGCAATGACAATTCACTCGATGGCAAGGTCGCACTGATCACCGGCTCGGCGAAACGCCTTGGCGCGCATACCGCCCGCGCGCTGCACGCGGCTGGCATGGATGTCATCATCCACTACCGGCGCTCCCGCGAGCCGGCACAAGCGCTGGTCGACGAACTCAACGCCTGCCGCCTTGACTCCGCCTTCGCGGTTGCCGGCGATCTGGCCGAAATCGCCGGTATCCCAAACATCGTCGCCAAGGCCGCCGCTTGGCGCAAGCGTCTCGACCTGTTGGTGAACAACGCCTCCAGCTTCTACCCGACACCGATCGGCGGCGTCGACGAAGCGCAATGGGACGACCTGATGGGCAGCAACCTGAAGGGTCCGTTTTTTCTCTCCCAGGCAATTGCGCCTTGGTTGAAGGAGACCCGGGGCAATATCGTCAACATGGTTGACATCCACGGTCTACGCCCGCTGGAGGAACACCCGGTGTACTCAATGGCGAAGGCCGGCAACGCCATGATGGTGAAGGCGCTCGCGCGGGAACTCGGCCCAGAGATTCGCGTCAACGGCATCGCGCCGGGAGCGATTCTATGGCCGGCGCAGGGGCTCAATGACGCCACGCGGCGCGAAATCCTGAATCGCACCGCGTTAAAGACCACCGGCAGCCCGGACGACATCGCCCGAACCATCCTGTTTCTGGCGCGCGACGCCGGATACATCACCGGCCAGGTGATCAACGTCGACGGCGGCCGCACGACTCACCAGTAGCCGGAAGATGCACGCTGACTTTAGCAGGATGTTGAAAAAGTCCTTCCATGGACTTTTTCAACGACGGAACCGGAAAATGCGATTGCCCGGTTCCTTCATTTTCAATGACTTTCAGTCATCGAAAATGGCGGGACATCCCTGTCCCACTCGGGCATCTCGATTTTTCGAAATGTCCTTTACATGATGGGGAAACACCCTGGACCATGACAGGTTGCCTGTGGTTCGGCCGCGGAATACCCCTCCCCGTGGCTTACACCAGGGTCAAGCCTATAGGAACGTATTCACGACGTTCCCGCGGAAGGATCACAGGCAACCGACCACGTACTTTCACGCTGACGGATCGAAGTCGATGCGTCGCATCGGCTGGCTGGCCTGATCGAACTCAGCCCATAAGGTCGCATAGGTATCCCCAGTCAGCGGATGGCGTTCCGCTGGCACGACTTCGGCAAGCGGACCGAGGACGAAAGCGTACTTCAGGATCTCATCACGCGGCATCACGATGCCGCCGAAATTCCCGATGGCATGCCCCCAGGTCAGGATGTCCACATCCAGGGTACGCGCATCGAACTTGTTGGCCGAGCGTACCCGGCCATTGGCCGCCTCCAGTTCCCGCGTCCAGGCGGCCAGTTCCACCAAGGGCATGTCGGTATCCACGCCAACCACCAGGTTATAGAATGGCTCGCCGTCGAAACCGACCGCTTCGCTACGATACACCGACGACACAACCAATTTGCCAAGCCGATCGCGCAATGCCCGTATCGCGGCGCGTAACGAGGTTTCGCGCTCGATATTACTACCGAGGCTGAACCACACACGACGCGAGGCATTACTACCTCGCCGCTCAATGGTGACACCGACATCACGCGCCAGCCCGATCGCCTCCGGCTTCCTCAGCCGGAGGCGTAGCCAGTCACTCGAAAAGCTGTCCAGCAACACCCGCGCGGCATGTTCGGCTAGGGTCTCCAGCAATTGGAAACGTGATGCCTCGACCAGCGCGCGCAGGCAAGCGACGACCGCCGTGTAATCCAGCGCATCATTGATGGCGTCGCTTATCGCGGCGCGGGCGACATCCGTGTGTAATTCGATGTCCAGCCGCAAGGGCTGGCGGATACGACGTTCCCATGCATGGACGCCGACGGTGGCGTTCAGCCGCAGCTGCTCGATCAGAATCTTATCCATGCCGGGATGATAACGTGATTTTCCAGGCAAAGTCGCTGCCAGCCCACTTGACCGCCAAGGCATGGCACCAGACAATGCCCGTTTTCATGCCGCAACGGTCCCGCCATGTCTCTCATCGCCATCCTCTTCATCATCGGCGCCTATCTACTCGGCTCGGTCTCCAGCGCGATCATCGTCTGCCACCTGATGGGCCTGCCGGACCCGCGCAGCGGCGGCTCGGGCAACCCGGGCGCCACCAACGTGCTGCGTCTCGGCGGCAAGAAGGCCGCCGCCATCACCCTGCTTGGCGACAGCCTGAAGGGCTTCGTGCCGGTCTGGCTCGCGGTGACTACCGGCCTGCCGGAATTGAACATCGCGCTCGTTGGACTTGCGGCTTTTCTCGGTCATCTGTATCCATTGTTCTTCGGCTTCAAAGGTGGCAAGGGCGTCGCGACCGCGTTCGGTGTGTATTTGGGGTTGGACTGGCGGGTCGGCCTCCTGGTTATGATGATCTGGCTCACGATGGCGCTGCTGACGCGCATCTCATCCTTATCGGCATTGGTTTCGATGACATTGGCGACGCTGGTGGTGTGGTATTTCCACCCTTCCGGCGCATCAACGACCATGGCCGCGGTGATCAGCGTGCTGCTGATCTGGCGTCACAAGGAGAACATCCGCAAGCTGATCTCCGGCGAGGAAAGCCGCATATCGAAGTCTTGACAACGCTAGCAGGATATTGAGAAAGTCCTTCCATAGACTTTTTCAACTTAGGAACCGGAAAATGCGATTTCCCGGTTCCTTTATTTTCAATGACTTGCAGTCATCGAAAATGGCGGTACATCCCAGTACCGCACACAGGCCGTTGAAAAATGCCATTTTTCAACGGCCTGCTAAGCGTGTGTTCAGCGTTCCAGGCGCGTCGCGGGATAACGGCCATCCGACAGGCGCACGTCCGGCACAATGAAGACGAACGCGATCGCCGCCAAAAACGCCAGTAACATGATGATGATCATAGTTTTCTTACCCATCATTCCCTCCGCACGGCCGCCTCAACGCAAGCTAATCGTCTCCCAGCCGCGCGCCTTGGCCTCGCGAAGCAACGTTTCATCCGCATCGACCGCGACTGGACGCTCCACCAATTCGAGCAATGGCAGATCGTTGTGCGAGTCGCTGTAGAAACAACTCCCTTGCAAGGTTTCTCCATGCTCCGCCAACCATTCATTCAAGCGTTCCACCTTGCCCCGCTGAAAACTCGGCGCGCCTTTCACCTTACCGGTATAACGACCGGCGAGTATCTCCGGCTCGGTGGCAATCAGGTGAGAGATACCAAAACGCTCGGCGATCGGTTCGGTGACGAAGCGGTTCGTCGCGGTGATCATCAACAGGGTATCACCCTCGATGCGGTGACCATCGACAAGCATCTCCGCCGCCGGCAGAACCAATGGCTCGATCTTCTCGGCGATGAAGGCGGACCGCCAGCGTTGCAGATCCGCCATATCGTGTTGGGTCAGGGGTTTCAACGAAAAGCGTAGAAACTCGTGAATGTCCAGCTCACCCGCCTTGTACTCCGCGTAGAACCGCTGGTTCTCGCTCTCGTAGTAATCGCCATCGACGATGCCTTGTTCAGCCAGGTACTGCCCCCAGAGATAATCCGAGTCGCCGCCGATCAGCGTGTTGTCCAGATCGAATATCGCCAATGCCACCTTGGTTGTCCTCTTGGTCCGTGGGTTTCATCACGGGGAAATATACCTGATTCCAGCAACGATCGGGCAATTGTCGGCCTCCAGCACACACCCGGGTCTTCGCCGCTCAAACGTCGAAGCATCGCACACGCCATTTCGTTCCCGGCAAGGCGCGTGGGGAGCACCAAGCCTTTCCCCACGATATGGAACAACGCCGTCAAGGTCGGAAACACACGAGCAATCCAGCAGAGTTTGCCAAGCGAAAGCCATATATCATTGCAAGACAAGCATTTATCTGCTTGAGTAGACAGCCCGGTTTATGGAAAAATGGGCCGCATAACAAGCCAAGGTATGCACCTGTGATCGATTCTGACGGATTCCGGCCCAACGTAGGCATCATCCTGTGCAATGATCAGCGTCAACTGTTCTGGGGGCGGCGCATCGGGCAAGACGCCTGGCAGTTTCCGCAGGGCGGCATTCAGGGGAACGAGAAACCCGAAGAGGCAATGTTCCGCGAATTGAACGAAGAGATTGGTCTGCGCCCAGAGCAAGTCGAGGTCATCGGCCACACCCGGCGCTGGTTGCGCTACCGCTTGCCGAAACGCTACATCCGTCGTCGCCAGACGCCCGATTCCCGGGTCTGCATTGGCCAGAAACAGATCTGGTTTCTACTCCACGTGCTGTGCGACGAAAGTGGCTTCTGCCTCGACCACACCAGCAAGCCGGAATTCGACGACTGGCGCTGGGTAGACTATTGGCAGCCGGTGAAGGATGTGGTGTATTTCAAGCGCAATGTCTATTCCCGCGCCCTTTCCGAGCTGGAATCCCTGCTGTTTCCGGAACTCACGGACACCCTGCACCCCGGCAATCACACCACCTTCCTGCGTCAGAACCGGCGCTGACGCCGCTCGGCCGGAATATGCTGGAAACCCTCCACCGCATCGTGCAAGACGTTACCCGGGCCAATGACCTGGGCAAGGCGCTGCAGCTGCTCGTCAGCGGCGTGCGACAAGCCATCCAGGCGGACGTATGTTCGGTCTATCTGACCGATTTCGACTCCCGGGAACACATCCTGGCGGCCACCGAGGGGCTACGGCCCGAGGCGGTCGGAAAGGTCCGCTTGCCGATGCATCGCGGCCTGATCGGGCTGGTCGCGGAGCGCGCCGAAGCCCTGAATCTGGACGATGCCACCAGCCATCCGCGTTATCTGTATATTCCGCACACCGGAGAGACCGAGTACCACGGATTCCTCGGCGTGCCGATCATCCAATACCGCACCGTCCTCGGTGTGCTGGTCGCTCGCCAACAGCAGCCGCGCCAGTTCGAGGATGAAGAAGTCACCTTTCTGTTCACCCTGGCCGCGCAACTCGCCGGCGCGATCAAGCACGCCCAGGCGAGCGGCGAACTGGCAACACTGACTCATCGGCGATCCGCTGGCTCGCATTTCATGGAAGGCCGCGGCAGCGCCACCGGCGTGGCAATCGGCACCGGCCTGGTCACCTACGAAACGGCCGACCTCGGCGCGGTGCCCGATCGCGACATCGAGGACATTCCAACCGAGCGCCAGCGCCTGCTGGACGCGGTCAGCGCGGTGGAAGACGAGCTGCAACGGATGAAACAACGCCTGGCCGATACCCTGGGCGCCGAGGATCAGGCACTGTTCGACGCACTGATCATGATGCTCAACAGTGATTCGCTGATCGAGCGCACCCTCGAATTGATCGACCAGGGCAACTGGGCCCCAGCCGCGCTGCGCGACACCATCGCTGAACACGCACGCATCTTCGACGCGATGGAAGATCGTTATCTACGCGAACGGGGTTCCGATGTGCGCAACCTGGGCAACCGCGTGCTGCGACATCTGGAACTCACGGAACCCGATGTTGCATCGAGTGCCACACGCCTCCCCGAGCAGACCATCCTGATCGGCGAGGAGATCAGTGTCATGCAGCTCGCCGAGGTGCCGCGCGCCAAGCTCGCCGGACTGGTCTCGGCGCGTGGCTCCAACTCCTCGCATGTGGCGATCCTCGCCCGTGCGATGGGCATTCCGG
>Ga0256841_1001866_pt1 | contig 17387 bp, 16 predicted proteins | sample 356308metaG_FD_185971 | JGI IMG/M metagenome (GOLD analysis project Ga0256841, IMG submission 185971) | Hydrothermal vent microbial communities from Mid Atlantic Ridge, Atlantic Ocean - 356-308 | ecosystem: Environmental > Aquatic > Marine > Hydrothermal vents | place: Atlantic Ocean: Mid... | reverse complement strand
ACAACAAAAGCAAAGCCCTTCGGCTTGCCAAAGTACAATTCATTAAAAACCAATCGCCTAATCCGTATTACTGGGCTGCTTTTGTTTTAACCGGCAATACATCAAAATTAAATATCGAAAAGAAAAGTCTTCTGCCCAACGTTTATTTGTTTGGATTACTTCTGATTTTGATTTTTGTATTCTTTTCTATTTATAGTAAAAAGAAATTTTCCTTTTAATTGTTTAGAACGATAAAAAACGAATTTAGATTATTTTTGTCACTTTTTATAAAACTTTCATACTAATTACATAATTATCTGCTCCTTATGATAGTTTTTAGCACAGATCACTAATAAAATAAATTATTAAAGCTAAAAATCGGATGCTTTATCCATTTTATAAACATAAAATATATGTAAACAACACATAAGATCATAAATAAACTTGGGAGATAAAATGAAACCTAACGTTGGAAAAGCAGACAAAGCAGTAAGATATACTCTTGGTATTCTGATAATCGCCGGCGGAATTTATTACCAAAGCTGGTGGAGAGCAGTTGGAATTATTCCAATACTTACTGCAGCAATAAGTTGGTGCCCAATATATGCACCTTTCGGAATTTCTACCGTGGAAAAGAAAACTCAAACACATAATTAACAAAGGAGAACGGAGTATGAAAAAATTTTTAATCAGCCTTGTATTTGTAGGAATATTAGCTTTTACAATCACAACTGTTATTTCCCGCGGGTTCAGACCAAATGAAATTCCTAACGGAAGTGTAAACAGTTGTTCAAACTGCCATTTTAATCCTGCCGGCGGTGGTCCCAGAAACAATTTTGGAACTTTAGTAGAGTTTAAATTCCTTACCGAACATAGTTCAGCAGGACATGTAATGTGGGGCCCGCTGTTAGCAAGTTTGGATGCGGATAATGACGGCGTTACAAACGGACAAGAACTGCAAGACCCTTTTGGTCAATGGGTTACAGGTCAACCAAATCCCGGAAGCTCTAGTTTAGTTACATTACCCGGAGATTCTACAAGTAATACTCTTTCCACATTAACAGTTTCATTTTCAGGTATGAATCCTCATATCGGGCAAATGTTAAAACTTAGAGTAATTGATAAAAGTAATATGAAAGAAGTTGGAAGAACCACTGTTGCATCAATTACCGCATCTTTTGATGTAACGCTGGATGTAATTTTACAAGGTCATAGTTACTACATAGATTTCTTCGCAGATCACAACAGCAACGGTCTTTACGATCCTCCGCCTGTCGATCACGCTTGGCGAATAGAATTAAATAACGCTCAAGGAAATGATAATGTCAGCTTTACTCACAATACAAATTTTGTTGATATCGATTGGGATTATATGTTAACGGTTAATTTTAGCGGAATGACTCCTCATGTAGGACAATTATTAGAGTTACGCGTAGAAGACGATGTTACTTCCGAAGAGGTCGGAAGGATGCGCCTCGAAGCTATTCCGTCTGCAAACTTTACCGTAAACATTCCCGGTATAAAATTTGGAAAGCAGTATAATGTTGATTTTTATGCCGATCTTAACGGAAACGGTTTGTACGATGCTCCTCCCACCGATCATGCGTGGAAAATGCACCTTGATAATAAAACCGGTGATGTAAGCCTTGACTTTGCGCATAATACAAACTTTACGGATGTTGGTTGGGATTACTTATATACTTTAAACTTTATCGGTATGAATCCACACGTCGGACAATTGCTGGAGATGCGAATTGTACGACAAGACAACAACAAAGAAGTTGGACGGGCAAAAGTAGATGCTATTCCCGCTCCGGAGTTTTCGGTTTCAATACCGGGTATAGAAGTCGGTCACGATTATAATGTTGACTTTTACGCAGACTTGAATGGAAACGGAAGTTACGACGCTCCTCCGACCGATCATGCATGGAGACTCACGGTAAACAGCTCAACCGGAAATTTCGTTGATAACTTTACACATAATACTAACTTTACAGATATTGACTGGCCGGGCGTTACCGGTATTTTAGATGACATTGCCAAACTGCCAAAATCTTACAGACTTTTGCAGAATTACCCGAATCCGTTTAATCCATCTACAAACATTACGTTTAATCTGAAAGAATCCGGATTGGTTACACTTAAAATTTATGATATTTTAGGTCAGGAAGTTGTAACGCTTTTAAATAAAGTACTTCCTGCCGGTTTACATAGCGTTAATTTCGATGCCGCCGGTTTACAAAGCGGAACTTACATATACAGAATTCAATCAAATAATTTTACTGCAGCAAAGAAAATGATTTTGCTTAAATAAGAACAGAAGCAGCCGGTAATATCCGGCTGCTTTTTTATTATATTAACGAAGGGGGCAATGAAGTGAAAAACAGTATTAATTTAACAATTAAAAAGTCTTTGAAAACAAAGAGAGATAAACATATTAAACTAATTTTTGTAACTCTGATTATTTTAATTCAATTTATTATTTCTGCTTGTGCGGACAGCATTACCGAAAGTACACCAAGTGTTGATCAGAATCCAAATTCCGGATCAATAAAGGCAACGTTCTCCGATATTCAAAATAAAATCTTTAATAAATCATGCGCCTTAAGCGGTTGCCATGTAACAGGTGTCCAATCACCAAATTTATCGGGAGATGCTTACAATACAATTGTAAACAAGCCGAGCACTCAAGGTATAAATTATATTCAACCGGGCGATCCGGCTAAAAGCTATCTGTTTATGAAAATTACGGGAGCACCGGGAATTTCAGGAGTTAGGATGCCGAGGAATGCATCTCCGCTTCCCCAATCTTCAATTGATTCCGTAAAAGCTTGGATTGAAAGAGGAGCAATTAAAAATTAATAACAACCGGTTTGAAATGAAAAAAATAATAATATTAATATTGGTTCTTGTAATAAATACATTAACTCAGGCAGAGGAATGGGATGTAAAAAAAGACGCAAAAAATTCAGTTAAGTTCACATCGTCAACTACCGTGTTGGACTTCGACGGAGTAACCGACAAAATTGACGGTTATATATATTGGGAAGGCGATAAAATATTTAGCGGGAAAAACGAGTTTTATTTTGAAGTTGATTTAAACACCGTTAAAACCGGTATAGGCAAAAGGGACCGCGATATGAGAGAGGACGTTTTGGAAACGGATAAATGGCCCATAACATATTTTAAAGGCTCTATTGTTTCCTTCATTAAAATTGATTCAACAAACTCATACAATATAATTGCCAAAGGTAAAATGTTTATCCACGGAGTTGAAAAGGAAATGGAAATACCGGCCGTTATTAAAACACAAAACGGAACAATGAATGTTCAGACTCGATTTTCAGTTTTTTTAAAAGACTATAAAATTAAAGCTCCGAGTTTATTGGCGTTTATAAAGGTTGCCGAGGAAATTAAATTATCGCTTAATTTTTACTTACAGAAATCTGCGGAGAAAAACAATTGAAGTTGAAAACGATTATTTTTGTTCTTTTTATTTTCTCTTTTGAAATAAACGCACAGCCCAAATGGAAAGCTGAAAAACCAACCAAAGTTGACTTGGAACTATTTCACGGAACTCAAACGGCAAATTTTCCTACAACCGAATCACTTAAAAAGGGAAACTTAATGTACGAAATTTCCCACAGGTTTTTACCGTCTATAAAAGACGGATTTGATCAGTTGTACGGCTTAGACGGACCGACGCGAATAAGATTTGCACTCGGCTACGGAATAACCGATCATTTAATGATTACGCTCGGACGCAGCAACAATACGGATAATCTGGATCTGCAATTAAAACAAAAAGTGTTTCAATTTTATAGTAAAAAATTACCGGCGGTTATCTCGGTTTTAGGAGGAATTTCTTGGAACACAGAAGTCCCGCCGAATATAGGCAGAAGCAGAACCGATGGTGATAACTTTCAGTTTTATACCCAATTGATTTTCAATACAATGCTTTTTAATAAAAAACTCGGAATAGGAATTGTACCGTCTTACTTGTATAACAGCTTTATTTATGCAATAGATAAACAATATTCTTTCACGCTGGGGATTTATGCACAGTATTACATCAACAGGATCTGGAGTGTCTGGTTCGAATATAATCCCACAATTTCCGGTTACCGCGGCAGAATAAGATTAGACGAGAAAGGGAAGTCGTATAACAGTCTTGCTTTCGGTTTCGATATTGAAACCGGAGGACATATTTTTCATTTACTGGTTACCAATAATGCAAGACTTAATCCTTCGCAATATCTTGTGGGCGCAGACCGTTCGGCAAGCGACGATATGTGGAGAATCGGCTTCGGAATTTTAAGGTATTTCTAACTTTTCTCCCGTCTCGGGACGACTGTGACATCCTACTTATCAATCTTTACCCGGCTGCTATGGTCGCACCATGGTAATACAATCATTTTGTTGCCGTGCCAACGTGACTTCCAAATCAGTATGTAAAATCATAAATCAATCTTATAAAATCAGCGTCCTATTTGTTTTCGTAAACAATTTTTCCATCTATTATTGTATACAAAACCTTAGTATTTAATATTTCACTCTCGGGAACTGTCATTATGTTTTTAGAAAGGACAACAATATCGGCAACTTTACCGGGTGTTAGAGAACCTTTAATGTTTTCTTCAAAAGTAGCATAAGCGCCGTTAACTGTATAAGATTTCAACGCCTCTTCCCGGGTCATTTTCTGTTCGGGATAAAAAGCTTTTCCGCTTTTTGTTTTTCTGGTAACGGTCGCATAAAAATTAGGAATAGGGTCAACATCCTCTACAGGTGAATCGGTACCGTTGCAAATAACCGTTCCCAAATCAAGCAAAGACCGCCACGCATACGATTCCGTTTTAGCCCGCCATTTTCCTAATCTTTTTTCCACAAATACTGCATCCGACGTACAATGAATTCCCTGCATAGCCGCAATTACTCCAAGCTTGGCAAATCTCGGCTGGTCTTTAGGCGATACATGTTGGGCGTGCTCAACCCGCCATCTTAAATTTTTCTTATCCGGATATTTTTTGAATTCGGCCTCATAAATATTTAATATTTCCCTGTTAGCTTTATCGCCTATTGCATGTGTGCAAAGTTGAAATCCGTTTTCCATAGCTATTTGTGCGGCTTTTCTTATATCGCTTAACGGAGTTACGTTTAATCCTGATGTAGCAGGCAAATCGGTATAAGGACTTAACATCCATGCTCCCCGCGAACCAAGTGCGCCGTCCATATATTTTTTAATTGCTCTAACTGTTAAGTGATTATTTGCGTAACCTGATATTTTATAGTCCTTAATATGTTTTTCCAAATTTTTATTGCTCTCAAGCAGCATTACATCGAGCCGGACGTTTATTTTACCTTCGTCAATTAATTTTTTCAGAAGATCAATTTCTTCAAATGTTGACCCGGCGTCTTCAAAGGACGTAACTCCTTTTCGAATACATTCTTTATTTGCCAGTTCGTATGCCCTAATTTTTTCTTCTATTTCCTTTTCTTTTGGTCGTTTTTTAAGATAGTCATCGTACGCTTTGGTTATTAAATCCATAGCATCCTCTTTAAATACTCCAATTGCGTTTCCCAAGCTGTCTCTTACAATTTCACCGCCGCGGGGATTAGGAGTACTTTTAGTAATTCCGGCTAATTCCATTGCTTTTGCGTTTGCAAAAAGCGCATGACCACTTGCGTGTTTAAGCAAAACGGGATTATACGGTGTAGCTTTGCTTAATACATTGTGAAACGGATATCCGTTAACATTAGGAGTAGGAACTGGATCCCATTTTTCCTGATGCCATCCCCGGCCAATAATCCAATCGCCCGGTTTAGCGTTATCCGCGGCGCTCGCTACCAAATAAATTATTTCGTCCCAATTTTTAGCCGATCTTAAATCGAGATTAATTTTCGCCATTCCCGTTCCAAGGAAATGCGCATGACTATCCATAAAGCCCGGCATTGCAAAATGTCCTTTCAAATCAATCACTTTTGTAGAATCACCGACTAACTTTTTAATTTCCTTATCGGTACCCACGGAAATGATTTTCCCGTTCTTAATTGCCAGTGCTTGCACTGTAGGATTAATGGTATCTACTGTTGCTATTTGTCCGTTTGTCAATACTAAATCCGCCGTTTCGGTTTTCTTTTCACAACCATTTAAAAATATTGTGGTCATTATTATTGTTCCTAAAAGTAAAAATTTTAAGTATGTATTCACCGTACCACCAATAATTTATGATTAATTAAATGTTTTACGTTCCACTAAAGTTAAAATTGTATAGACCGCAACAATTTCTTCATTCTGATTTGTGACTTCAACATACCATTCAACAACACCCGAGGGAATTTCATCCTCTTCCCTTTTTTCTTTAAAGGTTTTTTTCTGACAGATAAGTTTAGCTTGAATTGTATCTCCGATATAAACCGGCTGTGTAAAACGCAAATTATCCAGTCCGTAATTTGCAAGCACCGGTCCTTTTGCCGGATCTACGAACAATCCGGCTGCAGCCGAAAGAACAAAATAACCGTGAGCCACACGTTGACCGAACATAGATTCCTTAGCTGCAATATCGTCCGTATGTGCGTAAAAATAATCGCCGCTAATTCCCGCAAAGTTTACAATATCCGCTTCCGTTACTGTACGTCTTGCAGAAATAAAAGTATCACCTATCTGAAGCTCTTCGAAATATTTTTTAAATGGGTGAATATCATCAATAATTTGTTCCGCGCCTACCAAATACATGTTTCCGATTTTGGATAATGTAGTAGGATGCCCTTGCAGAGCTACTCTTTGCATATATTTTAATAATCCGCGAATACCTCCCATTTCCTCACCGCCGCCGGCTCTTCCGGGACCGCCATGCGTTATTTGCGGAAGCGGCGAACCGTGTCCGGTTGATTCCTTCGCACAATGTTTGTTTATAATCATAATTCTTCCGTGGTAAGAACCGATTCCCATAACAACCTTTTTTGCAACTTCGTCATCAGTTGTGAATAAAGACGCGACTAAACTTCCTTGACCTAAATTTGCAATTTTAATTGCATCATCAAGAGATTCGTACGGCATAACCGAATTTACAGGTCCGAAAGCCTCGATATCATGCACAACGGTTGTATCAAACGGATTGTTGCATTTTAATAATACGGGACTGACAAATGCGGAATTTGCTTCGAACTTGTTTTCGCCTTCGTATGCAACTTCCAAATTACCTTTTAATACTTTAATTTTATTATTTACTAACTCGTAATACTTTTTATCGGCAAGCGGACCCATTTTAGTATCTTCGGCATTCGGGTCGCCAATTTTTATTTTTGCCAATCTGTTCTTTATTGCTTCTATCACATCTTGCATTCTGTCCTTCGGCACAATAGTTCTTCTGATTGCCGTACATTTTTGTCCTGCCTTTGAAGTCATTTCCCTTACAACTTCTTTTACGAACAAATTAAACTCCTCCATATCCGGAGTAACATCAGGTCCTAAAATCGATCCGTTAAGAGAGTCGGTTTCAAAATTTACGCGAACTCCGCTGTTAATAATATTGGAATGGGATTTAATTTTTTTGGCGGTTTCAGCCGATCCGGTAAAAGTTAAAACATCCTGGTTTGTCAAGTGATCGAGTAAATCGTTGGGTTCGCCGCATATAAGCTGCAACGTCCCTTCTGGCAATATCCCCGACTCGATTATAGCGCGAACCACTTTTTCCGTTAAAAAGGAAGAGACAGGAGCAGGTTTAACAACAGCCGGCATTCCGGCAATGTACGTAGGAGCTAACTTCTCCAACATTCCCCACACCGGAAAATTATATGCATTGATGTGTACGGCAACGCCTTGCAGCGGAACGCAAACATGCTGCCCTACAAAAGTTCCGTTAGCCGAAAGGCGTTCCATATTACCTTCGACCCATATTTTTTCGTCGGGTAATTCCCTTCTGCCTTTGCTGGCATAAGAAAACAGAGTTCCTATTCCGCCTTCAATATCAATCCAAGAATCAATTTTAGTAGCGCCGGTTTGAAACGAAAGAGGATAAAAATCTTCTTTCCTGCTCATTAAATATTGAGCAAGTTTTTTAAGCATTCTTCCCCTTTCGTGAAAGGTCATTTCACGTAATTCAGGTCCGCCGACTTTTCTGGCATATTCAAGCATTCCCTTTATATCAAGCCCTTCGGAAGATACTTCGGCAATTATACTACCGTTGACAGGATTGTAAAGTTTTTGGAAATTTCCTTTGCCTTCAATCCATTGACCTTTAGCGTATGATTGTAATTTAATCACGTTCCCAATCATTGTTTATTAATTTCCTTCCATGGTTTATAATTTGATATCATTTTGGGTTTTTCATCCGGCGGTTCCCTCAGCGGTTCACATTCTTTTAAAGATTCATATAATTGCGCGGGTAGTTGTTGATAAAGCTTTGTTCCGTCGGTTTTCCATTTTATCATTTCATCCGAAACATCTTTAACTACTTTTGCAGGGTTTCCAACAACTATTTTTCTGTTAGGGATTTTCATTTCCGCCGGCACAAAACAAAGCGCTCCAACTATACATTCGTTTCCAACCTCGGCATTGTCCATTACTACGGCATTCATTCCGACCAGCGAATTTCTACCAATTTTGCTTCCGTGAATTACGGCTCCGTGGCCAATGTGAGCCGATTCTTTTAACAATACCGTAACGCCGGGAAACATGTGGATTGTGCAATTTTCTTGTACATTGCATCCGTCCGAAATAATTATTTCTCCCCAATCGCCCCTAATTACAGCGCCTGGACCGACATAAACATCGCGTCCGATAGTAACATTTCCTATAACTGATGCCAGAGGATGAATAAAAGCGGTTTCGTGAATTACCGGTTTAATACCGTTAAATTCGTATATCATTTTTTAAACTCTTTCTATAATTGTTGCGTAACCTTGACCAACGCCAACGCACAACGTGCAAAGCGCTCTTTTTTTATTTTGCTCCTCCAGCTCTATCATTGCAGTCTGGAGTAATCTCGCGCCGGACATTCCGAGCGGATGGCCCAAAGCAATTGCTCCGCCATTCGGATTAACGCGTTCGTCTTCTTCGTTTATACCTAATTCCCTTAATACCGCAAGGCTTTGTGACGCAAAGGCTTCGTTTAACTCAATAATATCAATATCGTCCAAAGTTAATCCCGTTTTGTCCAGCACTTTTTTTGTAGCCCCGACCGGTCCAATTCCCATTATTCTCGGTTCAACTCCAACAACAGCCGAAGCAATTATTTTAGCGCGCGGAGTCAAATTAAATTCATTACAAGCTTTTTCAGAAGCTACCAGCAGCGCACACGAACCGTCGTTTAATCCCGACGAATTTCCTGCAGTTACCGTTCCGTTTTTTCTGAATGCAGGTCTGAGTTTTGCAAGAATTTCTACTGTAGTATCCGGTTTAACAAACTCGTCGTGTTCAAATATTACCGGGTCGCCTTTTCTTTGCGGAATTTCTACTTTCATAATTTCTTTAGATAATCTTTTTCTTGCGGCGGCTGCTTTCATTTGGGATTTATAAGCAAATTTATCTTGATCTTCTCTGCTTATATTAAACATTTCCGCTAAATTTTCCGCCGTTTCACCCATTGCTTCCGTTCCGAATAATTCAATCATTTTAGGATTAGGAAACCTCCAACCCAAAGTTGAGTCATATATTTCCACTTTTCCCGAAAATGCTTTAGGCGCTTTAGATTGAACCAGCGGCGCGCGCGTCATATGTTCAACTCCGCCGGTAATGTACAAGTTTCCATCGCCTAATTTAATTGCACGCGAAGCATTGATTGTAGAACTCATACCGCTGGCGCAAAGTCTATTAACGGTTTCGCCGGGGACTGAAAACGGAATTCCGGCTAACAACAACGCCATTCGCGCAACGTTCCTGTTATCTTCGCCGGCTTGATTTGCACATCCAAAAATTACTTCATCGATTTGTGCGGAATCAACCGAGGGGTTCCGTTCAAGTAATTTTTTTAATGTCATTGCGGCTAGATCGTCTGCTCTGATATTAGCAAGACTTCCGCCGAGTTTGCCTATGGGTGTTCTGATGCCGTCTATAATATATGCTTCGGAAATCATTTATTCCTTTTCTAAATTATCTTTGGGGAAAAATTCTTTTTTGGTTCTGTAAACCGTACCGCGGAAAATACCGACCTTAACTCCGTTTTGGTTTTTAATGGTAACATTATAAATTCCTATACTATTACCTTTGCTTTGCTCTACCGCTGTTGCAGTAAGTTCGTCTCCCTCGTAAACCGGAACGGGGAATGCAATATTTGTTTCCAGCGCTACGGCAATTCTTCCGTAATTATTCGAAGCAAACGCAAGCGCGCTGTCTGCCAACGAAAATGTAACGCCCCCGTGACATGTATGAAAACCGTTTATCATTTCATTCCGGATTTTCATTTTAACTTCGGAGTAACCGGGCTCTATTTTAATTATTTTCACTCCCAACCATTTAGAAAACCGGTCATGTTCAAGCATTTTTGCAACAACTTTTTCAGCTAATTCCTTGTCTTTCATTTTCTAAATTAAATTTATACAGTTATGAATTATAAAATTTTTGTTTTTGTTTTGCCATTCTTTTAAGCAACGGACTTACACGGTATCTATCCTCTCCGTAAACTTCATTGAGCAAATTCAATCTCTTTACCACTTTCTCAATTCCTATTTCATCAGCCCATCGCAGCAAACCTTTAGGATAATTAACACCTTTTGTCATAGCTAAATCTATTTCTTCAACGGCGGCAATATTCATAAAAACCGCATCGGCCGCTTCATTAATCAACATAGATAATATTCGAAAGAAGATTTCAATTGCCAGGTTTTCATCTTTGTTTGGCTCCGGGTGAACTGCGTTCTCCGAATAATCATAAAAACCCCGACCGGTTTTTCTGCCGAGCAAATTAGCCTCTATCATTCTCTTTTGAGTGATAGATGGTTTATATCTGGGGTCAAAATAAAACTGTTCGAAAACCGTTTCGGTAACTTTATAATTTACGTCATTACCTATTAAATCCATTAACTCAAAAGGACCCAATTTAAATTTACCGACTACTTTCATTGCCCGGTCAATTGTTGCTGCATCTGCAATTCCTTCTTCCAATATTCTTAAGGCTTCTCCGTAAAATGGTCGTGCCACTCTATTAACAATAAACCCCGGGGTGTCTTTTGCAATAACCGGAATTTTTTTCCAATCGTTCATCAATTTTATAACTGCCCCGGTAATTTCTTCGGAGGTTAATAATCCCGGGACTACTTCTACCAAGGGCATTAACGGCGGCGGATTAAAAAAATGGGTTCCGATTATCCGGCTGTAATCTTTACAAGAAGAAGCAATTGAAGTAATTGACAATGAAGATGTGTTGGTTGCTAAAACCGTTTCTGTTTGTACTATTTTTTCAAGTGATGTAAAAAGCCTTTGTTTAACCTCAAGATTTTCCGTCACTGCTTCTACAATAAAGCCGCATTCATTTAACCGGTTCAGATCGTTTACAAAATTAATTTTATTTAGAATGCTTCCGGCTTCATCGCCGGTAAACTTATTTTTTTGTACTAATCTGTTAAACAAATTTATCAACTTTTGTTTTGCGTTTTCAAGGGCATCTTTGTTGATATCATACAAAAATACATTATGTCCAAAAGTAGCGGCTACCTGCGCTATTCCCATACCCATAGTACCGCTGCCAACAATTCCAACCTTTGTATTTATATTTAATTCTTTCACATTACTTAATTTAATTTTGATTTATTTACCTTTAAATTCAGGTTTGCGTTTTTCCAAAAAAGCTTTTATTCCTTCTTTATAATCATCCGTTTGTCCTGCAAGGGTTTGCATTTCTTCTTCTAGCTTTAGCTGTTTATCCAACGTATTTTCAAGCGATTTATTTAACAGTTTCTTAATAAGTCCAATGGCTTTTGTAGGTTGCTTTGCTAAATGTTTTGCAAGATTAATCGATTCTTCCTCCAATTTATGGTGAGGAAAAACCTTATAAATTAAACCTAATTCCACAGCTTCGTTAGCCGGTAGTTTTTCTCCCAACATCATAAGAGAAGCCGCTTTACCTAACCCAACCAATCTTGGCAAATAGTAAGTGCCGCCACTATCGGGTATCAGTCCTATTTTGGAAAAGGCTTGAATAAAAGATGCATTTTCGGAAGCGACAACAATATCACAAGCCAGTGCAATATTTGCGCCTGCGCCGGCAGCCGTTCCGTTTACCGCACAAATAACAGGTTTAGGAATTTCTCTTAAAAGTTTAATAATCGGATTGTAATTTTCCCGTACAAAATTTCCTAAATCCGGTTCCGGTGTTCCGTCGGATTGAATAGCTTCTTTAAGGTCCTGCCCGGCGCAAAAACCTTTTCCGCTTCCGGTCAGCAATATTGCACGCACGTTTGAATTATCCGCAGAATCAGACAAAGCATACTGTAATTCCTTTGCCAGCTTAGTGTTTATGCTGTTCAGAACATCGGGTCTGTTAAGAATAATTACCGCTACACTTCCGGAAACAGAATATTTTATATGATTAAAATCCAATTATGCGCTCCATTACAACATAAATTATAGAATAGATTACTAAAGTTACCAAAAATATTATTGATGCTTTTAAATTGCTTAATGCAGGATTTCAACAAATTCATATACACTTAAAATGTTCAAACGGTTGATGACAATCCTTACAAAAGTGAAGGGATTTGCAAGAAGTAGATCCGAATTCGCTTGTTAATTCCGTGTTGGTTGACTTACAATAAGGACAAGTAATGTTTTTAGTTAAAATATTATCGTAAAAATCAGATGCGCTTTCACCTTCGGGAGGCGCTATTCCATATTTTCGAAGTTTATTCCTGGCATCTTGACCGATCCAATCGGTTGTCCATGTTTCTGTAAAAATCTTTTCAACCTTAACGGATTTTATTCCCGCTTTCGATAAAACCTTTATAATTTCATTTTCAATTGTATTCATTGCCGGGCAGCCGGAATAAGTCGGTGTGATTTTGATTTCACAAGCGTTATTATTCAAATTTACTTCTCGTACAATTCCCATTTCAACTATATTCAAGACCGGTATTTCCGGATCGAAAACAGTTTCCAGCAATTTCCATATTTCATTTTCCGCAATATACATCATAATTTAAATTATTTAAATTTATTACCACTTGGCTCCGGGATAAGACCTGGCAAGAATTTGCATTTCGGCAAGCAAGTGTCCCAAATGTTCGGTATGAAATCCGTTTCTGCTTCCGGCGGAAAAATCTAAATTATCTTCGGGTAATTTTAATTTTGCTTCCATGAAAGTTTTATTAATAGAGTCGAGCCATTTTTCCCGGAAGCCGGACATCTCCGGAACTATTCCCTTTTCTATTAATAATTTTTCCGTTTCATCAATATCAAATATTTCTTTGGTAAAACGCCACAAGTTATTAACCGCATTTTGTGTTTTTTCATTACTTAGATCCGTTCCGTCTCCTAATCTTAATAACCATTGTTTGCTATGGCGCAAGTGGTACTTGCTTTCTTTTAATGATTTAGACGCCATGCCCGCTAATTCATTAACCGGACAAGATGTTAAGTTTGTTAATACTAAATTAGAGTAAACATCAAAGAAGTATTGCCTTACAATGGTGTGGGCAAAGTCAACATTGGGTTGTTCAACCAATTGAAGATTTTTAAATTCGGTTTCGTTCCTAAAATAAGCGAGATCATCTTCCGTTCTGCCTTTGCCCTCAACTCCGGCAGCAAAATTCAGAAATGCAGATGCCTGACCGATTAAATCCAGCGCAATATTTCCAAGAGCAATATCTTCCTCAATTACCGGCGCATGTCCGCACCATTCCGATAATCTATGACCAAGAATTAATCTATCGTCGCCCATTCTTAACAGAAATTCAAACAGAGCATTTTTTACATTATTATCCAGTTTCATTTAAGACCTTTAGGAACATGATAAAATTGAGGGTGCCGGTAAATTTTATCACTGGCAGGATCAAAAAACGGACCTTGGTCCGATGGCATTGTTGCGGTTATGCTAACGGAAGGAACAACCCATAAACTTATTGCCTCGTTTCTTCTGGAATAAACATCTCTCGCATTTTGCAAAGCCATTTCCGGGTCCGGTGCATGTACGCTTCCGGCATGAATATGGGGTCCGCCTTGTTCGGATTGAACAAACACTTCCCAAAGCGGCCATTGAGAATCTTTATTTTTTTCAGACATTAAATTTTCCTGTTAATTTTATGTTTTGCGGCGTAAGCCTCTGCGGCTTCGCGAACCCAGGCTCCATTTTCGTGCGCTTCTTTTCTTGCCTTTATCCGTTCCTTGTTCATTGGTCCGTTGCCTTTTATAACATTATAAAACTCATCCCAGTTTATTTCGCCAAAATCCCACGATCTTCTTTCCTTGTTGTATTTCAATTCGGGATCCGGCAGCGTTAATCCAACGGCTCTTGCCTGCGGAACAGTTAAATCCACAAATCTTTGCCTTAGTTCGTCGTTGCTTTTTAATTTTACTTTCCATCTCATTAGTTCAGCTGAATTAGGAGATTCTTTATCATGGGGACCGAACATCATAAGAGCGGGCCACCAAAATCTATTTACAGAATCTTGAACCATCTTCTTTTGCTCGGGCGTTCCTTTAGCCAGCGTTGCTACAATTTCGTAACCCTGCTTTTTATGAAAGTTTTCCTCTTTGCAAATTCTAACCATGGCTCTGGAATAAGGACCGTAAGAACTTTTTGCCAGCACGGTTTGATTAACAATTGCCGCACCGTCTACCAACCAACCAATAACTCCCATATCAGCCCAAGAAAGGGTTGGATAATTAAAGATACTTGAATATTTTGCCTTCCCTTCAAGCAACTGCTCTAACAAATCTTTTCTGTCAACCCCAAGCGTTTCGGTTGCAGAATAAAGATACAGCCCGTGACCGGCTTCGTCTTGAACTTTTGCGAGAAGAATTAACTTTCTTCTTAGCGAAGGCGCTCTTGTAATCCAGTTTGCCTCCGGCAACATTCCCACATATTCGGAATGCGCATGTTGCCCCATCATACGAATGAGTTGTTTCCGGTATCTTTCGGGCATCCAGTCTTTTGGTTCTATAACTTCCCCGGAATTTATTCTTCTTTGAAATTCCGACAGCTTCTTTTCGTCTTCCATTTTGTCCCCTACAATAATTTCCAAATAAATATAATACAATAATTTAAACCAATCAACATCTAATAAAATACCAATTATCTGTTTTTCAATTTTATTGTTAATAAAGAATCTATCCTTATTATTTATTACTTTTAAAAAGACAATAATCACCTTTTTATACTTTTATAAAAAAAGAATAATACAAAAAGTTATGGACCCAATAATCAAAAATTATTTTTACCCCAAATCTGTTTGCATCGTCGGAGCTTCCTCAAAAGAAAAAAGTATCGGTTACGAAATTTTACATACGATAAGCAATTATGGATATAAAGGAATAATTTACCCTGTAAACCCGAAAACCGACAGCATACTCGGCTATAAATGCTATAAAACAATAGAAGAAATATCCGATCCTATTGACTTGGCAATTATTGTTTTGCCGAAAAAATTTGTTGAGGATGCTGTTGATGTTTTATTAAGCAAGGGTGTAAGGTCTTTACTATTAATAACAGCAGGATTTAAGGAAACAGGAAAAGAAGGCGAGGAACTGGAAAAAAGATTGGTTGAAAGAATTAAAGCGAGCGGCGCCAGGCTGGTTGGTCCAAACTGTATGGGAGTTATTAATACTCTTGATAACGTCAAACTAAATGCAACCTTCGTTGCCGAGAAACCCGAATCCGGTCATACGGGCTTCTTTTCCCAAAGCGGTGCGCTTGGAGCTGCGGTACTAAATTCTCTACGTGAAACCGAAATTAAATTTGCACATTTTATAAGCGCCGGGAACAAAGCCGATATAAATGAAAATGACTTATTGTTTTTTTGGCAAGCAGATTCAAATGTAAAAACAATTACTTATTATCTGGAAAGTTTTGTAAACGGGAAAGAATTTATTAAACCTTTTATGACGGGCGAAATAACTAAACCAACCATTATATTAAAAGCAGGCAAAACTGTTTCCGGACAAAAAGCTGCATCATCCCACACAGGAGCGTTGGGAAGTGAAAATAAAGTGGTTAATTCAATATTAAAACAATTCGGAATAATTAACGTAAATACCGTTAACGATCTTTTCAATACTGCCAAGGGATTCGAAAATTTTCCGATTCCAAAAGGTAAGAATGTTGCTGTGGTAACAAACGCAGGCGGTCCTGCAATATTAACGGTAGACAGTCTGGAGGTTGAGGGACTGGAACTTGCAAAATTTTCCCGAGAAACCAAGCACAAATTAAGGGAAATTGTAAGTCCCGAAGGCAGCGTTGAAAACCCTATCGATCTTTTGCCTGCAGCAACGGCGGAAATTTATAAATCCGTAATTGAAATTGTAATAGACGATCCAAATGTTGATTCGGTAATTTCTATATTTGTTCAACCTGTAATGGTTGAACCGCTCGGCGTTGTTGAAGCGGTAAATAATATTGAATCGGAAAAGCCAATTCTTCAAGTGGATATGCCTCTGCCGGAATTTTGGGACGAATACCATCGATATTCAAAAAAACACTTGCCTATTTATAGAAGTCCGGAAGACCCGGCGAAAGTTATTTGCAACATGCTCTTTTACAATAAATATAAAAAGAAATTAGAAAGAGACCGGGAAACTTATTTACAATTGTTAAACCTAAAACAGCGAAATAAAATAACTTCAAGCTCGGGGTTTTTATCCCCGCCCGCTATTAACGAACTTGCCGCCGCATACAAACTTCCTTTTATACAATCAAAAATAATTCCGAAAGCAAGTTTAGAAAAAGTTACGGACTTAACTTTTCCCGTGGTTTTGAAAGGCTTAAGTAAAAGTGTTATACATAAATCGGAATTGAACGCCGTAAAGTTAAATATTAAAAGTTTTGATGAGTTAATAGAAAGATCAAAAGAAATTATTAATAATTTTAAACTAAACAATTTGGAGGTAGAGGGGTTTTTAATACAGCCGTTCGTTTCTCAGAAATATGAAATTCTTATCGGTGGATTCAGAGACAGGTCGTTCGGTCCGGTTTTAATGTTTGGCAGCGGCGGAAAATACGTAGAGGTTTTGGACGATACCTCAACTAAATCGGCTTATTTATCAGACTCGGATATTGATGATATGATAAACTCTACGAAAGTTGGAAAAATACTGAGCGGCGTTCGCGGTGAAACACCGGTTGACTTAAGTAATTTAAAAAAATTATTGCGTTCCGCAGCTCAAATGTTAATAGAGAATGAAGAGATTATTGAGTTTGATTTTAATCCGGTTATTATTTCCCAGGATAATTCAATTCATATTGTTGACGTTAGAATTAAAG
>Ga0256841_1001865_pt1 | contig 17389 bp, 15 predicted proteins | sample 356308metaG_FD_185971 | JGI IMG/M metagenome (GOLD analysis project Ga0256841, IMG submission 185971) | Hydrothermal vent microbial communities from Mid Atlantic Ridge, Atlantic Ocean - 356-308 | ecosystem: Environmental > Aquatic > Marine > Hydrothermal vents | place: Atlantic Ocean: Mid... | reverse complement strand
GCACACGGATCCGATGGAGCCCGTCGCGCCGACGACCATGGCCTTGCCCTTCGTCAGGTCGGTCTTGCCCATCTTCCGCACGGCCTGTTTGGCGGCTTCGAGCGTGGCGGCCACGGTCAGGCTGTTGCCGCTCGTGATGGCGATGTCGTTTTCGTGCGCCACGGTGATGCCCGCATCCCCGACGACGCTCGTGAACGCGCCGAGGCCCATCAGCCGCGCCCCCATGCGCTCGGCCATCCTGGCGGCCTTGTTCAGGCGGTCGTACGTGAAGCGCTCGCCGTGCCGGAGCATCTCGCGGGGCGTGGCGCCGAGCGCGAAGAGATACCCCTCGACGCGCCGGCCCGTCGCCGGCGATCGTATGCCGGTGATCTTCGAGAGGTACAACGGCGGCAGATACGCCGCCACCGCCTCGACGAGCGCATCGGGGAGGAAGCGCGTCCACCGGAAGCGGGGATCCCGGTGGATGAAATCGACGCTGAGCGGGTGGATGACGAAGGCGAAGCGGTTGACGCCGGCGGCTTCGGGCTGGAGATAGCGGACGTGCGGCGTCCACGTGAGTTCGGCCATGAGGTCGAGGTAGGTGTCCTCGGAGAGCGGGAGGTCGGGGTCGGGGCGAAGCGCCGCGAGGGCCGCCTCCACGACGGCGGCGGAGTGCCGGGCGAGGCCGTCCCTCTCGCCGAAGGGAGGCATCATCGTCACCACGACCTCGACGCCGCGCCGCCGGAGGTCGTCGAGGTCCGTCTCCGTCGCCGACTCCAGCACCACGGTCTTGTGCGCGAGGCGCTCGGGCGCATACCGGCGGACGGCCGCCACGTCGCCCGCGAGCACGTCGGCCCACCGGAAGAGCGAGGCTGCCCGCGCGCGCGCCGCCCCGCCCGTGCGGAAGCCGAGCCGGTCGAAGGGCGCGTCCCGGAGGTGTTCGAGCGTCGGCGCGGCGGCTTTCGGGAGCGTGCGGGGACTGCCCACGCCCGGCGCGGGCGGGAGGCCGAAGAAAAGGACCGGGTCGGCAAAGCGAACCTGTGGGCTGCGCCTCCGAAGCGCGTCGGCGAGGCCCGAATGGTTGAGGCCGGGCGTCATGAGGACGTGCTTCCGGCTGAAGATGCCCGGTTCGCGCCGGTCGGCGAGGAGCACGCCCCACCGTTCGAGCCCGGCGCGGATGCCGCTCCCGTCCACCACCGGCGTCCTCCGCGCGAGCGCGGGGAGTTCGCCGCCGACCGCGTGCCGGACGCGCGCCCGCCCGAGGGACAGCCACACCGGGATGCCGTCGAGCGCGATGGCGTCCACCTTGCCGTCGTATGCCGAGATCAGTTCGCGGATGCGTTCCGCCTCGCCGCCGCTCCCCACCCGGTGAAGCCGAAGCCCATGGCCGAGAAACGTCGTCTCAGCCGTCTCTTCGCCCCGGCCAGGGTCGATGATGAGCAGGTCTTTCATGGGCCTTCCGGTTTCGAGGTCCGTCTTGCAAACCCGATCGTCCACTCGGGACCCATAGTATAGTTTTCCTTCCCGGCTCCGACTGCCGAGCGACCTCCACCGGCGGCCGTGGGGGAATTGCCGAAAGAAACGCCGGGCGAGACCTTACACGGTCAGGAGGGGCGCTGCGTCTTCGGTCCGGCGTCAGGGATAGATGCCGACGCCGGAACCAACTTCCGGCATACGAGACGCCATCCCCCCCGATCAAAACGCTCCCGAGGCGGGCTTCTCATGATCCGGCGACCGGCGCGGGCGCCGCCAACAGCCGTTCGTAGACCGAGACGAGCCGCTCGCCCATGACGTCCCAGTGATACCGGGGCGCGGCGCGCGCGGCGGCGGCGGACAGCCGGGCATACCGCTCCGGCTGCTCGAACCACACGCGAAGCACCCGCACCACGGCTTCCGCATCCCGGGGATCGACCACGGCGCCGCACCCGTGCCGTTCCACGAAGGCGCGCCACCGGGGAAAATCCGAGCACAGGATGGGCAGACCGTAGTGGAGGTACTCGTAAAACTTCGTCGGGATGGTCTCGACGTAGTTCGGCTCCGGGCGGAGGAGCGCCAGCCCCACGTGCGCCGTGCGGTAATACGGCTCCATCCCGGCCCACGGCAGATAGCGCTCCCACCCGTCGCGGCGGACGAGGCCGCTCAGTCGCTCCGAACGGATGCGCGCTTCGGCGGCGGCGCGGTCGGCAGCGATACGGCAGACGCCCGCGAGCGTGAGCCGCCACGGCAAGCGTTCCTCCCGGGCGATTTTCGCCACGTCGAGCATGACGTCGAGGCCGCGCGCCCGGCCCTGCGTGCCCGTATAGAGCAGTTCGAAGGTCTCTTTCGGCGGCGTCTTCGGGGGCGGCGGCGTCTTCGGGGGCGGCGGCGTCTCGGGGGGACGGAAATAGTTGAGGATCGTCGTCGCCGGCGCAGAGGCTTCGGGGACGAGGGCGCGATAGCTCTCCTCGGCCAGGATGACGTGATCGACCCACCGGAAGCACCACCGTTCGAGCGCCCGGAGCGCCCGCCCCTCAATGCCGCCGCGCGCGCCGTAATCCTCGTGCACGTCGTAGATCGCCCGCGCCTTCGCGACGCGCCGGAGCCGGTGCGCGACGGGGATCAGTTCGGGGTCGTGGAAATGGTACACGTCGGCGTCGAGGGCGCGGGCGGCGCGGTAGGCCTCGCGGAGCCGCGCCGCCCGGCGGAGACGCCCCCCGGCCGGGCCGAGCGCCGTCACGGGAAGCCCGGCGACCACCTCGGAGCGGGTGTGCGGGGCGATCACACGCACGTCGAAGCCCGCCTCTTTCAGCGTGCGCGCCTCCTTGTCGAAGATGCGGGGATCCCGGAGCGGATGCACCGTCGTGAGGTGGACGATTCGGGGGGGACGGGGCGGCATCATTCGGCTTCGTCTTTCACGCGATAGACACATCCGTCGGCGAAGGCGCGCACGCGTTCGAGCCGCGCCCGCACGCCGGCGGCGAACGGCGCGCCGGAACACGACGGATCTGCCGGAACGAACGCCGGTCCCGCCGTATCGGTCCCGCCTCCGGAACCCGGCTCCAGCCGCGCGCGGATCCCGGCGAGGGCCGTCTCGGCGCTCCGAACGGCGCGGTCCACGTCGTCGAACCAGAGCGCCACGGCGCCGGGCCGGGGCGCGGCGGCGGGAGGCCACGCCCGCGCATACCGTCGGGTGAAAAGATACGCGGCGGCCGGCAGATTGCTGTAGACGACGCCCTCGGGCGGATGCGTTTTCAGCCATCGCACCATCGCGGAGGCCTGCCAGGCTTCCGTGTGATACCCCCCACCCCCGATCTTCGCGCGGACGTACACGTACGCCGCCGTCGAGGTGAGCGGCCAGGCGAGCCACAGCCCCGCGCACACGGCGAGGACCTGCGCCAGGCGCCGCCATCCCGCCCGCCGCATCGCCGCGAGCGCCGCTTCGAGGCCGTGGGCCGCCATGAAGACGAGCGGCACGAGGAGCGGCGCGAGGAGGCGGCCGTTCGGCGCGTCGCTCAGGCCCGCCGCGCCCGCCGCCGTCACAAAGGCCGCATAGACGAGCGTGAAGCCGAGCGCGACCCGAAGCCGCAGCCGAACCCGCGCCGGGCGCGCTCCGCCTCGAAGGAGAAAAGCCGCCGCGACGAGGAGCGCCAGCCCGCCGAGGGCCGCCGCCTGACCCCATGCGGGCGCTGCCGGAGGGAGGAGCCACCCGGCGAGGGTGCGGGCGCTCCCGACGAGCACGTCCGCGAGCGGCTGCGGGCCCATGCCCCCGCGCGGGCCGGTCAGCGTGCCCGTCGCCCGGACGTTTCGGAGCAGCCACAGAGCGAGCGGGAGGCCCGAGGCCGCGCCGAAGAGCATCGCCCGCCCGAGCCTCCGGTGGAGCGGCCATGCCCGATGCGCGAGGAGGAACGCCGCGCCCGTCAGGAGGAGCGCCGCCCCGGCATACCGATCGAGCATCGCCGCCGCCGTCACCGCCGAAAGGCCGACGAGCCGCGCGCGCGACGGCGCTTCGAGGCCGGCGGGAAGCGCCCGGAGAAAGAGCACGACGAAGAGGATGAAAAGCGGCTCCGACCACACCTTCACGCTCACCTGAAGGAGCGGCATCGCCGCCGCCACGGCGAGCGTCGCGCCCCACACGAGGCCGGGCGTGCGGAGCGTCTCCCGGAAGAGCCGCCCCGAGAAAAAAACGATGCAACCGAAGACGAACGCGCCGAGCCACCGGGCCACGGCGAGCACATCGGGACCGAGCGCGCCGAAGGCGGCGAGCACGGCGGGATAGAGCGGCGGCCAGAACGCGACGGGCCGTCCGTCGTAGCCGAGGAACCCCGCGCCGTCGAGGAGGCTCCGGGCAGCGGCCACGTACATCGCCGAGTCCGGTGAGACCCCCGGGCCATACCGCATCGTCGCCAGGAGCGCCACCGCCGCGGCGAGGAGGCTCAGGATCACGAGGTCTGCATGCAAGCGCTTGGTCATACGCCGGGTTTTTGGCTCCTTCGCCTTCGGTGAGTGCGGAGGCGGGCGGGCGGGTGCGGTTCCCTTTTGGCCCGCCGCCGTGTTTCGTAAGTTACGACACCCCTTTTCCCCGCGCTTCGCCCCCGCCATGTCCTCCTCCGCACCCGCGTACGCCGTCGTCGTCTGCACCCGCAACCGTCCGGACGACCTGTCCCGCACGCTCGCAAGCATCGCCGCCGAGGCCGGGCCGGGGATGCACGTGATGGTCGTGGACGCGAGCGACCTCGCCGCGCGCACTCAAAACGCCGCCGAGGGAGCCTCGTTCACCGCCGCGCCCCTCCGCCACCTCCCGTTCCCCGGCGCGCCCTCGCTCGCCCGGCAACGCAACTTCGCCCTCGACCACCTCCCCCCTTCCATCGCCATCGTCCATTTCCTCGACGACGACGTGACGCTTGCGCCCGGCTATTTCGACGCTCTCAATGCCTGGTTCACCCACCCGTCGGTCGGCGGCGCGGGGGGGCGCGTGATCGAACCCGGCCCGCCTCGCCCGCGCCGACTCATGGCGCTCCGCCGGCTGCTCCTCCTCGACCACCCGGCGCCCGGCCGCGTGCTCCCCTCCGGCGTCACCACCCCCGCGCAGACGCTCCCGCTCCCGACGCCGCGCCCCGTCCAATGGCTGAGCGGCTGCTCGTGCGCCTACCGCCGCTCCCTGCTCACACGCCACCGCTTCGACGACCGCCTCGAAGGCTATGCCCTCGACGAGGACCTCGACCTCTCCTTCCGTCTCGGCCGGGAGGCCCGCCTCGTCGTCGAGCCGCGCGCGATGCTCTTCCACCACGTCTCCCCCGTGGGCCGGGACGCGCTCGAAGGCCGGGCGCACGACGCGCTCGTCCACCGGTACTGGTTTCTCGAAAAGAACCTCCGGAGCCCGCTTCGCAAACCGGCGTTCTGGTGGTCCGTGACGGGAAAGCTCCTCGTCGCGGCCCTTTCGAGCCGGCCGGACGCACGAGAGGCGCTCCGGGGTCGTCTCCGCGCCGTCCGCACCCTCCTCCGCCGCGATCATTACCTGCTCTCCTGAGCCTCGTCCGCCCCCGCCCGACCGTTCCCTCGCACCGCTGCGAGGAGACCGAGCGCCGCCCGAAGCTCTTCCCGGCCGCCGGGCATCCCGCGCCACAGGAGGAAGTACAACAGTCCGTACACCGCCACGTCGAAGGCGAAGGCGAGGAGCAATCCATCCGGCTCCGGCGCGAGCGCCCGCGCGCCGAAAAGTCCCGCCGCCGCAGCGAGCGACGCCGTCACCGGACGCCACACCGCCACGGCGAAATCGCGCATGCCGAGCGGGGACCCCCGAAAACAGTACCGGAGCCCCGGCAGCCACAGCGCGCCCGTCATCGCCGTGTACGCCGTCGCCACGCCCATCGCGCCCCAGCGGATGCCGGCGGCGAAGGCGAGGATCGTGAGCGTCTCGGCGAAGACGGTCCACCGGAGCTGCCGCCGCGTCCGGCCGAGGGCGAGATAGACCCAGTCCGTGGTCAGGTAAAACGTGCCGATGAACGCCGCCGGAGCGAGCATCCGGAAGAGCGGGACGACCGCCGTCCACTGCGGGCCGAGCATGATCCCCACTACCTTCTCGGCGGAGACGAAGGCGAGCGCGATGGCCGGCATCCCGAGCGAGGTGAGCATGAGGGTCCCTTTCCGGTAAAAGGCGCGAAAGCGGGGCGGGTCGTCCTGGAGGCGGCTGAGCGTGGGCAGGAACGCGCTCGAAAGCGGCGTGAAGAACTGCGACACGGGCATGAGCACGATCTGATAGGCTTTCGTATAGAAGCCGAGTGCCGCGCTCCCCACGAACCGTCCGATGAGGATGTTGTCCAGGTTGCGGGCCAGGTATCCGAAGACGTAGCTCAGGGAGAGGCGTCCGCCGAAGGCGAGCATGGGCCGCACGCCGGTCCCCCGCCGGGGCGCGGACGGACGCCAGCGGAGCATGAACCACACCCCGACGGCCGCCGCCGCCGCCGCCGTGAGCATCTTCGCCACGAGCGCCCAGTAGCCCCATCCCCGCCACGCCAGCCCGATGCCGACGACGAGGCTGAGGGCGAGGGCGCCGAGTTCGAGCGCCGCCACGCGACTGAAGCGCATCCGCCGGTAGAGGAGCGCCATCGGCTGCGCGGAGATGCCGGTGAGGAGATGTCCCGCCGCCAGCGCCGCCATGAGGCCCGTCAGGCGCGGCTCGTCGTAGAACCACGCCGCGAGCGGGGCCAGCCCCACCGTGACGAGCGCCAGCGCCGCGCCCGCGCCCACGTTGATCCAGAAGAGCGTGCTCACCTGCGCGTGGGTGATCGCCTTCCGCTGCACCGTGGCCATCGGCAGCCCGAGGTCGCGGAAGGCGGCGAAGAACGCGATCACGGCGAGGACCATGGCGAAGAGGCCGAAGTCCTCGGGCGTGAGCAGCCGGGCCATCGCCATTGCGCCGCCGAGCGAGAGCACGTACCGCACCCACTGCGACCCGACCGTCACGACGGCGTTCCGGACGGTCCGCCCCCGGAGGTCGCCGGGGCTGTGGCCGGCGGGCTTCATCCGGAGGCTCCGAAGAAGGCCCGCACCGCCGCCGCCACCCGCTCGGCGTCGGCGTCGTTCATGGCGGGATGGAGCGGCAGGCTGAGGGCGCGCGCGTAATACTGCGCCGTATGCGGCAGCCCCGCCATCGAATAGCCCATCCGCCGGTAGTCGGGGTGCATCGGCACGGGGATGTAGTGGACCTGCACGCCGATGCCCGCCGCGCGAAGCTCGGCGAAGAGCGCATCCCGGTGACGGGGCGGCGGCGTGAGCACCTGCACCGGATAGAGATGCCGGGCGTGCAACCCGTCGGGCGGGGCCGTCGGCAGGCGGAGCGGCAGACCGGCCAGCGCCTTGTCATAAAAAGCCGCCAGCCGCCGCCGGCGCGCGTTGAACGCTTCGAGCCGCCGGAGCTGGCTCAGCCCGAGCGCGGCGTGAAGCTCGCTCAGCTTGTAGTTGAAGCCGAGGAACTGTTGCTCGTAATACCATCCCCCCGGCGACGGCGCTTCGAGCCGGTCGGGGTCGCGCGTCATGCCGTGCACGCGGAACTGCCGGAGGCGCGCCGCCCGCGCCGCCTCCGCCGTCGTCACCATGCCGCCCTCCGCCGAGGTCATGTTCTTGACCGGATTGAAGCTGAAAGCCGTCATCGCCGCGAGGTCGGAGCCGACGGGGCGGCCCCGGTACGTCGCGCCCGGCGCGTGGGCGGCGTCGGCGAGGAGAAGGCATCCGGCATCGGCGGCAAGGGCGCGGAGCGGCGCGTAGGCGCTCGGGCGCCCGGCGAAGTCGACCGTGAGGATGGCGCGGGTGCGGGGCGTGAGCGCCGCCCGGACGGCCTCCGGGTCGAGGCAGAGCGTCGCCGGGTCGACGTCGGCGAAGACGGGCGTGCCGCCGAGGTAGCGGACGGCGTTGGCGGTGCCGGCGAACGTCAGCGCCGGGACGATCACCTCGTCGCCCGGCCCGATGCCGGCGGCGAAGCACATGCCGTGGAGCGCCGCCGTCCCGCTCGAAAAGGCCACCGCGTGCGCGGCCCTCATCTTTTCGGCGAACGCCCGCTCGAACGCTTCGAGCCGCGCCCCCTGCGAGATGATCGGATCACGAAGGACCTCGGCCACGGCGGCCACGTCCTCCTCCGAAACGAGGGGACGGCTGTACGGCAAAAACGGCGCTGAAGCGTCCGGAGGCATCGTCACGGCTCGGGTTGAAACGGGCGGAAACGGCGACAAGATACGCGAACCGGCGGAAAGTCCCCGCTTTCGCTCACGCTTCCTCCCGGGCCGCCTGCGACGGATGCGCCGCGATGATCCGGCGAAGCGCCTCCTCCATCGTCCGGTCGATGGTGAAGCCGGTCCATTCGGTGAGCTTCGTCGTGTCGGGGATGCGCACCTTCACGTCCTCGAAGTGCGTCCCGTAGGCGGCCTCGTACGGCACGAAGGTCAGTTCCGAGCGGCTCCCGGTGAGGCGAACGATCGTCTCGGCCAGCTCGCGCATCGTCACCGGCGCGCATCCGCCCACGTTGAACACCTCGCCGGCGGCGTCCTCCCGTTCCATGAGCAGAAGCATCGCCGCGACGGCGTCTTCGACGAACGTGAAGCACCGGCGCTGCCCTCCGTCGCCGTAGATCGTGATCGGGTCGCCCGCCAGCGCCTGCTCGATGAAGCGGGGCACGACCGGGCCGTGCCGCCCCACCTGTCGCGGCCCGATGACGTTGAACAGCCGCACGATGACCGTGTGCAGCCCTTCCTCGTGATGCTTCGCCAGCGTGAGAAACTCCTCCACGGCCTTGATGCCCGCGTACGACCACCGGTGCACCTCCGTCGCCCCGTAGACGCGGTCGGCGTGCTCGTCGAGCGACTGTCCGGGCAGATAGTCGAGCGCTTTGCCGTAGATCTCGGACGTGGAGGTGAGCAGAAAACGGGGCCGGTAGTGCGTGACGAGATCGAGGATCGTGTCGATGCTCCGGAGGTTGTTCAGGATGGTCCGGCTCGGCGTCCACGTGGCGAGCTTGACGCCCACGTAGGAGGCGAGGTGATAGAGGTCGTCGCACGCGGCCACGAGCGGGGCCATGAGCTGCCGGTCGGAGACGTCGACCTCATGAAAACGGAAGCGCGGGTTCCGCATCGCCTGCGCGAGGTTGTCGGGGCGGCCGGTCGAGAGGTTGTCGACCGCCGTGACGTGGTGTCCGCGCGCGAGGAGCGCGTCGACGAGGTGCGAGCCGATGAAGCCCGCCCCGCCCGTGACGAGGCATCGACGAGGCGCACCGGGAGAGGACGTGTGCATGGATGGCTGTGACAGATAATCTCAAAAAATGAATCGGAGAAAGATCGAACGCCGCGCGGCGAAAGTCGAACGGTTTCCGAATAAATCACGGCGAAATTCTTTCTCCCGCGTTCGGGGCCTCGGGGGGTTTCGGATAGCCGCCCACCGCGCCGGGACGTTCGAGCATGCGCCGCGCCCAGGCCGAGGCGGCGCGTCCCCAGGCGCGGAGGGTCTCGGCGGGCGTCTCGGCGAGGGGGGCGGGCGGCGTCCGCACGAGGGCCGCGAGCACGGCGGCGGTGAAGGCGTCGCCCGCGCCCGTGGCGTCGACCACGTGCGCCGGCTCGGCCGCCACGAAGACGTCGTGCCGGGGGGTGTGGAAATGCGCGCCGCGCGCGCCGTCGGTGCGGATGACGAGCGAGACGCCGCGCGCAAGCACGGCGGCGGGGGCCGCGTCGCCGAGGAGGTCGTGCCAGTCATCGGCGCTCATCTTGAGAAGATCGACGTGCGGGAGGAGCGCCTCGAGGCGGGCGAGGATCGCCGGGCGCTCGGGCGCGTCCCCGACGATGAGGTTGGGATCGAACGAGACGAGCCGGCCGTGCGCCCGCGCCTCGGCGGCGAGGGCAAGCGTCGTCCGCGCCGTCACGGCGCCGACGAGCGCCGCGCCGCCGACGTGGAGGACGCGGGCCGTCCGGAGCGCCGCCGGGTCGACGTCGTCGAGGGTGATGTGCTCGTAGGCGCTGTCGGGGTTGAGCATCTCCCACGTCCGGTCGCCGTGGGCGTCGAGGCCGATGAGGGCGTGCTTCGTGGGGCGCGCGGGGTCCACCCGCACGCCGCCGGCGAGGCCGTACCGTCGGAGCCGCTCGCGGAGGAACCGTCCGCCCGCATCCGCGCCGACCTTGCTCCACAGCGTCACCGGCACGCCGTGCGCCCGCAGCCCGATGGCCACGTTCGCCGGAGAGCCGCCGAGATGCTTCTCGAACGTCTCGACGGCCCAGAGCGGCCGCCCGGGCTCCCGGCTGATGAGATCGACGACGAGGTCGCCCAGACAGATGACCATACCCGCGTTCGGAAAAAGGAGAGACGCTCCGGCAGTATACGAAACCCGCGTCGCCGGAGGTAGGGGCGACGCAGCCCGTTATTTTTGCGCCCGCTTTTCCGCTCCGGAGAACCTTCTTCGGAATGGTCCGCTATTAAGAGAAAAGCGTGAGACGTTTTGCGCGACGGAGCCTTTCCCTCGCGTCGTTCCGCGCCTTCTCATCCATGCGCTTTGCAGGAGGTCACGCTATGGCACGTCGTTTCGAGCAGATCATCGAGGACCAGATCAAACTGTGGGAGAGAAGCAACGTCGGAGGGGGGCGGCGGGAGCAGCCGCACCCCGTCATCACCATCTCGCGGGCCTTCGGCACGCGCGGGGCGGCGCTCGCGGAGCTGCTCGGGCGGCGCACCGGCTTCACCGTATGGGATCAGGAGCTCGTGCAGGCCGTCGCCGAGGAAGCGGGCGGCGACGAGCGGCTCATGCGCTCGCTCGACGAACGCCACCGCAAGGCCATCGACGACGCCGTGCGGGGCGCGCTCATGGGCAGCCCGCACACGAACACGCAGTACCTGCGCGCCCTCATGCGTGTGGTGCAAACCATTGCCCACCACGGCGACGCCGTCATCGTCGGGCGCGGCGCGAACTACATCCTCGCCCCGCGCGACCGCCTCAGCGTCCGCCTCGTGTGCCCGCTCGACGCGTGCGTGCGCCGGTACGCCGAGCGCGAACACCTCGACGAGGAGACGGCCCGCCGCAAGATCGTCGAGATGGACGCCGTACGCGCCGAGTTCGTGCGGTACAACTTCAAGCGCGACCCCACCGACCCCGCCGACTACGACCTCGTGCTCAACGCCGCCACCTTCGATCTCGACGCCCTCGCCGACCTCGTCCTCGAAGCGTACACGCGCAAGACGGGCGTGCGCCTGCCCGTCGCCGTCTGAACCGTCCGATCCCGTTCGACAAGGCGCGAGCGGCGCGGGCCGAAACCCGATCCCGCGCCGCCCGTTTGCGTTCTCCGCTCACCACGTGCCTCTCCCATGAATCCGGTCCTCGAAGAAAAGCTCGCCCACCTGCCCACGCGCCCCGGCGTGTATCAGCACAAGGACGCCGAGGGCAAGGTGCTCTACGTCGGCAAGGCGAAGAACCTCCGGCATCGGGTGCGCTCGTACTTTCAGAAGAGCCGTTCGCACGACGGACGGCTGCAGGCGCTCGTGCGCAAGATCGAGGACGTGGAGGTCATCGTCACGGACACGGAGGCCGAGGCGCTCATTCTCGAAAACAACCTCATCAAACGCCTCAAACCGCGCTATAACGTCAACCTCAAGGACGACAAAACCTACCCGTACATTTGCATCAAGAACGAGCGCTTTCCGCGCGTCTTCCCCACGCGGCGCGTACGGCGCGACGGCTCGAAGTACTTCGGCCCGTACACCGACGTGAAGAACATGCGGCTCGTGCTCGAGACCATCCGCGCCACGTTCAGGCTCCGCGACTGCAACCTCAAACTCGACCCCGAGCCCATCGCCGCGGGGAAGTATCAGGTGTGCCTCCAGTATCACATCAAAAAGTGTGAGGGGCCGTGCGTGGGCCTTCAGGCGGAGGCGGACTATGACGAGGCGATCCGGCAGGTGGAACAGCTTCTCAACGGCAAGACCCGGGCGCTCATCGAGAAGCTCTCGGAGGAGATGAAGGCGCAGGCCGCCGCGCTCCGCTTCGAGGAAGCCGCCGCCCTCCGCGACCGCATTCAGGCGCTCGAAAACTACACGGCAAAGCAAAAGATCGTCAGTCAAGATTTCGTCGACCGCGACCTCTTCGCCCTCGCCGTCGACCGGGCCGAGAACGCGGCGTGCGGCGCGCTTTTCATGGTGCGCGAGGGCAAGGTGGTCGGACGCCGGCACAAGTACCTCCGCCGCATCGAGGGCCGCACCGACGCGGAGCTCATGCAGGCGCTCCTCGAAAACCACTATACGGAGACGACCTTTTTCCCCGATGAGGTGCATCTCTCCACCTCGTGCGCGACGCCGGAGCCGCTTGCGGAGTATCTCCGTGCGCGGCGCGGCAAGAAGGTGGCGCTCCACGTGCCCGAGCGCGGCGACAAGGCCGGTCTGATCCGCATGGTGGAGGCCAACGCCCGTCTGCTGCTCGAAGAGTGGCGCCGGCAGAAGGAGCAGCGGGAGGAGGGCCGCATCCCGCACGTCGTCCACGCGCTCCGGCGCGACCTCCGGCTCAAGCGCCTTCCCCGCCGCATCGAGTGCTTCGACGTCTCGCACCTCGGCGGCGCCGGCATCGTCGCCTCGTGCGTCGTCTTCGAAGACGGCAAACCCAAACGAAGCGCATACCGCACGTACAAGGTGCGCACCGTCGAAGCCGGAAAGTCCGACGACTACCGGTCGATGCGCGAGGTGGTGGCCCGGCGATACGCACGGGTGCGCGAAGAGAACGGCCCGTGGCCCGACCTCGTGGTCATCGACGGCGGGAAGGGACAGCTCTCGAGCGCCGTCGAAGCGCTCGAAGCGGCGGACGTCTATGGACGCTTCCCCGTCGTCGGCCTCGCCAAAAGGCTCGAAGAGGTCTTCTTCCCCGGCGACACCGACGCGGTCGTCATCCCCCGCACGAGTTCGTCGCTCCAGCTCCTTCAGCGTGTGCGCAACGAGGCCCACCGGTTCGCCGTCACGTTCCAGCGCAAACAGCGGCGGACGAAGACGCTCCACTCGGAGCTCATGGACATCCCCGGCGTCGGCGCCAAGAGCGTGCGCAAGCTCCTCAAGGCCTTCGGCTCGGTGAAAAAAGTGAAGGCCGCCCCGAACGAGGCCCTCGCCGCCGTCGTCGGCCCGGCGATGACGGCGAAGATCCGCGCCTATTTCGACGAGCGGGAAGGCCCGGAGACGACCTGAGAACGCCCCGCTTTCCCCCGACCGGAGACGCCCCGCGAAAATCGCATTATGAATATCCGAAGGGCGGCCCTGCCGGGAACGTCGCGGGGACATCCGGGTGTCTCACTAAAGGAGCCCGGAAAGATTCCCGCGCTCGTTTTCCCCGACCATGTCCGACCGGTTTACCCCACAACGATTCGGAGGGTACGACGATGCAGAAAGGTCCCTACGGTAGAAAAGATCGACTGATCAAGGAGAAGCGGAACGACACCTACAGGCACCGCGAGAAGTGGCCGGAGCCGACGCGGTGCTCGGTGTGCGGAGCCGTCTTCACGAAAGGGCGATGGACGTGGGAGAAGACGCCGGAGCAGGCGCACGAAGCCGTCTGCCCGGCCTGCCGGCGCATCCTTGATCATTACCCTGCCGGGACCCTCGAACTCAAGGGGGACTTTTTCGAGTCGCACCGGGAAGAGATCCTCAACCTCGTGCGCAACGTGGAGAAGGCGGAGATGGGCGAGCATCCGCTCGAGCGCATCATGGCCGTCGAGGAGGCGGGCGAATGCACGCTGATCACCACGACGGGCGTGCACATCGCGCGGCGCATCCTCGAAGCGCTGGCCCGTTCGTACGAAGGCAAGTCGTCCTTCCAGTACGGCGACGGCTCGAAGAACATCCGGGGGTTCTGGGAGCGCTGACCGTCCCGCAGCTCATTCCCCGGCGGCGCACGTCACCTTGATGTGCATCGGCGTATAGATGCCGCCCGTCAAGAACCCCACGAGCTGGTTGACCAAGCTCAGTTCCGTCTCGACGCGCGCGACGCCGTTCTCACATTCCGCCTCGGCTTTCACCGTGCTCGGCGGCACGAGCCCGTAGATCCACGACGAGGCGAACGGCTTGTCGATGACTTTGACGGAAGGCTCCAGGCCCGTCGTGACGCGCGCGTGGAAACATCCGGTCAGGAAGAGAAGGCTGAAGACGACGAAAGCATAACGGAGTTTCATAAACACACCTCATCGTTTATTGTGGAAAGGATAGGTCGATGAGCGCACTTCTATCTCATCGACGAAGGCCGAACTCCTTCGAAAAAAACAGCCCGCGCCCGAAAACCGTTTCAAGCTCCGGCAACCTTTCGAAGCGACGAAGGCCTGCTTTTTGAGCCGCCGTCAGAGGCCGGCGGGTGACATAGGGGGGATATTTTTTTCACGGTCGTCGCGGGGAGAGCGCCGCCGTTCGGGGTCGGCCCTCCGGTTGTGTCCGGCAAGAGAGATGAAGGCGATTTTTTTCTGTATCATACCGCCGCTCCCCCCGGGCTCCCGTTTCCCCTCATCAATCTCTCCACGGACATGCTCAATTACATCTGGGCCGGGCTGATCATCTTCAGCCTCGTCTTCGCCATGGTCCACGACCTCCGCGACCTCAGCCGGGACACGTACCGGAACGGCGAGCCGCTGCCCGTCACGCTCCGCTTCCCCGAGGGCTACGATCCCTCCGCCCGGCGCGTGCCCGTTTCCGTCGCCATCGACCCCGAGACGTACGGCGCGTTTTACGGCGTCGAGACCCGGCCGGCGGCCTCGTATGACGGCGTGCTCCTCCAGACGCGGGACGGGCGTCAGCTCCGCTTCGCCCGGGACGCCTCCGTGCCCGAGCCGCTCGCCACCGTTCGCGAGGTCACCTCCCGGCGCGACCACGACCTCCGGGGGGCGGTCGGCGCGCTCTCCTTCCGCAGCGACTCCCTCGCCGCCGCCGCCGTCACGTTCCCGCCCGTGCGCTTCGTCAAGATGAACGCCATCGCCGCCGCCGCGCTCGACTTCGCCGACACCGCGGTGACGCTCGCGCTCGGACTCATCGGCACGCTCGCACTGTGGATGGGATTGCTCCGGATCGCCGAGAAGTCGGGCATGCTCTTCAGCCTCGTCCGCGTGACGCAGCCGCTGCTTCGCCCGCTCTTCCCCGGCATCCCGAAGAACCACCCCGCCTTTGCCATGATCGTGCTCAACCTGACGGCGAACATGCTCGGCCTCGGCAACGCCGCCACGCCCCTCGGCATCAAGGCGATGGAAGAGCTTCAGACCCTCAACCCGAAAAAGGACACCGCCACGAACGAGATGGTGATGCTCCTGGCGATGAACACCGCCAGCGTCCAGATCGTGCCGCCGGTGCTGCTCGTGGCCATCATGGGCCTGCAAATCAACCAGCTCTTCTTCAGCATCCTCATCGTCACGTTCTTTTCGCTCCTCGTGGCCATCGGCACGACGAAAGCGCTCGGACGCATGAAACGCTTCCGCGAGACGGACCCCAACCGCGACGAAGCCTGATCCCCGGCCTCTCTTCTCCTTTCGAACCTCGAACCCGTCCTTCGTCATGGAAACCTTTCGCACCGTTCTCGACGTCCTCTCCGTCTTCGTGCTCCCGTCGATCATCGTGGGCTTCCCGCTCTACGGCCTCCTCAAGAAAGTGCCCGTCTACGAGGAGTTCGTCGAGGGCGCGAAAGAGGGCTTCAACGTGGCGGTGATGATCATCCCGTACCTCGTCGCCATCCTCTTCGCCATCGGGATGTTTCGGGCCTCCGGCGCGCTCGACTTCCTCATCGACGGCCTGCGCCCCGTGCTCGGATGGGCCGGCATCCCGCCCGAGGTGCTGCCGATGATGATCATCCGCCCGCTCACCGGCAGCGGCTCGGCCGCCATCGTGCTCGACATGATCCAGCAGTTCGGCGAAGACTCGCTCCTGGTGAAGATGGCCGCCACCATGTTCGGCTCCACCGAGACGACCTTCTACGTCATCGCCGTGTACTTCGGCGCGGTGAACGTGAAGAAGACGCGCCACGCCGTGCCCGCCGGCCTCACCGCCGACGTCTTCGCCATGATCTTCGCCGTGTACGTCGTGCGGTGGCTCTTCGGATGAACGCGGACGCGGCGCTTTTCCCGGGCGCTCTCGCCTGAAGAAAAAAGGGCCTTCCCGAAGGAAGGCCCTTTGTCCACACTGCACGTGCGGGCGCCATGGATTCGGCGTTCCGGAGGCGGCATCGGGAAAGGCGAGGCGATGCAGATGAGCGCAAAGGCGTCCGGAGGCGGGAAGAAGGGCGCGGCGCCCATCCGGGGTCAGAGCTCCAGCACGCTGTTTTCGCTGAAGTACTGATTCGGCACGTAGGCGTCCGCCTCCTCATCGTTGCGCCAGTCGGCGTCGTCGATGAAGTAGCGGAACTGATACGTCCGGCCCGGCTTCAGGGAAACCTGTTTGCTCCAGACCTTGCGGGTCTTGACGAATTTCATTTTTCCCTGCTCGGGGTTCCACTCGTTGAAATCGCCGACGACCGCCGCGCGCTCCCGGGCGACGTCGCCCGGCAGTTCGAACGTGACGCGCACCGTCGTACCTTTCGGGCTGACTTTCTTCTTTATCATGATGCTTCCTTTTTGCTTTCGTTCAGAGGTTCGTGAACACCTTCGCGTTCACCGGATACTAAATTCCGCCACCCTCGGTTAGGATCCAACCCCTCTCCACCCCGCAAGCGCTTCCAAATATTAAACTTAACAAAAACTATACATACATTATGCGGAGGTTTCACCAAAAATCGCTTCGAGGCCGAGTTCGAGGGTGCGGAGTTGCAGGCGCACGAGCGTCGGGAGCGGGACGGGGGCGCAGTGGAAGGGAGCGAGGAGGTCGGCGGCGGAGCCGCCGGAGGCGAGGCGGCGGCGGATCTCGGGCAGGCGCTCGCGGAAGGCGAGATACGTCTGCGGCACGCCGGGTACGGGTGGTTCGGGCAAAGGCTTCCGGGCGCGGACGACGAACAGCGGCAGTTCGGTGACGAGGCAGAGCGGATCGCCGCCGAGGCTGCGGGCGAACTCCATCGAGCTGTCGTGAAAGCGGGCGGCCATGGCCTCGTCTCCCATGGCGCGGAAGAAGAAGCGCATGGCCTCGCCTTCGGGCGTGGTGGTGAAGCCGGGCTCGATGCAGAAGAAGCCTTTCTCACCTTTCCGGTTGTGGTCGTGGAGGCCGAGGCCGGCCTCGCGCACGGCGCGGGTGAAGGCGTCGCGGAGCGGCTGCGTGCGAAAAGCCCAGTGGCGTTCGATGAGCAACATCGCACCTTCGGCGATGCCCATGCCGTGCAGGCTCATGTGAAGCGCGAAGGGGGCGTGCTTCCGGAGGAAGTCCGCCACGATGCGGTTCTCCACGCGCATGTCCGGGAAGCCGAACTCGAGGTCGCGGCCCGGCGGCTCGCGGACGACGTCCCGGAGATAGGCTTCGAGGCTCGGCCACCGCTCGA
>Ga0256841_1001864_pt1 | contig 17393 bp, 12 predicted proteins | sample 356308metaG_FD_185971 | JGI IMG/M metagenome (GOLD analysis project Ga0256841, IMG submission 185971) | Hydrothermal vent microbial communities from Mid Atlantic Ridge, Atlantic Ocean - 356-308 | ecosystem: Environmental > Aquatic > Marine > Hydrothermal vents | place: Atlantic Ocean: Mid... | reverse complement strand
GACGCCTATGCGAAGCGCGTGGCTGAAGCTCTCGCCGCCGGTGGGCATGATCATGAACTCCTGCATGTCCACGTTGTTGTCGGCATGGCGGCCGCCGTTGAGGATATTCATCATCGGTACGGGCAGTTCGTGCGCGTTGGTCCCGCCGACGTACCGGTAGAGCGGCAGGCCCAGGGTCTGCGCAGCCGCCTTCGCCGTCGCTACGGAGACGCCGAGGATGGCGTTGGCGCCGAGCCGGCTCTTGTTCGGCGTGCCGTCGAGGTCGATGAGCATGTCGTCGATCTCGATCTGTTCGAGCACACTGAAGCCCTCGAGTTCGGGGCCGATGATTTCGTTGACGTGCTCGACGGCCTGATACACGCTTTTGCCGAGGTAGACGTTCTCGTCATGGTCGCGCAGTTCGACGGCCTCGTGCTCGCCCGTGGAGGCGCCGCTGGGGACCGCCGCGCGCCCGACGACGCCTTCTTCGGTCATGACTTCAACTTCGACCGTGGGGTTGCCGCGGCTGTCGAGGATCTGTCGGGCGCTGATATCGAGGATAAGAGACATGGAGTATGCGTTCGCTTGAAAAAGATGAGAGCGGAGAAAAGGACCGCGGGGAGACTGGACCGGAAATTCGCCATCCCCCGGCGCAATAACAAGGGGCGGCCGTTCAGGATTCCGTAAAGGTCGCCGCCGGTGGGAGCGGTCGGTCCGCCGGTGCGTCACGTATGAACCGCATTTCACGGCCCGGATCCGACCCCTCCCGATAAAAAAGGCCGGTGAGCGACTCGCGCCCACCGGCCTGAAGACCGACTCTGATGCCGGAATCAGCGGACCGTCGTGGTTTCGTTGATCCACTCGTAACATCCGTAATTGATCGTGTACTTGTCGCCCTTGTTCCAGCCTTTGAAGAACTTGTCTTCCGCCGTCGGATAGAACCGCCGGATATTCTTGATGCGCTGGTTCGCGATGTTTGCGACGGAGGGATCGCGGACCTTGGCGCGTTCGAAGTAGTCGGTGGCGAGCCAGTACACGGCGCGGTCCTCCCGCTCGAACGAGCCGCAGTTCTGGACGGCCTGCACGTAGAGGTCGCCGATGGCGATGAGGGCGAGGCCGTAGTTCGGGTCGGCCTGAAGGGCCTTCCGGAACGCCGTGCGGGCGCGCGAGAGCCGCCCTTCCTGCTGATGGGCGATGCCGATGTTGTAGTAGACCTCGCGGGCGTTCTCCTTGCCGTCGTCCAACTCGAGCGATTTCTGATAGAGCCGGATGGCTTCCTCGGTGTCGCCGTCTTCGAGGCGCATCTTGCCGAGAATCCGGTAGACGCGGGCCGTGGGTTCCTGCTCCTTCAGCTTCTCGCCCATCTCATACATCTTGTCGCGCATGCCCTCCTCCTTGTACAACTCGAAGAGCTCCGTGATAATGTCCATATCACCGGGTTTTTTCTCGAGCTGTTTTTCAAGGAACTCGATCCGCTCCTCCGGCGAGGTGAAAATGGCCCCCCGGAACTCCGTGATACGCGCCATGACGTCCGGGTCGTCGCCGCGTTTTTGCTCGACTTCTTCCATGAAGTCGATGGCGGCCTGCTTGTCGTCCTTGCTCAGATAGTCCCGGATGATGTATTCGATGTAGAAGAGCTGGGTGCGTTGGGGGTCGAGTTCCCAGGCTTTTCGGAAAAGAACGGCCACGCTGTCGGTCATCTCGGGCAGGTCATCCCGGTGTTTGAGAATGAAGTTGCCCTTGTCGCGCGTCCACTCATACGGGTCGATCGTGCCTCCGATGTCCTTTATCGTGGGCACGGCCTTGTCAAATATCATCAACGCGGAGTCCAGATAGGCGCGCCGCGTTGGCTCGTCTTCAGCGGCCATGGCAAGCTCTTCGTAGACCTTCACCGCGCGATCGAAATTTTTGTCGGTGTTTCGGGAAAACCCCGGAGCATGCTTCAGAATCCAGCGGAGATTCGGAAGCGCGCCTTCGTAATTGCCGTTTTTATAGTCTTCGTAATAGAGGCTGTAATGGATGGCAATCTCTTGCTTCGTGGGCTTTTCCTCGTTTTCCGAAGTCTGTGCGCGGGCGCTCAGTGCGGGCATGATCATCGAGAGCAAGCCCAGGAAAAAAGCCAGACGGAGGCTGGAATATCTGTTTTTCATCGTAAGCGTGTGCAGTTTGGGGAGGGCTAGACGTAATAGACACGGAGAACTTAGCCGAGTTTCCGTTTGGCGAACCAGAGCTCTCCAAAGTTAATGCTTGCGCCGATTCGGAGAAAGCGCTCTCGGACCAACCCGAAGTCGGTAGTGCCCCGGGCGCCCAACTCGAAGTTGATATCAATCCGCGTGCCGGGATGCAACGTGGGAAAGCTGAACCCGCCGGTGAGGGCATACGTGCCGATCGTGACGTCGGGTCTCGGGCTGGCATACGAGCGGTCGTAGTAGAAGCCGAGCCGAAGCGCCGTACGCTTAAGATACGACGCCAGAAGATCGTGTCCCGCGGGTAAGAATTCAATGCCGCCGGAAAGACGAAGACGGTCCTGGAAGGATCGGCTGCCGTCGGGCGCATAACCGGGGAAGCTGAAGTCGCTTTCGAAGGAGCTCCAGTTCTCGTATTGCGCGTCGACGACAAACGTCCAGCGCGTTCCGGGTTGATACGCAGCGCCGACGCCGAGACTGAAGGGCAGGTCGGCCTTGCCGGAAATGTCGTTTCCGAGGGTGTCCGGGGCGGCGCCTGGTCCGAGGGTGCGTACGCGCTTCCCGGTCAGGGTCATCGGCAGCGTGACCGTGGCGCCCAGGTTCAGGGCGTCGTTCGTAGAGAAGGCCTTCGGCAGGCGCACGAGTATGCCGAGAGAACCCGTGAAACCGGAGAGCCGGGTGGCGTTCGTGATCACGGCGTCTTCGAAGAACGGGTTGAGGAACTCCGTACGGCGCGTGTCTTCGAGGATGCCGAAGATGAAACGACCGCTCAGCCCCACGGCGACGTGGCTGCCGGCTTGCCAGCCGAGGCCGCCGACGATTTGCTGAAGCCCTCCATTGCCCTGGTAGCTGATCACGTACGAGGTGGTGTCGAGAACCGCCGGTTCGGCGTTCAGAAAACCGTTGGTCTGCACGCGATAGCTGACCCGAGAGTAGGGCACGAAGCCCAGCCCCATACCGAGTTTTTGTTTGAGGAGGGGAAAGCTGATGTGCAATCCGTTGAAAAAGCCCGAGGCGAGGCGGCTCGTTTGATTCGAAGCGTCGGTGGCTTCGACGGTCTGATAGAGCATGCCGCCGGTCACCCGCGTCAGAATCTGCGCGCCCCAGGACGCCGGATTGTTCAGGTTGAGGGCATTGTAGGAGGGAAAGCCGTAGCCCCCTCCGCCCATGGCCTGCAGCTGCGAGGAAGGGAACGTGCGGAGCTCGCCCAGACCAAAGCGCGAGTAGATCGAGCCGTCATTGGAGCGTTGCCCCTGCGCCGTCGAGGCGAAGAACAGGAGACATCCGAAGATCAACAAGCCGCGCCGACCGGCAAGGCGAAATGATCGACTCGGCCTTGTCGGGGGATTGGACGGGCGAAAAAACGTCCCGGTGTTGCTGTGATTCATGAACCTGCGTCAGGTTGCTGGATGATCGAGGGGGGCGTGAAGAAGAAACGGGAGGACCGCTCAATTGTCCGGAGGCGTCAGGGTGAGCACCGCTTCCGGACGCTGTGGATCGGAGCCGCTTCGGTAGAAAAGGGCCGCGTTGATGGTGTTGTCGTCCGTGGGGACGGTCAGACGGAAGCGATCGAACGTAGACTTTCCGAGAACCATGCTCTGGACGATGTTCCGAAGTCCGGACGCCTCGAAACGGTATCGACCGTCGGCGTCGGCAGAGGCGCGGATGAGTTCGAGCGCCGGGCCCGCTTCCGTGATGCCCACGAGTGAGAGGTCGCCGAGACGGGGACGCACGAAGCCGGGGGGCGTCTGCGCCGCCAACGTGAGCGAATCCGTCGGAAAAAGGAAGACGGCGCGACTGACGGCGGCATCCCGGATCGAATCCGCGAGAAAGTCGAAAGACACGTCGATGCTGGTGCCGACGCCGTCTTGCAGCGCAAGGAGGTCCGGTCCCAGGTCCGGCACGTCGGTGCGCGCAAGGGTGCTCAGGCTCTTGGCGATGGTATAGGTTGCCGTTTCGCCTCCCGAGACGACGATCAACTGCGCGCCGACGGCGGAGAAGCCGACCACGGCGTTTCCCTCGACGGGCTCAAACTGGAACCCGTGGAAATCGTCGTTGAAGTTCTCGGAACGAAGCTCGGAGCTGTGGGCATCGATCCACGCGCCCGGTAACGCGATCCCGACAAGCGAGTCGGTGGGGGCCACGTTGAACTCCGTGACGACCTCCGGCGCGGCTTGAATGACCGTGTCCGCCGTCGAGCCCGCGGCATCCCATTCGTCGGGGATGTCGCGCAGCGCCAGCGTGAGGACGCGGGACGTATCGCCGTACGCGTAATCCACCACGAGCTGCAGGGTGGCCTCGGTGATTGCTCCGTTGCGAAAGACGTCGGTGATTCCGGCAGGCTCGCGAAAGTCGATGTTTCCGGTGGCGACGATCGTTCCGAGGAGTGGATCTTCCACCCGACCCGAAAGCGTGCGCAGGATCTGGGTCGTCGTGCCGGTGATGTCGCTGATGGGTTCGATCTCGAAGACGGAGGGCGGTACGTTGACCACGACCGGATCGCCGCCCTGATCGCCGACGAGATCGATTCCCACGTTGGAGGGATCTTCGCAGGCCGTCGAGAAGGCGAGGAGAAAAAGGACCACGGTGGAGAAGACAAAAGGACGAAGCATGGGCAGGCCGTTCACAAAATCGCCGAAAGGGTTGCGCCTCCCGATAACGGACCGGAGCCGTGGAATCGTATGAGAGGCGGAAGCATAGTAAAAACCCCACGCGACGGGTGTCGATGGGGTTCTTACGTTAAGCAGGAGGGTCTATGCCGAAGCCCGGTATCAGGTTTCAGGCAGGCACGCCGTTTGACACTTGTTCATAAACGGAGACGGCTTTCGCGCGCATATCCTCGGCTTCTTCGCCAAATTGCGGCGCGCCGTTGACCGGAGAGAACGAGGGCGGGTAGATGACGGCGTCGGTGAAGTGAAGCCCGATCTCTACCGGCGACCGGCCGACCGTCTCTTCGGGGAGACCCAGATGAGCGGATTGCTCGGCCGTGAAGCGCGCTTCGAAATTGACGGTTTCCGGGGTATAGACGATTTTCACGTTTTCAAACAGCGGATCGGAGGCGTACTCGGTGCGGAGCAAAAGGGGCGTCAGACCGCTGATCCATCCGAAGGCGTGCACCACGTCGGGCGACCAGCCCAGCTTGCGGATCGTCTCGAGCACCCCGCGGGAGAAGAAGAGCGCGCGTTCGAGGTTGTCGGGGAAGAGTTTGTCCTGCTTGTCGGAGAAAATTCCTTTCCGCTTGAAATACCGGTTGTTGTCCATGAAGTAGACCTGAAGGCGAATGCCCGGAATCGAGGCCACTTTCACTTTCAAGCTCTCCGTTTCGTCCCCTATAGGGATGGCCGCGCCGGAGAGGCGGATGACTTCGTGCAGGCGGTTCCGGCGTTCACTGACGATGCCGTAGCGGGGCATCATGATGCGGGTTTCGAAGTCGCCCGTCTCATGGAGATGCTCGGGGAGCGTACGCGCCAGTCGGGAAAGTTCTGAAGCGTGCGTGAACGGGGCAACTTCACCTGAGACGAAAAGAGTCCTCATCGCGTTTGTCATGCTTCTGGTCATTAGGTTAGCGGGATACGCAATCGGTCGGTGCGGGGCGCGGGGCGATTCGGTTCCTCAAGATGCTTCGCCCGGAAAAATCATCCGGAGCCCCCGGGTTGGCCCCTTTTTGAAGGCGCCGCATTCATGCGGAATCGGGATTTCCACGGTAAATCCTGCATTGCGAGGAATCGCGTGTTTTTGTAATGCAAAACTAGCCTTATAATTTAAGAAGATAAGCTCGCTTTTCCAAGAGAAGGCTGTTTTTGCAAACGGTGCTTTTCAGGTGACCATCCCGAGCATCGGCGCCGCAGCAGCGACCGTCGGCGAGGCAGGGGATGCTCGGGAGGAGGCGGAGAACCGTTATTGTTTCTGGGTACCGGTATGAAGAACCGAGGTTCCTTTTCGGGAAACGGCAGGAATGCCGTTATTGCAAAGAAAGAACCCCGGCGTGAAAAAGGCGTAGGAATCGAGAGAACCGAACGTATGGTCGCCGTCATGTCCGAAACGCAGGCCGAGATCCAAGCCGAAGCAAGCCTGTCCGAAGCTCCGGAGCGCCATGCCTTCGTGCTCTTCGACGGCGTGTGCAACCTGTGCAACGGGAGCGTAAACTTCATCATCGACCGCGACCCGGACGGTTATTTCAGGTTCGCCTCCCTGCAATCGGAGGAGGCGGAGGCGATTTTGCGGCGCGCGGGAGCCACCGGAGCGCCGCTCGAAAGCATCGTGCTCGTGGAGAGGGATCGGATCTATCGGCGCTCCGACGCCGTCCTTCGCATCGCTCGCAGGCTGAAAGGAGCGTGGCCGGCGCTCGCCGTGTTCTCCGTGGTTCCCCGCCCGATCCGCGATTGGATTTACGACTGGATTGCCCGGAATCGGTATCGCTGGTTCGGCAAACGCGATTCGTGCCGCATCCCGACGCCGGAACTCCGATCCCGCTTCTTGTGAACGGATGAGCATGCGTCGTGCGCGAGGAGAGAGGGACTATTCCCGTCGGTCGAGCGTCTTTTGCTGGAGCAGTTCGAAGTAGCGCTTGATCAACTCTTCGTAGTCGGGCGCGTAACCGCTTTCGAGCGCGCGGAGAAGGTCCCGGCGCAGCTTTTCGGCTTCCTCGGCGGGCGTCAATTCTCCCGGACTCGGACGTGTGAACGCTTCTCCCCGGCGGCTTTCGCGTTTCTTTTCGCGTCCCCGTTCCTGGAGCGACCGGGTGGCGTCGAGGAGACGCGTCAGGATCTGTTGTTGGCGCTGAACGGTCTTCCGGTTGAACCGTTTCTGTTGGAGTTCGCGGATGGTCTCGTCCATCTGTTCCGCAATCCGGTTCAAATCCCCGAGCACATTGTTGCGGAGGTTGCGGTCGCGGCTGAGCTGACGGAGCTGGTTGCGGATCTGTTCCTGTTGTCCGGCAATCTGTCGGAGGCGTTCCTGCATGTCCTGCGTGAGGCGGTTGCCCTGCATGTCGTTGAGCAACTGCTGAATCTGTTGGTTGAGTTGCTGTTGCTGGCCCGCCATCTGCTGCATCTGCCGGATCATCTGCTGCATGGACATGCTGCCTCCGGAGCCGGAGGAGGCGTTCATCATCTGGTTGAGGAGGTCGGAGAGGAGGAGCGCGAGTTCATTGAGCTGGGTCATCGCGCCCTTTTGATGTCCGCCGGCGCGCCGGGCGACGCGTTCGGCCATGGCCTCGGTGGCCGCCCCCATCTCCCGCAGCGCTTCCCCGGAATGTCGCTGCACCTCGCGAGTCATCTGGGGGATCTCCCGAGCCAGTGATTGCAGGGAATCGACGACGGTGCTCAGACCCTCGCCCAGTTCCACCTGTTGCTGGGCGTATTGACGGAGCAGCGGGCTGTCGGCGGAGAGGCCGCGCACGTCGCGGCGCAGGAGCTCCTGACGCTCCGAAAGGGTCAGGACGTCGCTCAGGACCTGGCGAAGGCCGGCAAGGTTGATCTGCATTTGCCGGCTCTGCATACCCTGCTGCATCTGCTGAAGCCGGCTCTGCATTTGCTGGAGCTGCTGTTGCATCTGCTGCTGTCCTTGCTGAGCGGGTTGCAGTTCCCCGTTCCGGAGCTGTTCGGCGTTCTTCTTCATCTCTTCCGGCAACTCCTGTTGCTCCATCTGCCGGCTGAGCGCTTCCATATCCTGCTTCGGCGCGTTGCGAAGCTCCTCCATCTGTTCCTTCAGCTCTTCGATGCGCTTCTCGATAGCCTTCATCTCTTCGGCCGACCGCTCTTGCTCCTGCGCCAGCGCTTCCTGCTTCTCCGCGTTCCGTTGCTCACCGCCCTCTTGCGGCTTGCCTTCTTGATTTTCGCCCTTTTGATGCTCGCCTTCCTGGTTTTCGCCTTCCTGGTTTTCGCCTTCCTGGTTTTCGCCTTCCTGATTTTCGGCCGACCGAGTATCCTTATGCTCAGCATCGCCATCCTTTTCAGGCTCATCTTCGGGAGACGAGGGGTCCTTGCCGGGCTGCTCCTGCAGCTTCCCGGTTTCTTCTGCCAGACGTTCCTCTTCCCGAGCGAGTTCTTCCATGCGCCGGGCGATTTCGTCCAGTCCCTGCTCCACCCTCAGTTTCTTGAACAACTCGAGCGTGCGTTCGAGGCGTTCCTGATATTGCTCTTCATTGAACTGAAAGTTTTCGATGGCCTGCTGCATCTGCTGGAGGTTCAGGTTTTGCATGGCCTCCTGAAGCTGCTTCATCGCCTCCATGAGCTCGGGCGAATTGATCTCCTCGGCGACCTTCTGGAGCTCCTCGAACTTTTGCAGCGTTTCCTCGCTGACGAGGTCGTTTTCCTCCATGCGAGCGGTCGCTTCCTCGATCTGTGAGGTTAGTTCTTCGACGCGCTGTTCCATCTCCCGTTGGCGCTCCTGGAGCTGCTCCACCTGCCGCTGATCTTCCCAGTCGGCTTCCGGTTTCCGTCGCAGTTCGTCGCGCAGTTCCTCGAATTGCTTCTTGACCGTATCGGCTTCGCGCATCAGGTCTTCGAGGGTGCTCTCGGCCTGATCCTGCGTCTCGCTCAGGTTCTCGTATTGCTCGGCGAGCGAGGGCATACGCAGTCGATGCGGCGGCGTTTTGGCCGATTTGTAGCCGGCCACTGCGTCGTTGTCCCACACCGCCACGTAATATTCGATCACGTCGCCGGGGACGGGGTCGAGGGCCGTGGTCTGCCGGAGGAGCCACTCATAGGTGATTTCCTGGTCGAGCAGACGGGGGGCGTCGAGCGGGAGGTCGAAGTGGGAAAAAGACGCGTCGGGTTGTCCGAAGCGGCTCTCGGCGAGGCGGTAATAGAGACGCAGGCGCGCGAAGCCGAAGTCGTCGGCGATGCGGAGCCGGAGGGCGGCGCGCCTCTGCTCGTTCAGTTCGGTGAGGGGCTCGGGCTCGAGGAGCACGACGGCGGGGTAGGCGTCGGGGACGAGCGTGATTTCGTGCGTGATGGGCGCTCTGTTCTCGATCCCCCGGTCGTTTCGGAGCAGCACCTGATAGCTGCCTTCGCGGCGGAGCGTGAACGATCCCGATGCGCGATCGGCGTCGAGCGCGAGGGTGTCGAGCGAGCCGTCGTCGAAGCGGAGGAAGGCCTCGGTCACCCGTTCGCCGCCGAGACGGACGTCGAGACGGACCTTCGTGCCGGGCAGCGCCGCCACGTCGCCCACGTTGGGCTCGAGGCGTTGGGGCGGGATGCGCGTGTAGGCGGGGTATTCGAGCGCTACCTGCAGTCCGCGCACGAGGGGCCGCTCTTCGATGGTGACCGTGTGCCAGGGGCTCCGTACCCGACCGGAGGAGACGCGGTACCGGAGCGACCGCCGCACGTTGACGAGCGTATGCCGGAAAACGCCCGTCGAGTCGCGTCTGAGGTCGAGGGTCTCAATGGGGGCTTCGTCGAGGTAGTTGAGCGAGAGGATGATTTCTTCCGGCGCGCTTCGGCCTTCCGTGCGGGCCGTGATCTCAAGGGAAGCGCCCTTGACGAGCTCGACCGAACCCGGATCGACGAGAAACGAGAAGGGGGCGGGCCGTTCGAACGAAGCGCCGGGCGAAAGCAGACGCTTTGAGGCGTCGAGAAAGGTTGAGGGGGCGGCGATGAGGAAGACGAGGAGCGCGAGCATGGGCCAGGCCGCAAGGCGTGCAGCGCGCCGGGCCCGGTGGAAGTCTTCCACCTGCTCGAACGGCACGGACTCTACCTGTCGGCCAAGCATCTGAACCGCACCCTCGACGAGCGCATCCGGGGCCGACGTGTGCCGCCCGGAGGCCAGTTGCAGGAGGTTTACCAGCCGGTCCGAGACCTCGGGGAAGCGCGCCCCGATCCGCCGGGCAATGCCTTCTTCGGAAGGGCCGGGCAGCAGGCCGGTGAAGCGGAGCAGAGGCAAGAGCAAGAAGAAGACGAACAGCCCCGTGGCCGTCAGCACGCCCGTCCAGAACAGCACCGCGCGCACAGACCCATCGAGCCACAACCCCGCCTCCAGCGCCGCCGAGAGGACCCAGTAGGCCGAGAGGATGCCCAGCGTAAGCACGAGGCCGAACAGCGCCTCTGCGAGCGTCATACGCCGCATGGCCGCGCGCAGGCGTTGCCGAAGACGCTCGACGAGTTGAAGGGTATGCTCGCTCATACGGCGGAAGGGCGTGGGTTAAGGCAGCGGCGACGTACACGTGTACCCGGGCCTTATACGGGTGTTTCAGGGGCGCCCGTGGAATTAGCGGTCCCCAGAGGTCGCGCAACGTTGGGTCCGTTCGGTCAAAGCAGGAGCACGACGACGCCCACGCCGATTTCCGCGAGGATGAGGAGAACCACGACGAGAATCTGAAACCCGGAAAAGTGACGCGGCGGCTCGAAGGCGCGACGCATCTCCTTCGCTTTCACGAAACCGTTCCGCTCGCTCTGGATGATGCTCCATACGTTCATCATCAAGGACAAACCGAGCAGAAAGGTGAATTGCTGGAACGTAAGCACCACGAGAATGCTCACCATGGAGCATATCACCACACACCAGAAGATGATGTGGGTCATGTTCTTGACGAGGCTATCCACCATGAGGGACAAATCGTAGGATGGTGATCTTCGAGAAAGGTGCGACGCAAGGTTTCGACGGGCTTACGTCGCAGGAATCGACAATGACCGGTACGGGATTGCTTGGGTGGAGATACGTCGGTCAGCGCCGAAACGATAATTGTGAGTGAATGTTCGGGGAAGCGAGCGGAGAGGGGCCCGCACAAGTATGGGGAGCGTCGTGGGTGGGGAATGGAATGCTTGCCGTCGAGGAGTCTCCAGACAAGATCAGATTTCCGGACGCCCCCATGGCAACGAAAAACATACTGACCGGGGAGGGCGGAAACAAATTCTTTACCTATAAAAATCCTTTGAAGGCGCCAAGGACTTGAACCCGTACGGTGCGCTTAGTACGTTCCCTTCGTTCCGGCGGCCCTGGAAGCGTGGGTTTTTTCTGCCGGGAGAGACCGCTACGAGTCTTGCCTTTCCCTGTTCCTCGAGTTATCCGAGCGTCATCCATATGGACGAAATTATTGCCATCATTCTCGGAGGCGGCGCCGGCACGCGGCTCTTCCCGCTCACGAAGCACCGGGCGAAACCGGCGGTGCCGCTTGCCGGCAAGTATCGCCTCATCGACGTGCCGATCTCCAACTGCATCAACTCCGGCATTTCCCGCATCTTTGTCCTCACGCAGTTCAACTCCGCCAGCCTGAACCGTCACATCGCCCGCGCCTATCGGTTCGACCGTTTCCGACAGGGCTTCGTCTCTATCCTGGCGGCCGAGCAGACCCCCTACTCGAAGGACTGGTTTCAGGGCACCGCCGACGCCGTACGTCAGAGCATGATCCACGTGGCCAACTTCCGCTACGACTACGTGCTCATCCTCTCGGGCGATCAATTGTATTCGATGGATTATCGAAAAATGGCGGCGCATCACAAGGAGCGCGAGGCGGACATCACCATCGCCTCGATCCCCGTCACGGCCCGGGAGGCGCCCGGTTTCGGCATTCTGAAAACGGATGCGGATCACTTGATCACTGAGTTCTATGAGAAACCTCCGGCGGAGGAGCTGGAAGGGAAGGAGAGTCCGGTGCGCGAAGAGATGCAAGCCGCCGGGCGGGTATTTCTGGCGTCCATGGGCATCTACATCTTCAGCCGCGGGGTGCTGCGGGATTTGCTCGCCGAGCATCCCGAGGCGCATGACTTCGGGAAAGAGATCATCCCGAGCGCGATCCGGAAACGACGGGTGGTCAGCTATCCTTTCTTGGGATACTGGAGCGACATCGGAACCATCCGTTCCTTCTACGACGCCAACCTGATGCTTGCCCAGCGGCACCCCCAATTCGACATCTACAACCCCAAACGGCTCCTCTATACGAACGCCCGCATGCTGCCGCCCGCAAAAGTCCAGAATTCGTACATCCAGGACTCGATCATCGCTGAGGCGAGCATCATCGTGAACAGCCAGATTACGAACTCGGTCATCGGACTGCGCTCGTACATTGGCAACAACACCACGATCAAGGATACCGTGTTCATGGGGGCCGACTACTTCCCCTGGCACGATGTGTCGCTGCGGGATCCGGTCGAAGGTCCCGCCCGGCCCGGCGTGGAAGAAGAGTCGTATATCGAAGGGGCCATCATAGACCGGAACGGAAGCATCGGGAAACGATGCGTGATCAAGAACCGGGAGCACGTTCAGGAGGGCGAGGGACCGAATTTTTACATCCGGGACGGGATCGTCGTCGTTCCCAAAAACGCGGAGATCCCGGACGACACCATCATCTGAGCTTCCTTCCGGGCATGGCCGAATGTGTCCGGCAAGCCGGAACCTTCCGTGCGCCGATGCGCGGCCCTTGAAAAAAGCGTGGAATTGCTTCGAAGGGGGTGCTCCCCAGGCTGACGTTGGGGATATTCCGACCCGAAGCGGAACGCTTTCGAACCCGCACCCCAGGACCTTCTTGTCGCATCCTTATCGCATCACGATGAAAACACGCGCCCTTCAGTCCATTCTCCCCCTCGCAATTTTCCTGTTTGCCGGCTTTGTGCTGACCGGTTGCCGCACCTATGGCGGCTACGGCTCGGAAGAAGCTGCCGTCGCTCAGATCCATCAGGCCAACGAACGGTTTGCAAAAGAGCTGGACCGGGCGCGCTCCGATGCCGAGACCCTTCAGACCCTCGCTTCCGCGCATCGCAACCTGACCTCGTACGTCGAGGAATATCAGCGGGTCGTGGAGAAGCATGCGGCCCTGCTCGAAGCGCATCGGGCCGCGTACGACCGGCTCAAGGACGGGGCGTCGTATCGGGCGGCGAGCCGGGCGCTCGGGGCGGTCGTCTCCGAACAATTCCTCGTGCACGACGAGTATCGGAGCGTGCTCGAAGAGATGCTCGGCCTCAGAGAAACGCTCGAAAAACGCGCGGCCTCGGCCCATTATCAGAAGGTTCCGCCGTATTATCGCCGGATCGAAGAACAAATCTACAATCCCACGGTGGCCCGGGTGGCGGCGGCTTTCGGGGGGTGAAACTCGGTTGAGAAAGTCCCGCATACCGGGTGGAACAGGGGGGGGCTTGAACCGTTAGGGGGGTCCGGCAAGGACGTGCCCGCCGCCCGATGATGGACAGATCAGCCGAGACCAATCGATCGTGATAAGAAGCAAGAATCCCCGCGCCGGAGGGAGGGCGGCGCATGGGCGTCGGCGCGTGTTCTTCCGACGCCATTGCCTTTCGTGCTTGCTCCTTTTTTTCGCCGTTTCCTTTACTGCGCGCGCGCAATCGGGGACGAACGAGGCGGATTCTCTTCGTTCGTACGAGTTGGCGGAGATCGTGGTGGGGGCCGAGGAGGTGGAGGCCGTCCCCCCGATGACCATGCAGAAGGTCTCCCTTGCCTCCCTCGTCCGGGAAGACGCCGTGTCGGTCTCCGAAGTGGCCCGGTTGATCCCTTCCGCCTTCGTTCAGACCAACTCCCGGGGCGAGACGCTCGTCTACATTCGCAATGCGGGGGAACGGCAACTCGCCCTCTTCTTCGATGGGGCGCTCGTCAACGTGCCGTGGGACAATCGGGTGGACCTGAGTCTCATCCCGGTCGGCATCGTGGGGGGGATGACCGTCGCCAAGGGAGTCCCGTCCGTGCTCTACGGCGCCAACGTGATCGGTGGCGCGGTGAACATGACCTCGCGCTCGCTCGGACGCTCCGGCCGTCTGGCCGAAGCCACGGGCATGGTGGGATCGCACGGCTTCCGGCAGGGTATGGCAACGTTTCTGCTCTCGAAGGGACGCTTCAGTTATGCGGGCTCGGTCGGATATGCCACGCGGAAGGCCGTAGCCCTGCCCGATGGGGTGGACCTGCCGTACAGCCAGTCGGACCCGGATAGTCGAACGAATACCGACCGAGACCTTTTCACGCTTTTCAGTCGCGGCAGCCTTCGGTTCGAAAACGACGCAGAGATCGGCCTCTCGTTGCTGCACGTCGATGGCAAAAAGGGGGTTGCGCCCGAGAGTCATCTCAATCCCGAGGTGGACCGCGTGCGCTTCTGGCGCTATCCGACCTGGCGAAACACCATGCTCATCTTCAACGGCGCGATGGGGCTCGGGGAAGGCGGGCGTCTGCGCGGGGCCGTCTGGGGCAGCCGCTTCCTGCAGACCATCGAGCAGTTTACGTCCGATGCTTACGACCGGATCAGCGACCGAGAAGAGGATGAAGATGCCACCTTCGGCTCTCGGATCATTTATCGGCGACTTCTGGGGGAAGGCGCGCTCAGCCTCTCCCTGAACGCGCTCACCTCCACCCACCGCCAGCGTGACGCGGCGTTTGATGATGCCGGACGGCTTGACCTCGGCCCGCGCCTGGTCTACCGGCAGAACATTTACAGCTTCGGCTCGGAATACGACATTCGGTTCGGCGAACGCTTCGACCTCGTCGTCGGCGCCAGCCTCGACGGCATCGCGACGCCGCGCACCGGGGACAAACCGCCCCGCGCGCCCACTTTCGATTACGGCGTCACCTCGGGGGTGGTCTATACGCTGAGCCAAAGGCTCTCGCTCAAAGCGTCTGCCGGGCGCAAGGTGCGCTTCCCCACCTTGCGCGAGCTTTTCGGAGCGGCGCTCCGGCGTTTCCTCGTGAATCCGAATCTCAAACCCGAATCTTCCTTCCTCGGGGAGACGGGGCTGGTTTTGCATTCGGAAAAAGTGGCCGGCGAGGCCATCGTCTTCCTGAACCGCACCTTCGACACCATCGACCAGCGACGGACGGCCGACGGACGGCGACAACGCATCAACCTCGACGGCAGCCGGGTGTACGGCATCGAGTTGGTGGGAACGACGACCCTCGTGCCCCGGTGGACGCTTCAGGGCCATGCCACGTGGATGAGGACCCGCGCCTTCGTCGATGACGGCCCCGACCGTCCGCTCGTAGAAAAACCGGAGTGGCTCAGCACCCTGACGCTGACGTACAACGCCCCGTGGGGGCTCTCCCTCACGGCGCAGTCCGTCTATACGGGCCGCGCCTATGCGCTCGACGAGGACAATACCCTCGAGCCTCTGCCGACTTCTCTGGTGCTCAACGGGCGACTGGCGTATCGCCTGTTTCTGCCCCGGCGTAAGATCTTTGCCGAGTTCTTCGTTCGTGCCGAAAACGTGACGGACGAAGCGAGCCTTCCACAACTGGGACTACCCGGCCCGGGACGTGAGATACGCGGCGGCGTCAGCATTTCCCTGTGAGCTCGCTCTTTGAGCGATGGAGAGCGGCATGCCGCGGCCCGCAGGCGCGACCGGACCCATAGGCGCCTCCACTCAGAGCGAGTAGACCATGGAGGCCATGAAGTCCGTCACGCTCTTTCGCCTGTCCTCGATCAATTCGATCAATTCCTGCGTAGTGGCTTCGGAAGAGCGCGCAAGGATGCGGAGCGCCGTCTTGGCTTCGAAACGCAGGTTGGTGTCCCCGGGGCTCATGCACAATTGTTCGGTAGCCGAGGCCGCTACGGATACGGCCAGGGCGATGACCCGAAGCTTCGGATCTTTGATGTGGCCGGGCATCAGGTACGAGCGGACGACCTGTACCACCGTCGGCGGAAGATGCCAGTGATCGACGGCCATGCCGCCGAGCAACGAGTGGTCTACGCCGAAGAGCGCACGCTCGGCCTCGGCCGTCGGCATAGTCCCCGGCGCGCAGCCCCGCCAGAGACGTTCGTATTCAGCGGGTCGATTGTGGAGCAATACGAGACGACCTGAAGCATGGAGGATCCCGGACGTGAACGCGATTTCGCGGTACGGAATTTTCAGGTAACGGGTCAGTTCGAGCGCATAGGAAGCCGTTCCCACACTCGCCTGCATGATTTGCTCGAAGATATTCGCCTGCCCCCGGGTCTTGACGACGTCCCGGAGGCTCATCATCGCGGAGGCGAGGACGATATTGCAGACCTCCAGGAAGCCGAGCAGGCGCACGGCCTTGGCGACATCGCTCACGTGCCGACGGATGCCGAAGTAGGCGGAGTTGATCCGCTTCAAGACCGAAGCGGCCATCACCGGGTCGTTGTGGATGATCTCGGTGAGTCTCGGGGTGTCGGGGATGTCGGTTTGCTCGGAAAGGAGCGTGGACACTTCATTTACCGTCCGGGGCAGAGGAGGGAAGCGCAGATCGAGATCGGGCAATGTCTTCTTGCGCTCTGCCTTCAAGGACGTTCTTGTCGGGGTAGTCATTTTGCTTCCCGGCGGGCGCCGTGGCACTGAAGCCGCCATTCAATAGAGTGAGAAGAATTATGGTGGCGGGAGCGGTGTATGAGTGAGGGATCTCTCGTACCTGTCAAGCAAAGAAACGGGTGGGGCCGATACTTTTATCGGCGGATAAGGAGAATAACTAAGCGACCCCCGTGTTCATCTTTTCGGAACGAACCCGAAACTGGCTGTAAGCCCGGGGCGGGGCGGCGAAGAGACGGGACGTGTCCGCCCATGTTTCCTTGAAAAGGGCGCTTTTGCGGTAGTGATCGAGAGCTTCAGGTCCGGTCCAGTGGCTGTAGGTCGTAAGGATGTTGGGATATCGCACGTCCCGCCAGAGTTCGAGGTGGAGGCAGCCGTCGAAGGCCTGGATGCGGGGGGCAACCCTTGAAAAGAGAGCGTGGAAATCTTCCACCCGGTCAGGGTGGAAGGTCATGCGGACGAGGCGGATGAGCACGAGTGCGACGTGGATTCGGTGAGGAAGCTTGTGGACGGTTCGAAGATACCCGGAGCCGGTCCTCACGCACAACCGTTTCCGAGCAAAAACTGCCCGACGGGGCAGGAGAGGCACCGCCCGTTCCGGCATCGCGTGCGGTAGAGTTGGTGCAGACCCTGCGTCTGGAGGGCGTCTCCGGGTGTTGCGCCGAGCGCGTCGAACCGGCGGGTGACTTCATTCTTTTCCGGGGGGAGCGCGCGCATGACGTCGAAGATCCGCGCTTCGAGGGCCGGGTCGCCGCGCTGATCGGCGAGAAGGAGCAGGACCGGCAGGGCGGCGTTGACGAGCATCGCATCCACGCGGGATGCGCCGAGGGAGGGGTTGCGGGGTCGCGCGGGCCTCTCCAGGCGGACGTGGCGGTCCCAGAAGGAGGGGGGACGGACGAAGAGCGCGCTTCGAAGCGCAGCCGCCGGTGCGGGGGCGTCGAGCGCGGTGAGGAGGGCGCCGAGGGGGTCGTGGCGAAGGAAGGACCGGAGGAGCGCCGTTCCCTGGGCGATACGGAGGGGGGGGAAGTTGGCCGGG
>Ga0256841_1001863_pt1 | contig 17393 bp, 16 predicted proteins | sample 356308metaG_FD_185971 | JGI IMG/M metagenome (GOLD analysis project Ga0256841, IMG submission 185971) | Hydrothermal vent microbial communities from Mid Atlantic Ridge, Atlantic Ocean - 356-308 | ecosystem: Environmental > Aquatic > Marine > Hydrothermal vents | place: Atlantic Ocean: Mid... | reverse complement strand
ATGACAAACAACAGCATTGAATAGTATTGTTTTGAACCAAGATGGTAAATATCTTGGGAAATTGGCATTTAGTGTCTGTGCCTCACATCCCCGCTGAGATAGCAGTTGAGTTAGGCGCCCAAGGTAACGCTCGGCTCCTCCGAACGGAGTATTGGAATTCCGAATAAAGACTAATTTATTTTTCATTAAGATCGTTTTAGAGTCTGTTTGGAGTCTGTTTGGCATATCATTTTTACAAAGGGTATCATGAATCCAAAAAATGGACCTAATGCAGAATAGAACATTAGATCTATTCCTGCAGCCAGGATAAATGATGAGACAATTGAATAGAGCAGAGATTTGTTTAGCGGGTCATCTGTATATGATCTTGATATGGTCAAAATAAAGGATATATAAAAGAAAAGTCCTATTGCCCCTGTCTGCATATATATTTGGAGATATTGATCATGAAGGTGGCCGATATTTTCAATAGGCTTGAATTCATTGTCTTCTGATGAGACAAATGAGTGCCATTCCAAGTCATCACCTATTCCGTAGCCTAAAATTGGAACCTTTTCTTTGTTGATAATAATTATTTTCTTTAATGCATATCTGATGCCGAATGAAGAGTTGTAGTCCCCCTGAGTTATTTTTGACAAATCGTTGATTCCCTGCTCAACTCTGGTGTGAAATACTGGTGAAAATATATATGCTACGAAGACGACCAAAACCAATAAGACTACCGATATAAAAAATCTGCTCAATGCCTTCCTATAATAGTATATCAAAAATATCGATGTGGAGATGAGAAATATCAGTTGTCCCATTCTCCCACCGTTGACAAATAAATTTGTTGTTGCAGTCATCAGAAAAACTATTTCAAAGATATATATGATTTTATCTGTATTCGTTTTCGGACTTTTTTTCAAGAGTTGGTAAATCAGTAGAAGTATTGTAACTGAAAGCATTAGCGCATAGTGACTATGGTGAAGAAAAGGGGTAGGGTCCGAAGGGGTTCCCTTTTTTGTGAGCCAATATCCAAAATAAATACCATAAGAAGTTATCTCGCTAATAAACATCGCGGAAAGAAACGAGTAAATAATTTTCTGAATATATTTTTTCTGTAAGGATGTAGTAATAGTTATATACAAAATCAAGAAAACAAAATACTGCTTTAGAACTTTTACTCCATGATGAATATTCTCATCACTTGTCCATAAAATAGAAACAGCACTGACCACGACAAAACCTGCCAGAAAAATCATAGATTTGTCTTCATAAAGTATTTTTGATTTTTTTCTAAAGTCGTTGCTCAATATCCATAAGGCAAGAATGATATAGGGTCCAGTGTGTAGAGTATAGGTAACTGAAAGCGGCAGCATGAATGCATAGATGACGAATGATATGTTGAGAAGTTCATTAAATGATGGTATCTTAAGAGAAATATTCATTTTCTAACCTTTATAATATTTCTCTATTTTTCTTTTCCATTGTTCCACATCTTTTCTTGTTATAGTTTTTGAATATACCCTCTGTTTTTCAGGATGCTTGGATGTCCTGACAATATTTTGAAAGTATATAGGGTTAAAATGATAGGGAAGATTCATAATATTTGTCATTTTAAGTTTGAGTCCTTTTCTTATGTGATCCAATCCTATATTTTTAAAGTTTGGACTTGTGCCAACGACGGCTTTTTTGATAATCTCTGCTAATTGTTCTGTTGAGTTTCCTGATGGTGAGTTGCACCATATAGATAGATGTTGCTGTCTTGCTTCAAAAAATTTTTCATCTTTTTGGGAATTCAAGGCCTTTTTGACAACATTTGGAAGATCTTCCTGTGTATCACAAGTCAGGGTAATTTTGCTTAAAAATTCATGGTAAAATGGTTCTTTTTTAGAGAGAATCAATTCGATCGTTGCTTTGCCGGCTATCCAGCTTTCCAGTGTTGTAGTGCATGTTTCGCATGCTATTTCAAGATCACACTGGGGAATTAATTCCCAAATATAACTTGTTTCGTCCAGGCGAACTCTTTCTTTTATATTTGAAGGAAGTTTTTTATACCAAATGCGATAAATTTCCGGATCTTCTCCGGGGTGTGGCTTGAGTATTATGTTGTATTGGGAGGGGTCATGGACGAGTGTATCTAAAAATGAAAAAAACTTCTCTCTTGAATGGTGGTTGGTACGGATCAGATCCCAGTAATTTTTATAGGAGCTGACGCGATCTTTCCAAGGAGCAAACAGCTTGTCGGCGATTGTGGGATCTCTTTCTTGATATTGGGCAAAAACGAAATTGGTACAGACAAGAATTGTCGGTGAGGGGCTCGTTTTTTTAGGAGCCAGCGGCGGAAAATAGAAATCGAAGCGAGGAACACCGACGACTTCCACATGTCGTATCGATCCGTCGTTGCCTTCTTCGATTGCCTCTTTGTGTGCCTGATTCCATACGAAAAAATAGTCAATATGTGCTTTGTTGTGGAATTTTGCCGCATTGAATGCCAAGACCTCTTTGTCGTAGAGAATCCCTTCGTTTGGTAGCACGCCAACGAGAATTCCCCGTGCATGAAGCTCTTGGGAATATTTAACCAGATGCGATCCGAGGAGGTGGTTGAAGAGGATCATATGAGGTTTGTATGCAGCGAGGCATGCCCTCCAGGCTTCTAGGGGTTCGAGAAACACCTCGATTCCGCGTTGCTCTAGATGATACGCCAGTAAAGCACTTCCGGGTAGATCGCGCTTCTTGTTGTCGACGAGAATGACGATTCGTGGTTTCATCGGGACCTTTCCGCTTGAAGAAGCGAGAGAAATTGATCCGCTATTTTATCATCACGGAACTTTTCATAGTAGCTTGCATGGATCGTCGGATAGGATTCAAGTGCGGATCGGATGGTATGAGCCAATGGCTTCGGTTGTGCGACGGGAGTGAGAAAGGATTGGAGCTCTCCGGTCAGTATCTCCGAAGGCCCATAGGGGCAGCGAGTACTGACGACCGGGGTCTTTAAGGCAAGTGCCTCTACCAGAACCCTGCCGAATCCTTCGTAGTTTGAAGAGAGGATTAGTAACCTTGCCTGTTTGATCCAGGGATAAGGGTTGGAACGATAGCCCAAGAGACGGACCCTCTTCTCAAGTCCCAAACCTTTGATAAGATCGTAAACCTCTGCTCTATCCGGTCCTTCTCCAAGAAGATACAAGGGAAGAGAAACGTCGCTTTTCAGATAGGAAAGTATAAGAGTATCCAAACCTTTATGGGCGATATCGAGACGACCGACAAAAAGAAGATACGGTTCATCGGGGAGGGATTCTTCTAAGAGCGGGGTTTCGGCTTTGGCGGCGATCTCGTCGAAGTCGAAAGGATTGTAGATGCTTTGAGTATGAAGAGGCTTGGCCTGCAAATCACAGAGAATGTAACGTTCCAATCCCCGGGAGACGGTGACGAGCTTCTGGCGATGATACAGTTTCCGGTATTTGTTCCTTCTCCATGCCTTTCTCAGGGAAGCCCCCAGGCCCTCATAGTGTTTCTCTTCCGAACTGTGAACGATCAGATGAATTCTCGGATCATCGATTTGGCGAAGGAGACGGTGTGTGGGAGTCGAGTTGGAGAAGATCAGATCGGCATCGGAAGAGAGAATGTACTTTTGCAATGCGGGTAAAAGATCCGGACGGGGGAGGGGATTGAATCGATGGAGCGTGATCTCATCGGGGAGGGGATACTCGATTCGATCCTCGTAGATGAGAAGCTCCACCGAGACACCCCGCTGGGATAGAGCTTTGGCCAAGGTAACAAGATAGCTGCCGGTTCCTCCGGAGAGGGTATTGTTGACGAAGAGAATCTTAGGCATCAAGCAGTTCTCTTGCTGCCGAGACTACATTTTCGACGGAGATCTCCTCCAAGCAGGGAGGGGTGAGAGTTCGATCACAGACAAAGCGGCGGGTTTGTTTGCAGGGACAGGTTCCGAGGAGGAGTTTGTGGGGGACCTGCCAGGGGTGCCAGCTCCACTCGTCGCTGGGACCGAAGAGTGCAACGGTCGGAGTATGGACGGCTGCGGCAATATGCATCGCCACGGTATCGACACCGAGAAAGATACGGGCATCGCCGATGAGCGCTCCCAATTCTCTAAGGGTTGTTTCTCCCCGAGTCAGAATCGGCACGGGGAAGCCGGAGCGCTGCAAAATAGTGGCGATCCGCTCCGTGACGGCAATCTCCCGAGGGTCGGGACCGCTGCTGATAACAACTTGCAGTGTGTGCTTTTTAAGCAATAAGGAAAGGACCTTCGCCCAACGCTCCGGGGGCCACTCCTTGAAGCTCCAGCGGCTGACCGGGTGTAAATGGAGGTAGGCTTTGGGGCGTGTGCCAAATTGCTTGCGCACTTTGGGAAGAAGATCTCGGACCTCCATTTGCAACGGACCGGGCTTTGCCGGGAGCCCCAAAATATCCGTGACGGTACGAAAGTCTTTGAGGACTTGATGATCGCTTCCCCAGGCATAGTCACTGAAGTCCGTGAAGAGAAGAGCTTTCCACCCTGTTATAGGATTGTGCCATCGGTTGATTCCTCGATGCTTGGCGGCCGAGAGAAACAGAATGAGTTTGGCCCGGTCGGAATTGGAGAGATCAAAAGCGTAGTCGTAGCGGCGCAAGCCGATACCGGAACTCAAGTGCAAAAAATCTTTGATCTGTTCAAGGAGTTTTCGCTTGCTGCGCTCCGGTCGTGCAATCGTAAAAATATGTGAAATATCGGCATTGGCTTCCAGGACTCCTTCGCATCCTTTGCGGACCACGACATCGATTTGGGCGTCGGGATAGGTATCTCGGAGCCATCGAATCGTCGGGGTCATTAGGAGAGTATCTCCAATATGATTGAGTTTGACGAGAAGGAACTTCACACCCCTCCTTTGGGCATTGTTGCGATAGGGATTCGTTATAATACAATAAATTATCAGAGGAAACCCAGGAATCATGTTCAACGGCAAAAGTATACTTATCACAGGAGGGACGGGAAGTTTCGGCAAGAAGTACACCGAGACACTTTTACGACACTACCGTCCCCGCAAGATTATTATCTACTCTCGAGATGAGCTCAAGCAATTTGAAATGCAACAGAAATATCATGATTCGTGTATGCGCTATTTCATCGGGGATGTGCGGGATGCTGAGCGGATGAGGGAGGCGATGGACGGGGTCGATTTTGTCATTCATGCCGCGGCGCTCAAACAGGTCCCGGCGGCGGAATACAATCCGATGGAGTGTATCAAGACCAATGTCGACGGAGCGCAAAATGTCATCAAAGCGGCCCTGGCCAACGAGGTAGATCGCGTGATCGCCCTTTCGACGGACAAGGCGGCCAATCCCATCAATCTCTATGGTGCAACCAAATTGGCCAGTGACAAACTCTTTGTCGCGGCCAACAATATGGTCGGCGATCGGCGAACCCGTTTTTCGGTAGTGCGCTACGGCAACGTGGTAGGGAGCCGAGGCTCGGTCGTGCCTTTTTTTGCGAAACTGATCCGGGAAGGAGCCACGGAGCTGCCCATTACGCATCCCGATATGACCCGTTTTATGATTACGCTTCAGCAGGGGGTCGATTTTGTTCTGAAAAACTTTGAGCGGATGCAAGGGGGGGAAATTTTTGTCCCCAAGATCCCCTCGATGAAGATCACCGAATTGGCTCGGGCAATGGCTCCGGATCTGCCCCAGAAGATCATCGGCATTCGCCCCGGTGAGAAGCTTCATGAGATCATGTGCCCAGCCGACGACAGTCACCTGACTTTGGAGTTCGGGGATCACTATGTGATTCAGCCGACGATTCAGTTTGCACATATTACCGATTTCAGACGAAACAGGCTGGGGGAAGATGGGCTTCCGGTTCCCTCGGGATTCGAGTACAACTCGGGAAACAACAGCCAATGGTTGACCTGTGAAGAGTTTCTGGAGATGGCGAAAGAGTTTTTGTAATGGAGTTTATCCCCTACGGCAAACAGTGGATCTCGGAGGACGATATCGAAGCTGTCGTTGAGACGATGCGTTCGGATTACCTGACGACAGGGCCGAAAGTACAGGCGTTCGAAAAATCGATCGCGGAGTATTGTGGCGCCCAGTATGCCGTCGCCGTTTCCAGCGGGACGGCGGCTCTGCATCTGGCCTCGTTGGCTCTGCTCGAAGAAGGGGACAAAGTATTGACGACCCCAAACTCTTTTTTGGCGACCTCCAACGCTCTTTTGTATGCCAAAGCCCAGCCAATATTCGTCGATATCGCTCCGGAGGGGAACATCGACCTCGATCTGTGTGAAGAGGCACTGAAAAAGGATCCGACAATCAAGGCGATCTATCCGGTGGCCTTCAGCGGTCGGATGCTCGATCAAGAGAGGTTGGCCTATCTTCGTGAAAAATATGCCGTGAAAATTCTTGAAGATTGTGCCCATGCGATCGGGGCAGAAGCGGAAGGGATCAAAGCTGCCTCTTGCGTGAACAGCGACTGCTCCATTTTATCGTTTCACCCTGTCAAACACATGACCACGGGCGAGGGGGGCGCGGTGACGACGAACGATCCGGATCTTTATCGCCAAATCATGCTGCTTCGCAATCACGGAATGTTTAAAAGCTCCAAGATGAAACCTTGGGAATATGAGATGCATACGCTTGGATTCAACTATCGTATCACCGATATGCAATGTGCTTTGGGGCTTTCACAGCTTAAGAAGCTCGACCGTTTTATCCGTCGTCGCGTTGCGTTGGCCAAAAACTACGATACAGCATTTTCGGATACGGTCGCCAAACCCCTTTACCTTTACGACGGAAGATCTTCGTATCACCTGTATGTCGTTCGGGTCGACTTCGAGCAGACGAAAATCTCGAAAGAGGAGCTCTTTGTCGCGGCAAGGGAGCGAGGAATCGGACTTCAACTTCACTATATCCCTATCAACAAACAGCCTTATTACCGAAGTTTGGGATATGGAGAGGAGCCCACGCCGGTGATGGATCGCTATTACCGAGAGTCTTTTTCTCTACCAATCTATCCGAAATTGACCGATGACCAGCAGCGTTACGTCATCGAAACTATTCTGGATCTGCTCGATGGCTGATCGATCGATTGCTCTCATTCCTGCCAGAGGCGGGAGCAAACGGATTCCCAAAAAAAATATCAAAAATTTCCATGGCAAGCCCTTGATGGCCTATTCGATCGAGAAGGCTTTGGAATCGAAACTCTTTGAGAGGGTGATCGTGTCGACGGATGACGAAACCATCGCAGCAGTGGCGGAAAATTACGGTGCGGAGGTCCTGATGCGCCCTGCGGAGTTGGCAGACGATTATACCGGTACCGCGGCTGTGACGGAGCATGCCTTGGAGGTCTATCCCGGGTACGACTTTGTCTGTACCCTCTACCCCACGGCACCCCTGCTTCAAACCCGATATCTGATCGAGGGGTACGAAAAGCTCAAGTCTTCCGACGCCGTCTATGCCTTTTCTGCTACCTCGATGCCCTTTCCGATTCAGAGGACGTTCAGATTGACCGAGGAAGGACGCTGTGAAATGTTCATGCCTGAACATTATGCGACGCGGTCTCAGGATCTGGAAGAGGCCTATCAGGATGCAGGGCAGTTTTATTGGAAAAAAGTCGGAGTCGAATCCGACCAGATTCTCTTCGGGAAAGATTCCGTCCCGATTATTTTGCCCAGGTATCTTGTCCAGGATATCGATACTCTGGAGGACTGGAAAAGGGCCGAAGTGATGTACAAAGTTCTCCAGGATCTTGAATCGTGAGCGTCGTTCTTTTCCGTGCCGACAGCTCCTCGAAGATCGGGACCGGTCATCTTATGCGTGATTTGGTATTGGCCAGGCGGGAATTTTCCGATACCAGGGTGATTTTTGCCGTTCGAGATTTGCCGGGCAATATCAACCAAAAGATCCGAGGGGCGGGTTATGAAATTCGTATCCTTGGGAGTAATGACGTTGCCGAGCTGATCACTCTGGCAAGAGAAGTGGCTGCAGAAACGATTGTGATCGATCATTACGGTATCGACATCGAGGAGGAGCGAAGGATCAAAGAGGCGACCGGGGCAGAGCTTTTTGTTCTTGACGATACCTATCGAGCACATGATTGCGATATTCTGCTCAATCATAATCTTTATGCCGATGCCAAACGCTATGATGGACTGGTTCCCTCTTCTTGTCGGATACTATGCGGACCGGCATATACACTGCTTCGAGAAGAGTTTATTTCCGCCAAAAAAAAAGAAGAGTGCAAGGGGAAAAAGCCTGCCAAAGCCAGACGTGTTTTTCTTGCGTTGGGAGGAAGTGACCCTGCGGGACTGATCATGCCTATTCTTAAAGTCCTAAGCTTCTTTCCGGAAATAGTTGTCGATGTTGCAACGACCTCCGCCAATGAAAGAGTCGAGCAGTTGGCTTCCTACGCACAGACGCGTCCATGTGTGCAGCTGCATATCGACAGCGAGCATATCGCTACACTGATCGCCCGTGCCGATCTGGCCATCGTATCGGCCAGTGTGATTCTGAATGAGGTCCATTATCTCGGAATACCTTATATCGCAATCAAAACGGCTGAAAATCAGAAAGAGATGCTGGAGTTTCTTGAACGAAATTCGGCACCCCTCTTGGTTGAGTTCGATCCGTATAGACTTTTTCGAATGCTGGAAGAGAAGATACGTAATGTCCCCCTGGATACCACGATTGACTTTCCCGCAATGGACGAGAGCCAGAAGCGTAGGGTTTTGGAGTGGAGAAACGATCCGAAAGTCAGAAAATGGATGTATAATCGTTCCACTATATCTTTGGAAGATCATTATCGGTGGATCGATCAACTTCGATGCCAAGAGACTCGGCGCTATTGGCTCGTCCAAAGAGAGGAGTCGGATATCGGGATCATTGATCTGGTAGATATCGATCCCATAAGTAAAAGAGCGGATATCGGACTCTATGCCGATCCGAAACGACGGGGGGAGGGAGTTTTTCTCATGCTGACTCTGATGAAGAAAGTGGAAGAAATCGGACTCAAAACTCTGAGGGCGGAAGTTTTTGCAGAGAATCTTCGGGCAATCCGGCTTTATCGCTTTTTTGGATTTGAAGAGCAAAGCCTCAAAAGGGTCGACGGTCGGGAAATTATCGTGATGGAGAGAGCGTTATGAAACTGGGATCCGTAAATCTGAATACAAAAGTCTACATTATTGCAGAGCTCAGTGCAAACCACAATGGAAGCCTGGAACTTGCCAAAAAGACGATCCAAGCCGCCAAAGAGGCAGGTGCCGATGCAATCAAACTGCAAACCTATACGGCGGATACGCTGACGATAGATTGCAAAAAAGAGGACTTTATCATCGAGGGCGGAACGCTGTGGGACGGTAAAAGTCTCTACGAACTTTATCGCCAGGCCTATACCCCCTGGGAGTGGCATGAAGAGCTTTTCACCTATGCACGATCCATGGGGCTTGATATTTTCTCTTCCCCGTTCGACAAAACGGCGGTCGATTTTTTGGAACGTTTGGATCCTCCGGCCTACAAAATTGCCTCCTTCGAAATTACGGACTACGAACTGATACGATATACGGCTTCCAAGGGACGGCCGATGATCATCTCCACCGGTATCGCAACGATCCAAGAGATTCAGGATGCGGTAGATATTTGTCGTAGCGAGAGAAACGAAGAGATCGTATTGCTCAAGTGTACCAGTGCCTATCCGGCCCCTTTGGAAGAGGCGAATCTTAGAACCATCCCGAATATGCGTGAAACTTTCGACACAATGGTCGGCTTCAGTGACCATACGGCAGGCATTGTCGCTCCCGTTGCTGCCGTCTCACTAGGTGCGAGAGTCATTGAAAAACATTTTATTCTTGATCGATCGATCGGCGGGCCCGATGCCGACTTTTCTCTCGATAAAACGGAGTTCGCACAGATGGTGCAAGCGGTACGCGACACGGAAAAACTATTGGGAAGAGTGGATTATTCCATGACGGAAAAGAAGAGAGCATCCCGAAGATTTTCCCGTAGCCTCTACGTTACCGAGAACGTTAAAAAAGGGGAGAGGATCACGGAACAGAATCTTCGAAGTATACGACCCGGATACGGCCTGCATCCAAAATATTTTTCTCGCCTGCTGGGTAAGGTTTTCAGCCGGGATTGCGAGGCTGGGACACGGATGGATTGGAACTGTATAGATGAAACATAAAGATTCCATCGTCTGTATCGGTCGTCACAACAACGATGTGGATTGGATGACGCCGTTTATCTATGAGGCAAGCCGATATTTCGAGGTCTATTATCTTCTTTTGAGCCCGGAGCTTCTTCCCGAACGAGATTTTCGCTTGAGGAGCCTCTCAGAGAGAGAAGGAGTAAAAATCATTACGATTTTCGATTTCCCCGGATTTCCAGGAATCAAAGGTAGACTTGGTATCCGAAAGCTCTGGAGCATATTGCCAAAGTCTGTCATATGGAAGCGAGTGCTTGACAAATTTACTCCCATTGTCTTTGGAGCTGTCAATTGGGATAAGATCCTTCAGGAATACCTGAAACAGATAGAACCGGTTTGGATTGTTGCAGATCGCTTGCGTCCGGATAAAGAGTCTTCCAAAAAAAAGAAATACACTCCCTACGGGAAAAAGGGGGTTTTTGAATTTGCAAGCAATCGAAAAAATCACTTGAAGGTTCTTAGCATTCCCCATGGGCTGTTGCTTTTTGACCTGCCAACATCCTATGAACTTTTTCGCCCCTTCTACGACAAGGTTGCTGTCTCCAATATGTTGGAGAAAAAGAAATTTAATGAAGCCGGATTTTCCGATCGTGATTTATGGTGTGTCGGCGCAACACGCTACGCTTCCTCCTGGCTTGAATATTTGGAGAAAATCGTTCCCGCTGTTTCCTATGCAGACAAGATCGGAAAAGATCGATACATCATAGTGTTTTTTGCAACGAAAATGGTGTATGAATATGATTTCGAACGCCTTTTGACTTGGTTGAAAGTTCTATCGGAGATTGAAAATGTCTTTGTTATTGTGCAGCCTCATCCAAGAGGCCAAAAACGCAAAGCTTTCAAGGCTTTGGAGTCTTGTGAGAATGTATTCATTGACACGGTGACTCCTGCCGCTTCGTTGATTCGTTTTTCCGATGCAGTCTCTACACTTGTCTCCAGTGTGGTCGTCGAGGCGATCTGCTTGGAAAAGCCGCTTTTTTATCCGAAATTCCTTCATAAAAAGCAGACGGCTTTTGAGAAGGAGGGGGCCTGCATAACGATTGATGATCTTCAGAAAACAGAAGAGATCGTTTTAGGTGTAAAAAACGGAAAAAGCCCGCTTCCGACAGAGAAGTACAAAAACTTTCTTAAGCGGTATCTCTATTGTTCGACAGAGCAAAATGCAAATCAAGAGATTGTGAAAGAGATGATCAAGGAAAGGGATGAGTAAAAGAGTCTTCGGAAAAAAACTCTTGCTCCGAAAGCTCTAAATAGTCGGGGTTTTGGAATCGGTGGAGAAGACGCTGAAGTTTTTTGTATGAGTTCAGCTTACCTATATCATTGTCGATCCATACAGGGGTAGTTCGATCGAGAAGAATGTTTTTGAAATGTGCATCTTTGTGGTAAATCCCCGCCGTAATCATTTTTTGCAAGTCTTCCCGGACTCGGGAGAGTAGAGAGTGACGGAAGGAAGTAGAGAGATCCGCGGCATTCAAATAATCTCTTAAAGGTCTTGAATCGGTGATCTTCTGCATCAATATGAAGGAATCGAATCCTGACGGTGAATAAATTGCGAATCCCCAACCATAAATTTCAGGGGCAGCAATTCCCATTGAACGCAGAAGTCTTGATCCTTTCGCTTCACGGTAGCCTTGAGAATTCCACAAACGACGAACAGCATCTACAGCTTTCTGTGGATAAATCGTTTTTAGTACGTAAAGATTATCGAAGCGGATTTCGGCATATTTTTGCCGGATTGCCACTGGAGTGTGATAAAGAGTTTTGATTTCCGAAAGAAGAGAGGGGCATGACAGGTACCAAAGATCTCTTTTTTCGAAAAGATTCCGATGAATGGGCATCAACGCTTCCCAAGTAAGGAATGATAGATCTCAAAGAGTTTATGCGCCATGATCCGGCGAGTGAAATGCCGTACAGACCTTGGTCCGACGGAGGCCAGACCTTTACTGGTAGATGAGTCGGTATAGAGTGTTTCGATACTTTGAGCCAGGAGAAAAGCATCTCCCGGAGGGATCAGATACATATTTTTGGGTTCAGCAGTATAGAGATCTCGCGTGCTTCCGACATCGGTGGCAATCACGGGAACGCCCATTATAAGTCCCTGGATCACGGATTGGGGGACTCCTTCTTTTGAGTCGGAGCTGAGAACAAACAGGTCCAGAGCGCTATAGATTTCTTCCGGATGATCGACATGTCCGAGTAAATGGACTCTTTTTTCAAGATCTTTTTCGGAAATCATCCGTTCGATACTGAGACGCTGGGGGCCGTCACCGGCAATGACGAAATGGATATTTTGATATTTTTCTGCGAGGATATAGGCAGCCTCCAAAAACAGATCATGACGTTTAAAACTTCGCAAAACCGCTACGATTCCTACAAGAAAAGCATCGTCGGGCAATCGATACTTTTTCCGCATTTTTTTTCGGTTGCAACAGCCTGGATAAAAACGCTTCTCATCCACTCCGGTAGGAATAGACAGGATTTTTTCCGGGGCGATGCGGTTGTTTCGGATCATCTCTTCTCGCACGCCTTCGCCGGTGGTGATGATAAAGTCGGCCAGGGAGTTGATGAAATTGAGTCGGGAAGGGTTTATGGGATTGGAGAGATGGCGGGTTCGGATAAATTTGGCGCCGGAGAGCTTGGCGGCCAGACCTCCGACCCAGGTGTCCTTGCCGCTGTGGGTATTGACGATGTCGATATGCTCTTTCCTGATCAGTGTGATGAGACCTGTCAGAGTTTTCAAATCCATGTTTCCTCGAAAGGGGAACGTATAAACGGGAATGTTCTCTTCCTCGGCTTTGACTCTGATCTTCGCCTCCGGTCTGCATGCTAGGGCAACCTCGACCCCTAGCTCCCGGACGGCTTTCATCTCTTCGACGATACGGATCTCCTGACCTCCCCATCCGTCGGACCATTCGGTATGAAGCACTTTGATGGGATATGTCACGATCCAAGCTCCGTATAGAGCGAACGCATTCTCTCTCTCATGACATTCCTGCTGAAATGATTGACACTCAAAGTTCTGTTGAGTGTGCCGAGCCGTTGTCTCCGATCAGGATCGGCAAGGAGGGAACGAAGTTCGTTGGCGAAGCCTTCTCTATCGTTTGGAGCGAAGAGGGGCAAGTTGTCCTGAGGGTTGAGTTCAAAAATTCCTCCTACATTGGTGGAGATACAGGCTTTGCCCATCATCATCGCTTGCATTAGGGCTTGGGGGACACCTTCTCTGGAGGATGGACAGAGATAGAGGTCGATTGCATCGAGAAAAGCGGCCGGTTCCTGATAGCCTACGAAACGGACATGTTTTTGTAGGTTTAGATCCCGTAGCTCTTTTTCGAAACTTTGGCGGAAATCGGGTTTTACATCGGGGCCGGCTATCAGATAGATGAGGTTGGGAAAGTCTCGAATCAACGCAGGAAGCATTGGAAGAATCCAATGAGGGCGTTTGCGGGGGTTGAAGCCGGTCATCGTGCCGAGTATCAAAGCGTTTTCTGCTTGCCACTCCTGCCGAAGCTCCACCCTGCGCATTGGAACCGGTCGAAATTTCGCAGCGTCGGGATAGCTGGGGATGGAGATGATTTTCTCCGGAGCATAACCATACGTTATCAACTCTTGGCGTATTTTTTCCCCGGTGGTTATGATTTTGTCCGACAAAGAGTAGATGGGACCCGGCCGTTTGACCAGATCGTTGTGACGGGCTCGGATAAAGGGAATGCCGAGGATTTTGGAAGCGATGAAAGCGCTGTAGCTGTCTTTGGAGTTGTGGGAGTGGACGATATCGATATGAAGGCGTCGGAATTCCCGTAGCATGATGGCGACACTCTTCGGGTCAAAAGCCCGTTTGATCGGGGCATGAAGAACGGGAATCTCATGATGGATGGCTTCGGATTCCAGCCAGGTTCCGGGACGGCAGAGCAGATAGGGCTCCCAGCCCAATTCCCGGATGATCAGGAGTTCGTCGATGACCCGCTTGGGTTCGCCTCCTCGGACCCCCATGGATTCGGTATGCAGGATTCTCATTGGATCTCGGGCCTTTGAATATATTTCCAAAAAGTATATTGACTGTAGAGCCTGGCGATCACGAATCCCTCCCAACCATCCAAAAATCCTGTTTTGAGAAAAAACATTCTAACAAAAGTCCAGAAGGGGTTGACGATTGCCTTAAATCGGTTGGGTTTGGAGCCTAGTTTGGCGTAGCGGTTTTGTTTGTCGATGAATTGGGAAACGCTTTCATAGGCGTAGTGTTTCATGGGGGAACAGAGTCTGCCGGCCTCTGAGTCGAGAACGACCCGTTCATGGACTTTGTCGGAGCTGAAGTGTCCGTGTCGGCGATTAAAAAGACGAAGCGTCGCATCGGGGTAGAGGCCACCGTGTCGGATAGGTTTGCCGAAGAAGTAGTTGAGACGGGGGACGAAATAGCCTTTTCGTTTTGGGTTGTTCAATACCGTAAGGATCTCTGTTCGCAGAGCATCGGGGATCACTTCGTCGCTATCGAGGACGAAGACCCAGTCGTTGAGGGCGAGATCAACGGCTCTTTGTTTTTGTGGTCCGAAACCGAGCCACTCCGTTTGCATTTCCACCCGCACTCTATGTTTTTGTGCGATCTCAAGCGTCGTATCGGTAGAGCCGCCGTCGAGGATCAAAACTTCGTCGGCGAATGCTGCGGATCGCAGGACTTCGTCCAGATATTTGGCACTGTTGTGGGTGAGGATGACGACGGAGAGTTTCATCGGTAGAGCTCTTCATACTGATTTTTCCAACGCTGATGGAGCCAAAACCATTCGTTGGGCTTTTGGCGGATCACCTTTTCGGTGATATCGGCCTGGGCCTGCACATGGCGTCGGATGTCTTCGTCGATATTGCTGCTTCTTTCTACGGAAATTGGCGGATAGAAGGTGATGGTCCAGCGACGGAAGTCGTCGGTATGGCTAAAGACCGGAATGACAAGGGCATCGAGCTTGCGGGCGAGGAGGGCGGCAGCGGGGGTGTGCCGGACTTTTTTTCCGAAGAAATCCACGAGAATACCGTCGCGGTCCGAGGTGTTTTGGTCCACGACGAGGCCGACGGGGATACGCTTTTTAAGAGCCTGTAGCATCGATTTCATGGCCTGCTTTTTTGGAATAGCCTTGATACCGAACTGCTCCCGGGTGGCGGTGAGGATCCGATCGGCCCAGGACCAATCCAGCGGACGACCGACGACGTGAATGGGGGTAAAGCGTGCGGCAATGGCAAGGGTGCCGAGCTCCCAGTTGCCGTAATGGGCGGTCATGAAGATGATCGGCCGGTCGCTTGCGAGGGCATCTTCGAGAATTTGCGGGTTTTCGAAGCTGACTTTGGAGAGGATCGCTTCGCGGGAGGCTCCCTGGTTGAGGATCGTATCGAGGGTGAGGTGAAAAAGGTTTTGGTAGGTACGCAGGATGATGCGCTTCTTTTCGCTTGCATCTAGCGTATTACCGAAGGCGATGTCGAGGTTGACCCGGGCGGTATGGGTGCGGCTTTGTGCCGTATGATAGGCGAGTCGAGAGGCGGAAGCGATGACGAAGCGGTGTACCGGCCAAGGAATGGCACGAAGCACTCCCTGCAAAGTACGAAAAAGTATGGAGATCTTTTGCCCGGATGGTAATTCCGCTCTCATGAAACTTCCGTATTTTTAGGGAAGATTATACCATTTCGGACAATCACCCAAAATTACCCATAAGTTTTTCGGCGCTTTCGGCGATCGACTCAGGTTTGATCGTAGCGATGCTTCGGTCATTTTTGTCGAAACGGCAGGGGTGCACGGGGGCATCGGCGGTGAGAGCGAGATTGATAGGAGTTTGCATCATCATGCTTGGGGGCGTCGCGCCGAACAGTAGGATGGAGGGGCGGTTGAGTGCCCAGGCAATGTGGCTGGGACCGGTGTCGCCTCCCAGGAGCAGGTCGTTGCGGGAGACGGCGACTTTGAGAGCGTTGAGGTCCATCGGAGGAAGCAGCCTGGCGTGGGTGGCCGCTTCGATCTTCCGGGCGGCGCGGCGCTCCTCCTCGGAACCGGCAATGAGGAGGACGCGGCTACGCGGGAGCTTTTCGACGACGCGGATCCACTGCTCGGGAGGGTAGGTTTTGTGTGGACCGCTGGCTCCGACGACGAGGAGGATATTGGGGAGGTCGTCGGAGTAGAAGGGGTCGAGAAGCCCTTTTGCGGCAGCGGCATCGAAATGGAGGCAGGGTTTTTTGTGCCGCATCATCTCTTCGGTGATCGTGAGGCCCAGCGCCTGGGCGATGAGGGAGGCGAAACGCAGCGGGGCGATCCCGGCACAGTCGACGGGATAACGGCGATGATAGAGCAGGGAGGCGAAGCCTTCTTTGGCCGAGTGCCGATCGAGGCCGGCGACCGGCGTTCCGGCAAGGCGGGCGACAAGGGAGGACTTAATCAGTCCCTGGGCGTCGATGACCAGGTCGAAGGGACCACCGGCCTTGATCCGGCGGTAGAGCGCAGCGACACGGGCCGGGCTGCGATCCTTTTTGAGGCCGTGAAGATTGAGAGGAACGAGGGTGTCGATGAGGGGATCTCCTTCAAGGATGCCGGCAAACTTCTCTTCGACGAACCAGGTCAGGTGCAGATTGGGATAGGCGGATTTGATGAACTGTAAGGAGGCGGCGGTATGGATCACGTCGCCCATCGCCGTCAGTCGTACGAGAGCGATCCGTTTGCCGTTATAGTCCACGAATTTGGTCCCTCTTTTTTGATGGGATTATATCGCAATGCTATTGGAAGGAGTTTGAACGATTGGATACAATGACGCCATGAAAACCATTACCGTGATCGATACCTTTGCTTTCTTTTTCCGTGCCTACTTTGCGTTGCCGCCTCTGAAAAACTCCGAAGGGTTTCCTACCGGATTGCTTACCGGCTTTGTCAATTTTATCCATCAACTTCAGAAGGAGCATGCCACCGACTACATCGTCTTCGCCCTTGACAGCGAAGGGCCGACCTTCCGCAAGGAGATTTATCCCGAATACAAGGCCAACCGTCCCGCACCGCCTGAGGATCTGATGAAACAGCTTCCCGTAGCGATTCAATGGGTGGAGAAGATGGGCTTCGCCAACCTGAGCAAGAGCTGCTACGAGGCGGACGACGTGATCGCGACCTTGGCCAAATGCGGCAAGGAACAGGGGATCGTGACCAAGATCGTCAGCTCCGACAAAGATCTCTATCAGCTCCTTGACGACGATCAGGTCTATCTCT
>Ga0256841_1001862_pt1 | contig 17411 bp, 19 predicted proteins | sample 356308metaG_FD_185971 | JGI IMG/M metagenome (GOLD analysis project Ga0256841, IMG submission 185971) | Hydrothermal vent microbial communities from Mid Atlantic Ridge, Atlantic Ocean - 356-308 | ecosystem: Environmental > Aquatic > Marine > Hydrothermal vents | place: Atlantic Ocean: Mid... | reverse complement strand
GTTGTATAAAAACTAACTTTTAATCCTTCTTTTTTAAAAAAATCAAAAGCCTGTATAACAGGTTCAAAATTCAAAAGAGGTTCCCCAATCCCTGCAAAAGCAATATTTGTAATGTTATAACCTTTTCCTTTGACTAAAAAATACTGGTTAATAATTTCCTGAAAAGAAAGATTTCTTATAAGCCCTTTTATACCTGACGCACAGAAGGAGCATTTAACAGGACATCCAATCTGTGAAGATACACACAGTGTATCACCTCTGTAATGAACAGCCTCAATTGTAAAATTATCAGAAGTTGATATCTCAAACAGATTATTTAGCTTGTCATTTACAATCTTATCTATTTTCAATTTAACTTCCTTAAATAAATTTTTAGTTAGATAAATTTAATCCATTACTTTTCATTGTCTACGTTTCTAAGCTCTTTGAAAAGAAAGTAAATAATTAGAATACTTACAATGATAAATGATGCGGCTGCTAAATAAACAGTTATTTTATCCATTTAATATCACCTCTTATTTCTATTATAAACAGAAAAAGAGGAAGTGAAAAGCAGGGATAAACCCTGCAAAATTTTAATGATGGTGATGTGTTTTTCCTTCTATAAAATCTGGGTCTCTTGGAGGAAGTTCTTTCACCCATACCATTAAAGGTTCTTTATTTTGTGGAACCATTACCTGCTTACAGGTATCTATACAATAGCCACAGGAGATACACGCCTGCAAACCTTTGTAGAAATCATTAATGTAAGCCATTCTTCTTGGGTCAAGTGCCATAGGGCAATTTTTTATACATTCTCTACAGTGTCCGCAATCTTCAAGATTTGCCCATGAAGCCATAGTTGTTTTATAAACGTGGTTTTGTGGTGTTATTTTCTGGTATATCCCTGTTGGACAGAATACACGACACCATCTTTTTCCTATAAATAACTCAAAATAAATAATTCCTGCACCACCAACAAAAGCAAGCCACATAGGAATAAAAGCAGGATTTGTTTTATATAAGAAAACCCTTAAATCTGTAACCCAGTTAAAAAATATTAATGTAAATATGATTGTCATTAAGAATGTAACAACTAAATACTCAAATCTCTGGGATTTTGAAGACCTTGGACCAAAAAGTAATCTTCTAAATTTTTCCTGAATTTCAGCTACCCATCCACCAGGACAAATCCATCCACAAAAAAGCCTTCCGTTTATTAAATTTAATACAACAACAACAATAGCAAAAAATCCTAATGCAATAATTACAGGACCTAAACCAGCTTCAACTGTAGTTTCTTTACCTAAAACCCACGACATATTATGGGCAAGGTCAATTTTTACTATTTTAAGTACAGGAATAAGAATGACAAGCAGAGTAACTATTGCGTAAGAAAGGTTTCTGAGGATAGTAAATTTATGTAAATCCCAGAATGAATATTTCTTTGATACACCCTCAAAAGTTACATTTGAAGTAGCCATCTAAATTTACCTCCAATAAAATTCTAAGAAAATATATAATATAATTTTCGGTATACAAATGTTAAAAAATATATTACAATATTTATATGAGTTAGTAAATATTAACATAAATATAAAATAATTTAAGGAGTTTGCAAGGTGAAAAAATATATCTATCTATTTTTCTTTTTTGTATTAAGTTCAATAATTTTAACTTCATGTGAAGGTAAAGGAAAATTAGTAATAAAAGAGCCTCCAAATGCAGATGTTTATATTAATGGAAAATACGTAGGGAAAACACCGTTAGTCCTTGAACTAAAAGAAGATGCCTATGACATAACTGTAGCAACTTCTCCTTACGATGTAGAAACAAAAAAACACGTCTGGGTATATTTTGATAAAACTACAGAGCTTGTATTCCATCCAAAACCAAAAGGAATATTAGAAGCTGACTCAAAACCACAAGGTGCAATAGTTTTAGATGGAAAATACCCGATAGGTAAAACACCTTTAACTGCAAAATTAGATGTTGGAGAACATATTATTGTTTTTAAAACACAGGAAGCTGGTGCATCAAGAAAGGTAAAAATAGAATACAAAAAAAAGGTGAAGCTTTTTGTTAACCTTGAAAAAGCTGTTGTACATTTCAACGCAAATCCTCAAGATGCAGTTATTTATATAGATGGAAAAGAGATAGGAACACTACCAAAAGTAGTTGAGTTAGATGAAGGAATTCACACGATAAAAGTAAAGAAAGATGTTTTTGAAAGTGAATTTACTTTGAAATTCAAAAAAGGTGAAGAAAAGTATATAACATACATACTTGAACCTGTTCAGCTTCCACCAATTCAGGCTTACGGACCTATAGAGTTTACAAAAGACCACAAAACACTTGTAACTATGGGAAAAGCTGGAATTTACTTCTGGGATTTATCTAAACTAAAACCGAAATTTTCTCTGTATGACCCTGACGATGTAAGAAATTTTGACAAGTTTACAAGATTTAGTCTATCTGTAGATGAAAATTTTGTAGCTGGGGTAAAACCAATAAAAGCCCTTGCTTATAAACTAAAAGACAAATCAAAACCTGCAACAAAAATTCTTGTATGGAATGTAAAAACACTTTCACCAGTTCTAAATAAAATCTATACAGAGAAAGTCTTTACAGTTGCCTTTGGAGAAGATGATAATAAAATCTATCTTTTAAAAAGAAATGGAGAAATCCAAAAGGTTGATGTTAAAACTGGAAATATTATTGATAATTTCAAAATAAATGACAGGATTACCGTTGCAAAAAATAACAATAAAGACGTGTTTATAGGAACAGAAAGTGGAAATATTTACATATTAGATTCAAAAACAGACAAAATAGTCAAAAGTGTAAAGGTTCATCAAGGAAAAATTAATTCGTTAGAAATATCATCAGATGGTAAAAATTTGATTACAGCTTCTAATGATAAAACATCAAAAATACTTTCTATTTCTGACTTATCAGTAGAAAAAGATTTTAAATTTAATGAGGCTGTAATCTCTGCAAATCTTTCACCACAAAAAACAAAACTGGCAGTTGGAAAAAATGATAAAACTGTAACAGTCATAACACTAAAAGATAATAAAACACTTTATACTATTAAAGGATTAAGAGCAGCCCCTATTTCTGTTGCATTTAAAGATGAAGAAATATTAATTACTGCTTCATCAATTGAAAATCCTAAAATTGACCTCTGGGAAAACGGACATCTCCTTAAAAACTGGGTTCAAACTATAGAATAGTTGCAGTATCCCCTCTAAAAGAGGGGTATTTTTTCTTTAGATTAATCTGAAATTTCAAATTTATATCCAATGTTTCTTACTGTTTTTATATATTTACCATACTTTCCAAGTTTATTCCTAAGTCTTCTTATATGAACATCTATGACTCTACTTGACTCATCTGCTGTAGAGTTTAATACATTTTTTAATAGGTAGTCCCTTGGTAAAACTTTTCCTTCATTTTTAATTAAATGCAATAAAATTTTAAATTCTGATGTTGTTAATTTTATGTTTTTATTGTTTATTTTTACTTCAAAATTGTCAGGAAAAATTTTTAAATCATTTATGCGGATAAGATTATTCTTTTTCAAATATTTATATCTTTCTAAAAGATTCTTTATTCTTATTATTAATTCTTTTACAGAAAATGGTTTTGTTAAAATATAGTCTGCACCAACTTTTAATCCAACAACTATTTTATCTGTTTCACTGCTTTTTGTAGTTAACATTATTATTGGAATATTTTTTGTTTCCGAATCAGATTTTAATAATTTTGCAACATAAACTCCATCTATATCTGGTAAATTTAAATCCAATACTATTAAATCTGGTTTTTCTTTTTTTACTGCAAGTAACACATCTATACCTCTATAAAAACTTTTAACTGAAAAATTTTCTTTTTTTATATTGTAGGTAATTAAATTATTTAAATTTTTGTCATCCTCAACTACATAAATTAAATCTTTCATAAAGATAACCTACAAATTTTAGTCAGTTATTTTTTGTATAAGATACATACATATTATTAAGAATTTATTAAGGAAATATTAAGCTTTATTAATATTTAGATGAGAAATTTTTAGGCAGAAATATTAACAAAATTTAATAAAAAATTAACAATTAAATTGTAAATTATGGTTTAAGTTAAAAATATATAAGGGAGGCAAAATGAAAACTAAAAATATAAACTTATTAGTAAAAGATATAGAAAATATCGCTTTTGCAATTAATGCTTTTTTCAATAATAGAGATGAAAATGATGTAAAAATTATAAAGAATGAAATTTTAATTCTTGAAGAGGAAATTAAGAACTTAAATCTTACAAAAAATAAGTTAGACAGAACTAAATTAAAATTCTTAAAAGAAATTAGTGAAAAGTTGAGATTTATAGCTGACAATTTGGAAAAAATAGTAAATAAAGACTCTTTAACCTCACTTATAAATCTAAATAAAATGACAGAAATAATTTTAGAGGATATTAATGAATATATATTTACTAATAAAGAAAATACTGATGTCTTTTTAACAAAATTAAAAAGAGATTTCAATATATTAAAAGCCTATGAAGAAAGTAATAAAAGAATACTTTTAACTTATGTAATTGAAAATCCTTCTTATATGAAAGAAGTTTTATCTCTCATAAAGATTGGAGAAACATATATACATATCATGGAGAACCTGTTAAGTACTGTAAAGTGTTCTATGGAGATATATAACTGATGGAAATTGTTTCAAAGACAGATAGAAGAGTTAGAATCAAGTTTAATAATCTTTTAGAAAAAGATGAATTTATGAAACACATGAAAAATATTCCAGGTATTATTAGCTTAAAATCAGGAAAAGCACTTTCTGTAATTGTAGAGTTTAAACCAAATTCTACTTTTGAATATATTTTAAAAAATATAAAGGAAACAAAAGAAGAACCTGTAGTTGGAAAAGAAGAAATATACCATTATGGTAACGTTGTAATAACACATCCTGTAACAAAAGCTTTTTGGTCTGTTTTATGGCTGGGACCAAAAAGAGGATTTTTAACATTTGCCATATGTACAATGGGAATAAATAGATATTTAAAAGCCAAGTTTGAATAAAAAAGGAGGTCAAAAGTATGGAAATTTTTGGAATTGGAAAAACAATAGGTGGTTGTATATCCACAAATTATTTCCTTGCAGGCGTTGGAACAGTAGTTGGAATTGTAGTAGTTGGTAAACTTTTAAAAGATGCAAAACCAATTTTAGTAGGTGCAACTAAAGAAGTCATATCTTTCCAACAATGGTTAAGTTCTAATATGGCAGAAGGTCAGGAGTTTTGGGAAGATGTTGTGGCAGAGGCAAAACATCAGTATAAAATGGAAATCGAAAAAAAGTTAGAAATTATCCAAAAGCAACAAGAAGTTCTTGAAAAATTAAAAGCAAACTTATGAGGAGGTAGATAAAAAATGAGTATATTAGGAGTTGCAGGAAAAATACTTTGCTCAAATCCAGCTTCATTCATATTAGGTGCAGGGGTTGGAATAGTAGGATTATATCTAATAGATAGAATTGAAGAACAGAGAAAATTGGAAAATATGCAAAAAGAAATAGAAGCTACAGTTAAAGCTCTTGAAGCTCAAATGAAAGCTCTTCCAGAATCAACAGAATCTATAGCAAAAGAAAAAGCACCAAAAAAAGTGGAAAAAGAGACTAAATAATGGCCATTCCTTACAAAGTAAATAGCTTTTTAGAGGGCAGAATTCAGATAAAAAGTGATTTCTTTAAATATATACATATTTCTGAACACAGTATAGCTGAATATTTTAAAAGCCACTTTAAAGGAATAAAAAGCATAAAGGTAAGTAAGAAAACAGGAAGGATAACTATTGAGTATGATACAAATGTCTTTAATGTTTCAGAATTTTTCCACTTTCTAAATACCGTATCACCTGAAACTATTTTAGAAATTTTATCTGAATCAAAAAATGGTTATGCAAAACCACCTGAAGAGGAAGAAGAGTTTGCTAAGAAATGGTTTGTAGTAAACTCTATTGCTTTTAGTCTATTTGCATTTAGGTCTGCAGTATCAACAAATCTTATATCTGGTATAACTTTAGCTTTAGCAGTTCCTGTATTTAAAAAAGCCTTTAACTCTTTAAAGAAAAGAAAGATTGATGTACATATTCTTGATTCCTCTGCAATTGCCATTTCTACTATGCAAGGAAATCCATTATCATCAATGTTAATGGTTTGGCTTTTATCCCTTGGAGACTTAATAGAAGAAAAAACAAAAGGTAAAGCTCATAAAGCAATAGAAGAACTTTTAAATTATAAAAATGAAGAAGTTTGGCTTGTAAAAAATGGAACAGCAGAAAAAGTCCCCGTAGAGCAAATAAAAAAAGGCGATAAAATAGTAGTTTATACTGGAGAAAAAATAAATATAGATGGAATTGTTTACGAAGGAGAAGCTCTCGTAAATCAAGCATCTTTAACTGGAGAATCAAATCCAGTTCTAAAGAAAAAAGGAGATAAAGTTTACGCAGGAACTTATGTAGAAGATGGAAAAATATACGTTGAAGCTCAAAAAATAGGGGATGAAACTGCACTGGCTAAAATTGTTCGTATTATAGAAGAAAGTTCAAAACAACCTATAGAAACCCAAAAAAGAGCAGAGGAAGTAGCAAATAAAGCTGTTTTACCAACGTTATTATTGGCTGGTGGTATTTATGCCTATACACAAGATTTAAACAGAGCAACATCAACTTTAATTATTGATTACCATACAGGAGCTCACGTTGCAGTTCCTACTGCAGTTATGTCCCACATGACACTTGCCACTAAAAAAGGAATTCTTTTCAAAAGTGGAAGACATTTAGAACTTATGCACGAAGTTGATACAGTAGTTTTTGATAAAACAGGCACTCTTACAGTAGGACACCCTGAAATAACTGAAACTGTAGCGTATAAGGTATCTGAACAAGAACTACTACAAATTGCTGCTACATTGGAACAAAGATTAACCCATCCTGTTGCAAAAGCTATTGTAGATTATGCAAAAAAAGAAGGTGTAAACTTACTAAAACGTCAAAACTCAAAATACCATATGGGACTTGGTGTTGAAGCTGAAATAAATGGTAAAAAGTATCTAATAGGAAGCACAAAGTTTTTAGAAAGAATGAACGTTAAAATTCCCAAAAAAGTTATTGCTGATAGGGAAAGAATGCATGAAGATGGCGAGTCAGTACTTTACGTAGTAGAAGGAAAAACAATACTTGGTTTAATTGGATGGACAGACCCTCCAAGACCTGAAGCTAAAAAAGTGGTAGAACTACTTCAAAATATGGGTAGAGAAATTATACTGTGTACTGGAGACAACGAAGGTGCTGCAAGGTTAATAGCTAAAAAACTTGGAATAAAAAAATACTATGCAAGAACATTCCCTGATGAAAAGGCAAAAATAATTAAAAAGTTAAAGAAAGAAGGAAGAACAGTAGCTTTTTTAGGGGATGGCGTTAATGATTCTCCAGCTTTGTCTGTTGCAGATGTTGGTATTTCAATAAGAAGTGGAGCTGATATAGCTGTGGAAGTTGCTGATGTTGTTATAAATAATGATTTATGTAATTTAGTAGAAGCTTTTAAAATATCGGATATGGCATTGAAAAATATTGAGCAAAACTTAAAAATAAATGCCTTTGCCAACACTTTTGGATTAATAGGTTCTCTTTTAGGGTTCATAAGCCCTGTAGCTGCAACAATAATAAACAATGGAACAACTGTTTTCCTTGGAATTAATGCATTAAAACCAATTTTGAAAAAAGATTTTAAAGAGTTTAAAGAACTAAAAGGAGAATGCCAAATTAATTAAAATTAGGAGGGAAATCCCATGGCGAAGAAAAAAGAACCAACAGAAAAGGATTTAGAAAAATTATTAGAAGAAGTAAAACAAGACTTAGAAGCATTAAGAGAAAAGTTAGGTTTGGCTGAAAAGAAGGATTTAACCAAAATTCCAGTTGAAGCCGCTAAGAAAATAGGTGATACAGCTTCTGAAGTTGTTAAATCAGCTTCTGATGTGGTAGAAAAAGCTTTAGGAGTTGTTAAGTCTGCAGCAACTGGTGCTGTTGAAGGAGCAAAGAAAGCTTTAAAGGAAGAAAAAGTTAAAGAAGAAACTGAAGAGAAAAAAGAGAATACTCAATAAAAAAACATTTGGTTAAGGTCTATGGAAGATAAAATTACAAAAAAAGTAGACCTTAACTTTGTTTTTATTTTAACTTTAGTTTACTTTTTTGTTGAATTAATTGGTGGAATTTATTACAACAGTTTAGCTTTAGTTACAGATGCTTCTTTTATGGCAATAAATATTGCTGGACAGCTTTTAACTATTTTTGCAGAAAAAATTAGTAAAAAGCCCCCTGATGAACATAATACCTTCGGATATTTAAGAATAAAAGTTATATCAGCATTGTTTAATGGTATTTTAGTAGGTTTTGTTATTTTTTATATTTTTATAGAAGCATATAAAAGAATTTTAAATCCAGAACCTATATATACGGAAAAAGTTTTAATTATTGCTGTTCTTGGTTTGATAGTAAATGGAATTGGTATTTATAAAATATATAAATACACAAATGATATTAATATAAAAGGTGCTTTCTTACATATATTAACAGACACATTAGGTTCTATAGGAGTAATTATTTCTGCTATTTTGATAGAATACACTAAGCTTTATTTCATAGATGCTGTTGCAAGTATATTAATAAGCTTACTTGTTGCATATCCAACTTATTTCCTATTAAAGGATTCTATCCATATATTAATGGAGGGTAATCCAAGAGATATAAAACAAGAAGACATAAAGAATTTTTTACTTTCAAACTTCAACTATATAAAAAATATAAAAGACATAAGAATCTGGGCATTAACCCCAGATATTGTTATAGCAGTATTTAGAGTAAGAACAAAAAATAAATATTATAGTAGGGAAAACATAAAAAAAATAAAAGAAGAATTGAAAAATAAGTTCGGCTTTTACGATGTTTATGTTGAAATTTATGAGGAGGGTAAGAAATGATTTTTATAAAAACAAGAAGCGGTAGATATTTATCAATAGAACATATAATTGGTTTTGCAGTAGAAATGGAAAAGATTGAAATAGAAGGAAAAAGAACAAATGTTTTCGAAGTTATAGCTTATTTACCCCAACCTTTATATCCAGCTATACTTGGCATTTATTATTCTGAAGAAACTGCTTATAAAAATATGGAATTATTAGTTAATAAAATTTTAGAAAATAAAGAAAACAAAATTTACATCCCAACAGAAATATAAAGAGGTAAATATGTCAGAAAGAAAAAAACTTTTAGAAATTGTTGAAAAATTAAATGAAAAACATATAGATGATTTTCCAAATATTGAAGAACCTGTTTTAGTTACGGTAAAGACTAATGAAGGTGATATAACCTTTAAAGTCTCAAAAAACGGTATAAAAGAAGAAACAGATAATAATATAAAAAATCAAATAATTCTTTCATTTAAAGATTTAGAAAAAATAGAAAAAAATAAAAAGCTCGTTTTAAAATATGCAATGTCAGGTAAAATAAAACTGAAAGGCAATATAAAAAAACTTATAAGTGCTATACAAAATATTTTTTAGTTTACAACAACTTAGAAAATAACCTTGTAACGAGGTTTTCTATTACTCCACCAATTACAAAAGATTCAATTAATATTTCCTTATCCTTTTTTGTAAAATGAATATCCTGCTGTCTTTTCCTAATCCTTTCTTTTTCTTCTAAATACTTAGAATACTTTTTTTGAAACTGATTTAACTGCATTTGTAAATTTTCTAAATTTTTTTCCAAAGTTAATACCCCTCACTATTAGTTACTAAACTTAAATTTAATACTTTACAATAGGAACGTCAATTCCAGTACTTTGTTTAGGTTCTACTTCTTTATTAACTGTAGCATTAATAGAGCTAACATTTGCTGCTCGCCCTTTAATATAGCTTTGATTTTCAACTATATATCTATAGGCTTTATCTAAAGTTAGTGCTCTTTCTTTAGATGGATATAGCAGTATGCTAATATCTGCATGTAACTTTTGGAGCATATATTCTTTTATAGTTCCATCATTATTAAAAAACTTTCGGATAATTTCTTCATTATCTCTAAACTCATTTCCAGAGTTATTGTTTTTTAGGTAAAAAGAGTATTCATATTGCTTTCCAAAATTTAAGTATTCAACTATTGGTTCAGGAACTTTTGATAAATCCTTTTGACTCCAGTGTCCCCATCCATATAAAACAGAGTTTTTATCACTTCCTTCAAACTTTCTCGGGAATGAAAATATAGTGTCTGTAGTTGCTCCTATTGTTCCATGACATCCCATGCAAAATAAAGTTTCTTCATTTGTTTGTGGTCTTAAATTTCCTTCTTTATCCTCAATAAATCCTAAATAGTACCAACCTAAACCATTATCCATCCCAGTTTCAAAATTTCCTCCAAAAGTTTCAATCTTGGGAAAATCATTAACACCTAAATCTGAGGTTTCCATAAGCTCTTTTTCTGCAATAGAATGTAAGTCTGCATATGATAGCCAATATTTTTTTATTGCATAACGAACTTCTCTTAGTCTATTAGATAGCTTAGGTTTGTCTTTCTCTTCATCCCAATCTATATATCTAACTGTGTGTAAAAACTCTGTTCCTTCTGGAAAAAGCCCCCCTGCCAAATGTATTTTACCTTCTTTTAATAATTCCCCTACTTTTCCAACATAGGTCATAGATGAAGGGTCAACATCCCATGTGTATTTTACTTCTGTAACTATACCAAGTTTTCCATCTTTATTTAAATCTAAGTTAACAACTCTTTCATCTAAGGCTTCTGTTTTTATATCTTTTTGTTTAACTAATGCTTCTACGATTGCTAAGTTTATTTTGTAAATCTCTTTATTAAAATTGCCATTTTCATCTTGCATGAACTCTTTTGGAAGTCTTATTAAAACATCATCTGTTGAACCATTTGTAGGCCAGAAAGTTCCTAAAAATGGATAATATCTGAAAGCTCTCCAACCTGTATATTCATTTTTAAATGGATCTATATCAAAACCTTCATCATCAAAGTTAAAGTAACAGTCTGGAATATATCCTTTCCATCCTTTTGGTAATGTTTTTTTTAGTTTTATTTTTCCATCAGTATCAAAATAGTTAGATTTTCTAATATAGCTTAAAATTTCCTCATCTGAAATATTATCTACGAACTGCCTTTTGTCTGTAAAAAGGTTAGTATATGGATTTTTTAGCATAATTTTTGGAAAGTTATAATAAGGCTGTAAATCTGAATCATTTATATAATTTGGAATTTTTCCTTTTGTATGGCATGAATAACAGGGATTATGTATTTTTCCATTTTGGTCTTTTGTTTTTGTATAACAAAGTGATGGAATATAGGCACCTAAATTTTTTATTTCTTTGTAAGATATACCATTTTCCTTTTCTAAAGATTTTATGTATGTTTTAACATCATTTTCTTGTAGTGGGAAATCTTCTTTATTATCTTCATCTCCACACGAAATCAAGAGTAAAACTGAAGAAGTAAGTAAGAAAAGTTTGTAAAACTTTTCTGTAATCATAATCATCTCACCTTTTAGTTATATTTAAAGGGGGCTTAAATACCCCCTAAGATTTTATTTGAAAACTCCTTTTGGAATACCAGAGATATAACCAACAATTCCCTTTTTATCTTCATCAGAGGCATTATTTATAATATCCTGTCTAACAGGCTCACCATTTCTGTTGTCTGGAGCTTCATCAAAAGGATGTTGTGCGTTCATCCAGATTGTAAACTCATTTCCTATTTCACCTTTGGCAAAACTTCCTGTTACTTCTGCTCCAATTGGAACATGCCCTATTCTTGTAAGTTTTTTATTTTCTAAGTCATAAGCCCAAACCATGTTTACAAGATGCTTTGAAGTATCTTCACCTATTAAGAGAATGTTATGACCGATATATTCTATATTGTCTGGGTTTGCTATATTATTAGGGTCACAGTACCACTCATTATCGTTAGGGTCATTTTTATCTAAAACTTTTCCAACTAAAATTCCTTTTAGCTTTGTTCCATTGTAGTTATTATCCAGTTTTAACTCATATATACCACCACACTTATTTTTAGGTAATTTTATGTGATTTGCAGGTTCTTTACCTTTGTAATTATCCTCCATAGATTTTTCTATGGCTGATATTGCAACATATAATACATTTTTGTCTGGGTTGTAAGCCAAACCTTCCTCTTTTCTAAATTCTGTTGTTCCACCAAGGTAAGCTCCATACTTTCTTGATTCTAAAAATGCTGCTGCTGTCTTAACTTCATCATCTGAGTTAAATTTACTACTTCTATTATTTCCTGTTCTTAGTTTAAGACATAAAAGCTTACTATCTTCAAAAATCAATTTAAATCCGTTATTTGTATCACAAGAATTGACATTTCCTATTTCAAAGATATCACTTAACTTTAATTTCCTATCAATTAAATCTTTTATTTGGTTGTCTGAAGCGTGCCCTAATTTAATCCAGTTAACATTAAATTCTCCACCATTTTCTGAGTATACCTGAGTAACTTTTGCTATATAAAGGGTTCCCTTCCAGTTTTTCTTAAATCCATTTACAGGTTCATCTAAAACTAATTTATAAAGTCCTTTTGCAGTTCCATCGTCTGTAATATATAGAGTTTTATTATCAGGCATTACAACTGCAAGCTCAGGGGTATATTTTCCCGTTACGTAGTGCTTAGCTACATCTGTTGTTCCATCATCATTGACTTTAACTTCTACAATATACCCATAATTATAAGGACTAAATTCATCTCCGTTATACCCGTTATTTTTATCAATATTTAAATCATTCAGGTATTTTTGCATACCTGCTACATAGCTACAAAACCAGTTATGCTCCCCATTTGAAGTTCCTGTAAAGTATCCAGAATTATCTGTATCACAATCTACATAATAAGGAGAAGATTTATCTGCATATCTTGAGTTTAGGCTGTAATCCTCTTCTGCCCCTAAATGGGTATTCCATGGAGTTTTTCTTCCTGCACAATTTATTAATGTACCCCCTACAGCTTTAAAATCTATTGGATATGTTTCCTGTGCTTTAACTTTACCATTTTGAGATGATAATTTTGTCCTGTATAAAGCTCCAGAAGCTTCTTCAAAATGTGTTATCAGATAAGAATCGTTTCCTGCCGTTAAAATAGAATCAGCATCAGGATTATTACTTATTCTTATAGAATTGTCTTTTTCTCGTATTGGATTTAAGTCTTTATCATAAAGTGTTCCAAATCCATAAGACCAATTATTTCCTATAACATCACCTGATTTTGCCACTTTAACATAAGATAAGTTGTACGTTTTTTTACTACCATCATCATAAGAAACGGTTAATTTGTTAGAAACCTTTATATTTTTTAAATCTTCATCTGTTTGTGGCAATGGTACTTCATTAAAAGAAACGCCAGTTATTTTAACGCTACTATTACTACTTCCATTATCTTCTCCACAACTAATTAAGCCAACTGATATAATAGCCAATGATACATACGGTAGTTTCCTCCATATAAATTTTTTCCGAAATCCAAATAAATTTCCCATACAATCCATAATTTCAACCCTCCTGTTTAAAATTTGGATTTATTATAGGAAGCTATTGTTAAGAAATTTTTAAAAATGTATTTAAATTTATTAATATTTGTAGAAAGCTATTTGTAAAAAAGGAAAAATTGTTCTTAACTAATAGAAAGTCTGTAATAAGATTCTTTATTTGATTAAGGTTAAAATGAGATATTTAATTCAAAATATTTGATTACCATTTTATCAAGCTTATAATACCCTAATTTAGCCTATTTATTAGTAGTATAATTATATGTTTGCTTAAATATTGTCAGGAGGTGTTTGAATTGGTTGATAAAGATTTTACACCTGAAGAGCGTAAAGCCACTTTAGGACTTGCAGGTGTATTTTCATTAAGGATGTTAGGTCTGTTTCTTGTTTTACCAGTGTTAAGTATATATGCTTCAGATTTCCCCGGGGCTACTTCTTTTTTAGTAGGTTTAGCAATTGGTGCATATGGTTTAACACAGGCATTTTTCCAAATACCATACGGTTTATGGAGTGATAAATACGGTAGAATTCCAATTCTCATCTTCTCTACAATTATTTTCTTTTTAGGAAGTGGTCTTGCTGCATGGGCTTCTTTTGAACACAGTATTTACTGGCTTATTGCAGGTAGATTTTTACAGGGTATGGGTGCTGTATCTTCTGTTGTTATTGCTTTAATTGCCGACCTTACAAGGGAAGAAATTAGAACAAGGGCAATGGCAACAATAGGAGCTTCTATTGGTATGGCTTTTGCATTTGGTATGGTTTTAGGTCCTTTCATTGCATCCCATTTTGGATTAGGTGGGGTTTTTATTTTTACAGCTTTACTGGCTTTAATTTCTCTACCTTATATTATCTGGGGAATTCCAAGACCTAAAGTAATTGTCCACCACGATGACGCAGAGTTTACAGGTTCTTATCTTGGAACAGTTTTAAGGGATAAAAACCTATTAAAAATGGATTTTGGAATGTTTACACTACATATGGGATTAACTGGAGTTTTTACAGTTGCTCCACTGATTTTAAAACAGTTTATGGATGTTTCTGATTTGTGGAAAGTTTATTTAGTTATGTTTTTAGTTGGTTTAACCTTAATGGTTCCTTCTACCATAATTGCAGAAAAAAGGGGTTTAATAAAAGAAGTTAAAATAATAGGAATTCTTATTTTGATTATTTCATTTGGAATGTTTATGGCTTTTGAAAATCATTTTGTCCCTGCAATAATATCTATTATTGTTTATTTTACTGGATTTATGATGTTAGAACCTATAATGCCTTCCCTTATGAGTAAATACGCAAAACCACAGGTTAAAGGTACTGCTTCAGGTGTATTTAATACATCACAGTTTTTAGGTGCTTTTGTTGGTGGCGCTTTAAGTGGTTTTTTAATGGGATATGGATATGATAAAGTTTTCATATTTTTAGGATTAATTACTTTTGTGTGGTTAGCTCTTGTATTTACAATGGAAATGCCAAAAAAGCAAACAGAGAAATAAATAATTTGTTTAATAAATTGAAAGATATAAATTTTATTTACAACAATTAACCGTGGGGTAGAAAAATGGCATCAAATCAAATCAGCTTTGATATATATACTTGTGTAAGAACATACTATAAAGATTCTTCCTGTACAAAATGTGTTGATGTATGTCCTGTTGAAGATACTCTGAAAATAGAAAATGGAAAAGTAGATTTAAAACAGGAGAATTGCGTTTCTTGTGGAGCCTGTTTAGGTGTGTGTCCAACAGAGGCATTTAGTTTAAATGGTTTTAATCCATCTGATTTCTTTAATAAAATGGTTGAAACAGGGGAAAACCTTATAAGCTGTAAATCAAATGTTCCATGTCTTTCATCTATTGACCCACAATATTTAGTAGCAATGGCTATAAAAAAAGACAGTGATATTATTATGGATAAAGGACACTGTTCCGAATGTTTTATTGGAAATCTTTTACCTCAAATTGAAAAAAATGTTGAAGAAACCAATTACATTTTAGAAAATTTAGGGGTTCAGCAGAGGATAAAATTAGAAGATATTAAATATCAACTGCCAAAAGAAGAAGAAAAGAAAAAAGATAGAAGAAGTTTTCTTAAAAGATTTTCAAAAACAACAGCTGGACTTGCCTTCTGGATGATTTCACAGAACATTCCACAGATTGAAGAAATGGAAGAAAAAGATGATGATTATTACAAAAACATTGTTGAAGAGAAAGTTTTACCAGACAAAAGAAAAATTTTAATACAGACTTTAAGAGATTCAGGAATTGATTTAAAAGGCAAAGAGTTAGAAGTTGAAAAAATATCTTTCACTTCACAAAAATTTATTGAAACGCAAAAATGTACAAACTGCCTGATATGTATAAATATATGCCCAACAGGTGCATTACAATCTGGAAAAGATAGATTACAGGTATTATTCCAGCCTTCAAATTGTGTAAAATGTAGAATATGCCACGAAGTTTGCCCTGAAGAATGTATCCATTTAGCCGATAAGTTGTCTATTGATGATTTTGTAAATAACACTGTTCTTTTAGCAGAACACGTGATGATACCGTGTGCTGAATGTTTAGTTCCTTTTTCATACAAAGGTGATTCAGTCATCTGCCCAAGATGTAGACAGCTTGAAGATGAAATAAAAGATTTATTAAAAATTGGAGAATAAATGCAGGAGGAGATTTATGCTGTACGAAGTTGAAACAACAAAATCATTTGAAGATGTTGTAAACAGTTTTGAGGAAAAAGCCAAAGAGTCAAACTTTGGGGTTTTGAAAACTTATAACTTTAAAGAACTGCTTTACGAAAAAGGACATCCTATTGAAGAAGAAATTGTCGTGTTTGAAATCTGCCACCCTAAATATGCCCAGCAGATATTATCAAGACAAAACAAAATATCATCATTTCTACCATGTAGAATTGCTGTAATTAAGAAAGGTGAAAATGCTGTAATTTCTTCACCAAGCCCTGTAAAAATGGTTGAAACTTTAGGTATGGAAGATGTTAAAGATATTGCTGAAGAGGTAGATAAAATAATTCAAGAAATCATTTCTAAATTTTAAAAAAAGGGGTTTTTACCCCTAAAACTTTAATATAAACTCATTATACTTGTCTGAAACTTTAACTTTTATTTTTATTTTATAATGGTTGGCAATTTCCTGAACAATTGAAAGTCCAAGTCCAGTTCCTTCTGTTGTTCTTGATTTTTCTCCTCTGTAAAATCTATCAAAAATTTTGTAAATATCTTCTTCTTTTATAAGATTTCCTGTATTTTTAATTGTCAATGTTTTGTTTTTTGTTTCTATAATAATCTCACCATTTTCGTGGTTGTACTTTATTGCATTTTCTATAAGATTTGAAATCATCATCTCAATATCTTTTTCATCTGCCTCAACTGTTATCTGACTATTTTCTATAAAACTAACTTTAAGGTGCTTTTTATTTATTTCTGTTTCATAAATTGAAAGCTGTCTTTTTATAACAGAGTTTATATTAACTTTAGAATTAACTTTCTGGTTTTTCACCTGTGCCATAAATAAAATGTTAGAAATAAGTTTTTTCATATATTCAACAGTGTTTTCTATACTCTGAATATTCTTTTCTATGTTTTGAAATTCTTTCTTTTTAATGGCGTATAAATGGGTTGAAATTACAGTTAGAGGAGTTCTTAAATCGTGGGATACATTTTCAGTAAATCTTTCCTGTCTTTCTAAAGTTTCCTGAATTGGAGACAAAATCTGTTTCGAAACAAAAAATGCACTAAACATAATCAGAATTGAAATTACAAAGGTTGAATAAAGTAGTGTGATTTTTA
>Ga0256841_1001861_pt1 | contig 17415 bp, 17 predicted proteins | sample 356308metaG_FD_185971 | JGI IMG/M metagenome (GOLD analysis project Ga0256841, IMG submission 185971) | Hydrothermal vent microbial communities from Mid Atlantic Ridge, Atlantic Ocean - 356-308 | ecosystem: Environmental > Aquatic > Marine > Hydrothermal vents | place: Atlantic Ocean: Mid... | reverse complement strand
AAGCTACTGCAATTGCCAAGGAAAAGGGGCTGCTGGATATTAAGAGACCCCTGACACATGAGTTTTACCTCAGCATATTAAGGGAGGCCAAGATTGAATTTGAGAGAATTGAAATCTGGGATATGAAGGAAAATACATATTATGCAAGGGTCTTCTTTAAGGTTGACGGAGACGAAAAGATAATTGACGCAAGACCCAGCGATTCTGTGGCTCTGGCTCTCCACGAAAATATCCCGATACTTGTTAACAAGAAGTTGTTCAGGCGAGAACTAACACCGGAGGAAGTCAAGGAGTATGAAGAAATCTGTAAATCGGTTAAGTTTTGATGATTAAATGGCATTTAAGGTGAACGTTGAGAGGAATTAAATGAGTTACGCCAAGTATGGATACCTAAAAGAAAGAAGCCCGAGACCACTTTTGATAGTTATAATGGACGGAATTGGATACAGGGAAGAAAAGGCGGGAAATGCTGTTGCCAACGCTTTAACACCTACCCTCGACTGGCTCATAGCAAACTGTCCTTACACTCTTTTGCGAGCCCACGGAACCGCTGTGGGACTTCCGTCGGATAAGGATATGGGAAATTCCGAAGTGGGCCACAATGCCATAGGAGCAGGGAGAGTATACCCCCAGGGAGCCCGACTGGTTAATGAATCGATAGCCTCGGGGAAGATCTTCGAAGGGAAAACGTGGCGATGGCTGGTAGATTTCTGCAGGCAAAACAACGGAAAATTTCACTTCATAGGGCTACTTTCCGATGGAAATGTTCACAGCCATATCGATCACCTTAAAGCCATGCTGGAACACCTCGCCTGTAAGGATAAAGTGCCCGTAGCCAGGGTACACATATTGCTTGACGGAAGGGACGTTGAAGAGACATCCGCCCTCCGCTACGTTGATGACCTGGAAGAATTTCTTGGAAGGATAAATCGAGAATGCTCCGTGGACTACCGCATCGCCAGCGGTGGGGGACGCATGACAACCACCATGGACAGATACGAGGCGAACTGGGAGATTGTTGCAACGGGCTGGAGAACGCACGTGAAAGGTGAAGGACGAGGCTTCAGGTCTGCCAGGGAAGCAATAGAAACCTATCGCAAGGAAATTCCTGGAGTCATCGACCAGGATTTACCACCCTTCGTCATAGTGGATGACAACGGACCAATTGGTAAGATAGAAGACGGGGATTCAGTGGTGTATTTCAATTTCCGCGGAGATAGGGCGATTGAGATCAGCAGGGCTTTTGAGGAAGAAAATTTTGACAAGTTTGATCGGGGTCCACTTCCCAGAATCGCATATGCCGGAATGATGGAATATGATGGCGATCTTCACATTCCCAAGCACTACCTTGTGGAACCGCCTCACATAGAAAAAACGATGGGTGAACTACTGTGCCAGCGGGGAATCACACAGCTTGCCATCAGTGAAACACAGAAATTTGGCCATGTCACCTACTTCTGGAACGGTAACAGGTCAGGTAAATTTAACGAGGAACTGGAAACCTACGTCGAAATCCCCTCGGACGTGGTTCCTTTCGAGCTAAGGCCATGGATGAAGAGTGCCGAAATCACCGATCGTACGCTGGAAGAGATGAGTACCGGAAAATATGACCTGGTGAGACTCAACTACCCTAACGGTGACATGGTGGGTCATACCGGTATATATCAGGCGGCTGTAATAGGTGTTGAATCAGTCGACCTCGCCCTGGGAAGGTTAAAGAAATGGGTGGAGCAGAACAATGCCATAGCAATTATTACTGCTGACCATGGAAACGCCGATGAGATGTTCGAACTGGACAAAAAAACGAAAGAAGTGCTCAGAGATAAAGACGGTAATCCACGCTCGAAAACATCTCACACCCTAAATCCTGTTCCTTTCATAATATTTGATCCGGGTTTTCAGGGTGAATACAGGCTTAACCCCGAAATTGAAAAACGTGGGCTTTCAAATATTGCAGCAACCTGTTTTCAGTTGCTGGGTTTGGAACCGCCCGAGTTCTACGATCCCCCGCTTTTAACTTTCAAATAACGGGATTCGGGCATCCGGGTCATATTTCCATGGTTGCTTCTAAACTTGGTATCTTTGCATATCGTGCTGAACCTATTCCCTTGCATAGAATAAAGTTGACAAATACGCCTTTATATTATAGCAAAAGGGCGCTTGTATTCTCCAAGGCCGCTTGTTTTTTCAAGCAGCCTGAAATAACGATTTGCTGGATTTTCCGGAATGCTTCGTGGACTTGAAGGAGAAAAAATGCGAGAGATAGATGCCAGCAGGATTACTGAAGCGGTAAAAGAACTGTGCATGAAGGCTAATATGCATCTGGGGGGAGACGTTCTTAAAGCCCTTGAAAAGGCGCTCGATGAGGAAGAATCCCCCCAGGGCAGGGATATTCTCGAAAAGCTGATCTTAAACGCTAAAATTGCCCGGGAGGAAAGTATTCCAATCTGCCAGGACACCGGCTTTGCGGTTGTTTTTGTTGAGCTTGGCCAAGACGTGCATATTACCGGAAGTTCTCTTGCAGAAGCTATAAATGAAGGCGTAAGGCAGGGGTACGCTGAGGGTTATTTGAGAAAAAGCATATGTCATCCGTTTACCAGGCAAAACACCGGTGATAACACCCCGGCTGTCGTACATGTTGAAATAGTACCAGGAGACCGGGTTAAACTCATTGTTGCACCTAAAGGTGGGGGAAGCGAAAATATGAGTCGTGTTACGATGCTGACCCCCGCAGCGGGAATCGAGGGTATCAAGGAATTCGTTGTGAAAAGAGTAAAAGAATCTGGCCCCAACCCATGTCCTCCGACAATTGTCGGGGTTGGCATTGGGGGTACCTTTGAGATGGCTGCACTTCTGGCGAAGAAATCTCTCCTCAGAGAGCTTGGTAGCAAGAATAAAGATCCCGAACTCCAGAAGCTCGAGGCAGAGTGGCTTGAGGCTATAAATGACCTTGGTATAGGCCCTCAGGGTCTTGGGGGACGGGTTACTTCTCTTGCTGTTCACATCGAGATGATGCCATGCCACATAGCAAGCTTGCCAGTGGCAGTAAATATTCAGTGCCATGCGGCTCGGCACAAGGAAATCGAGCTTTAGCAAGCTTTTACGTGAAAGCCTGTTTTATCTTCTGCACTAGACGGGCCTTTGTAGAGACTTTCATCCATTCGTTGTGATCAGCCCAAGGTGGCCCAGCCATGCTGGTTAATGTGTGCTGCCGAAAAAATCGAAGGCCGATTTCATCGTTGACTAGGTATTATCAATTCTGCTAGAAATTGATACCGTTTTCACGAAATAGAGGATGGGAAAAATGAATGACGTTATAAAACTTACTCCACCACTTACCGATGCTGACGTGGAAAAATTGGTCATCGGAGACAGGGTTGAAATTACAGGCGTAATTTTCACGGGACGCGATGCCGCTCATAAGCGACTCGTTGAACTTTTAAAAGAAGAAAAAGAACTTCCCTTCGATCTAAGAGGACAGATTATTTACTACGTGGGTCCTTCTCCTGCACCTCCCGGTAGACCGGTCGGTGCTGCTGGTCCTACCACTTCCTACCGCATGGATCCTTATGCGCCCCTTTTAATCGAAGCGGGACTTAAGGGAATGATAGGCAAGGGAGCCCGTAGCCGAGAAGTAATTGAGGCAATGAAAGAGTATAAGGCTGTCTACTTTGCGGCTATCGGGGGTGCGGGTGCTCTTATGGCTCGTTCAATCAAAAAGGCTGAGGTGATAGCGTATCCGGAGTTGGGGCCAGAAGCCATTCGGAGGCTCGAAGTGGTAAATTTTCCTGTGGTGGTGGTTAACGATGTCCGTGGTAATGACCTTTACAGGGAAGGAGTGAAAAGATACAGTCGTGTGAAGGCTGCCTAAAATTCACCGGCACGAACGCTTATTAAACATGATGATGCCAAGGAGGTTTGTAAATGAAAGTGTTCCAACCACAGAAGCGATACCGGTTACACCCCGGTTACATAGCATGGATTTTACATCGTGTTACGGGAGTTCTACTTGGGTTGTACCTGTTTCTCCACATATGGGTTATCCACTACCTTGCACAGGGTGAACAGGCCTTCAATAAGGTGATGGGGATTGTCCAGTCTCCCCTTTTCCTGGTACTGGAAGTCGGATTGCTTGGAACGGTCGTGTATCATGGAATAAACGGTCTCAGGGTTATTCTCGTTGACTACGGCAACATGGCCAAAAGGGAAATTTTTAGGAAAGCCGTATACGTTACCTTTGCATTAAGTGCTGCAATCATAATTGCGGGTGGTATACCAATGCTTATGCATGCATTTAGCCACTAGCTGAAACGGAGGGTTGAAATGAAATACTTTGGTTCCGGACGTTCGGGTGCCTTTGATTGGTTTTTTCAGAGGGTATCAGGGATCGTGCTACTTGTGACGCTTTTTCTTCATTTCTATGTAATGCATTTTGCCATCGAAGGTCCGATTACCTATGAAAAGGTAATGGTAAGACTCTCTTCCCCTGGTTGGAAAGCCCTCGACATAGTTTTTCTGATTTTTGCCGTGTATCACGCAGTAAACGGCTTCAAGTTAATAATCGATGACTATGTCCACTCAACCGTTCTCAGGGCAGTAACAATCGGTCTTCTGTGGGTAATGGGGATAGCATTTCTTACCATTGGAATCATGACAATAGTTAATCTGAGAGTACAAAGCTAGCGATAATCTGAGAGGAGCAGCAATGGCCATGGATAAGGTTGAAATACATAAACACGATATAGTTATTGTTGGAGCCGGAGGAGCCGGCTTGAGGGCTGCACTGGCGGCTTCGAAGGAAGTTAATACTGCCGTTGTATCCGAAGTTCTCCCGACAAGGTCTCACACAGTGTCGGCACAGGGAGGCGTTGCAGCAACTTTGAGTAACGTGGAGCCTGATGATTGGTTGTGGCACATGTATGATACTGTTAAAGGGAGTGATTACCTTGGAGACCAAGATGCCATTGAATTCCTTTGCAGGATGGCTCCCGAAATTATAATTGAACTGGAACACATGGGAATGCCTTTTAGCAGGCTTGAAAACGGTAAGATATACCAGAGAAGATTTGGGGGACATACAAAGGAGTTCGGAAAGGAAGCGGTGTGTAGGTCATGTGCCGCAGCGGATCGAACCGGTCATGCAATGGTTCACACCCTCTACGAACAGTGTTTGAAAAACGGTGTAACTTTTTACAACGAATTTTTTGCCCTTCAAATACTTACCAATGAAGGTCATGTTGTGGGCGTTCTTGCCTGGGACATAGTGAATGGCGGCTTCCACCTCTTCCATACCAAGGCTACGCTTTTCGCGACTGGAGGGTATACCAGGATCTACCGAACCACCACCAATGCACACATAAATACCGGGGATGGCCTTGCGCTGACCATGAGAGCCGGGTTTCCGGTGGAAGACCTTGAATTTGTACAATTCCATCCCACGGGAATCTATGGCGTCGGAAACCTGATTTCCGAAGCTGTCAGGGGAGAAGGAGGATACCTGGTTAATAAAGACGGCGAGCGGTTCATGAAGCGCTATGCCCCAACCGTCTGGGATCTTGCATCCAGGGATGTTGTTTCCCGGGCAATGGCGGAAGAAATTCGTCATGGTAGAGGATGTGGACCGAAAGGCGACTATATTCTTCTTAAAGTAGATCATCTGGATCCGGAACTGATACATGAACGTCTACCTGGTATCTGGGAGCTAGCCTACGTTTTTGCGCATGTTGACTGTACTAAAGAGCCTATTCCCGTGGTACCAACGGCACACTATTCCATGGGAGGAATTCCCACTAACCTTCACGGTGAAGTAGTGCTTGGAAGCATGGACTCTCCTGAATCTCCCGTTCCTGGATTCTACGCTGCGGGCGAATGTGCCTGTGCTTCAGTCCACGGTGCGAACAGGCTAGGAACTAATTCGCTCTTGGATATTCTTGTTTTTGGAAAGGTGGGAGGAGAAAAGGCGGTAGAATTCTGCCAGAGTCTACCTGAGCACGTTCCGCTTCCTGAAAATGCCGGTAAAGAGGGGATTGACGAGGTGAAACGGCTTGTTGATTCCACCGGTGACGAGAAGATGGATGCTATCTGGGAAGAGCTCCGTGATACCATGGAAGCTAACTGTGGGGTTTTCAGGACCGAAGAGACACTTTCAAAACAAAAAAAGATACTTGAAAACCTTTGCGAGCGGTTTAAGCGAGTTCGCCTTGACGACAAGGGAAAGGTTTTTAACCTCGACTTGATAGAAACCCTCGAACTCGGGCATATGCTTGAATTCTCCAAGGCCATCGTGGAAGGGGCTCTGGCGCGCACGGAGAGCAGGGGGGCTCATTACAGGGACGATTTCCCCGAAAGGGATGACAAGAACTGGCTTAAGCACACTCTGGCGTACCTCAATGAAGATGGAAGGATCAGGCTCGATTATAAACCCGTTCGCTTGAAACCTCTTACGGTCCCGACTTTTGAGCCTAAAGAAAGGGTATACTGATCGTTTCAGTTAGAAAGGTTGAGGATGTGTTTGATGAGACTCTTTGATATTGATAAAAGATAGTTCCCCAAGGAGCATGATATGGCAGAGAAAGTGACCTTCAAAGTTTTTCGCTTCAACCCCGAAAAGGATAAAAAACCTTATTACCAGGATTTCGAAGTTGAAATTAGGAAACCCGGAATGATGGTGCTCGACGGCTTAAACCAGATTCGGTGGGAAATGGATGGTACCCTCGCCTTCCGAAGGTCGTGCAGGGAAGGGGTGTGCGGATCAGACGGTTTAAATATAAATGGTGTTAACATGTTGAGCTGTATTACTCATATCTCCGATCTAAAACCACCCATCGTTATTCAACCCCTGCCATCACTTCCTGTTGTCAAGGATCTCGTGGTGGATCTCACCGATTTTATGAATAAGTTCTTTCTCGTTAAACCTTACCTAATTACCTATTCTCCGCCACCGGACAAGGAAAGATTGCAAACTCCCGAAGAGAGGAAAAAGCTTGATGGCCTCTACGAATGTATACTCTGTGCCTGCTGTTCCACTTCATGCCCATCCTACTGGGCAGATCCTGAATACCTGGGGCCATCAGCACTGCTAAACTCGGCAAGGTTTATCCTCGATTCGAGGGATGAAGGAGCCGATGAGCGTTTTGAAATAATAAACGACCGTCACGGTGTATGGCGCTGCCACACTATTCTTAACTGTATTGAGGCGTGTCCGAAGTTGCTCAATCCAACAGAAGCAATAGGAGAGTTAAAAAAGATTCTAATAAAAAAGAAATTTTAAGGAAGCTCCGATAAGTTCTGTTTTCTAGAAGCAGTGGATCGGTTCCTAAAAAACATTTTACAACACGGTGTCATCGCGAAAAGTTTGCCAAAGGCTGGCGACGAAGCGATCTCCTTAGAATATGAAAGTCTTGGAGATTGCTTCCCCCGAACCTACTTTAAATAAGACTATTTGCCATTGCTCCTACAGTTCGCAGGAAGTGGGTGCGGGATCGCAATGGCTCTACGTTAGCTTTTTCTTGAAGAAATCCTGACAAATAATAATGTAACATTCTTCCTATAAAATTGGATTATCTAAAAAGAAGATAAGACAGAGTTTATTCTCTCTGGTGAGAAAAAAGTTTAAAAGAAAGGGAATTTGCTATTATGTATGCAATTAAATTAAGGAAACTCTGATAAATTCGAATTTTCGCAACTCCTATAGAATAAAAAAAGGCTATTAGGAAAAATCCAAAATCCGTCATTCCTGTCGGAGCGAAGGGTAAAACCGGAATCCACCTCCGTTGCAGGCGTTTTAATCTCACGGACCAGTATACCTACCCATGAAAAGAATTTCCCCGGTTTGATTATCCAGGATTACGAAGACGAAAGGGTGATCAGCTCGAAAGACTGGTATAGGCCTCGCTACGGCCGCGGTAAGGGCCACCATAACAGCGGTAGCCGCTGCAGCTTCAGTCCCTTCTTCGTTCACGTCGACAAAAGCCTTGTGAAGTACGTCACTCAAAGAAAGATTCCTTTTTCCGTTTATGCCGGAAAAATCAGCATTTAAAAATGCACTTTTCATACCCATTGCCTGAAGTTGGCTTGAAAGAGAAAATTGAGACTTCAAGGTAAACCTCGGTATGAAAACGCTGACCTGGATCTTCCGGGAGTGGGTGAGAATTCTTGTCCAGCTGTCGAGATTATCCGACGTCAGCTCCTTCTCGAACTCTACCAACCCATTTTTACTATTAGGTAAGAAAATTAGCATGGAAAGTTCTTCTCCCACATATGGCAGTTCAATTGCCTTGAACGTGGTAAACTCTACCATTCTAAAACTGGATTGTTGATACATCATTGGGACTCGTGCAACTCTGTCCGTTTGCACGAAAAAATTTTCTGGCCTGGTTAGTTTCTCATTGAACTGTTTTTCCCACTTCCCTTTAAAATAAATAGCGTTTGTTAACACCATTCTCGATGCAGGTGCCAGGGCACCACGAGGAACGAGATTTTTTATCTTTTCTTTCGTTTCTTTTTCGACCCAGGAGTTAATCTCTTGCCTGGCTTCTTCGGGACTTGTTCTGAAATCAACAAGGTGCATCCCAGAGTGGTAGTATTTCTCGAGAGTATGAAGAAAAGCCTCCAGGTATTTTTCTCCCTTCTGGCACCAGATTGCGTTAGCGACGTTGAGTTCAATATTACCCTTCTCCTGCAATTTGCGAAGGTGTTCCTGTAAGTTCAAGTATTCACGGTTTAGTTCGCTGCTATCAACAGGAAAATGAAGAGCCTCCGCCATTTCTTCCCTGGTTTTGTCCCTTGCTCCAGCGTAAGCCATGGCGAGTGCCGTTGAAATACTGTAGGGAGAGAAGAATAGACTTCCCTTTTTATCTTTTAACCTCGAGTACAAATCGACTGAAAACTGGTTGTTCCCTATTACCAGTTGCTTCATCTCATTATTTTCAACCGAATAGGCGTTAACCGGAAGTAAGGATACGATTAGTAAAAAAACCGTTGCAACTGATACGAGACAGCCTCTATAAATATTCATACTTTTCCTTCCTTGCTAGATTTTTGCCGGGTTAAAAGTTTTATTCATTATTGACAGTGGAGAAAGAAAAAGTTCCCTGAACCGCTTCTTCCTTGACGTGAGTCAATGAAATACTCTATCAGTATGGTAAACTTGTTTTAAGTTCGGAGGTTTCAATCAGGTTTAACCTAAACCTGAATCCGTGATCGTTCACCTGAGCCGCAGATGCAAAGAAGAGCCCGGCGGACGATAGTCCATTACGTCCGGCAGGCGAAGACGCGGAAGATGAGGTGCAGGTACACGACCCGCAGGGCGTAAAAAGATTGCTTGACAGGGCGAAAAATAATCCACCCTGGCTATGTGGCCAATTATAAGCAATTTAGACATGTTATACAAATTAGCCATAAAGTTTCCTCACGGATTCAGGCTAAAATCGAGAGGTGAGAAGAGATGAAAAAAATGGAGCTTTTCAAGGAGGGTAATTTCAGTGACAAGGCTTTCAAGCGACTTTTGGTACATGATTCCCCTTTTTTTAAGATAATAAACTTCAATTTCAAGCCAGGTCAGGAGCTTCCCGTACACTCCCACGATATTGAAGGCCAGCTAAGTATAGTTATCCTCGAAGGAGAAGGTGAGTTTCTGGGGAAAGATGGTTCAACCATGCCAGCAAAGACAGGAGATATTCTTATTTCGGATATAAGTGAACCTCATGGAGTCAGGGCAAGAACTAACCTGAGAGTGCTGGTAACTATCGCTCCCCCGATATAATGTTCCCGGATTTTTGGTAGATTTATGTGTGGAGATGAAAAATGACCCTTCCAGGTAACTTGTTGACTACCGCTATGGGGGTGATGCCCCATACCGACGTGGATCGTGCGATTGAGCAGGCACTTTCCCTGGACATTCCCTTCTGGCCGCAGTTGCCTCTTTTAAAGTACTACGAAGACATGTACGTGCAGGCTTCCGAACACTTTCCGGGAATATTGCTTGACTTGGAAAAAAGGACACTGCGCTTCTCCACAACAAAATTCATTGAAGAATTCGAGGAAACTCTGGCACACATGGATGAACCGGAATATTTTGATATAAGCCCTACCTACTCAGCAGTATATCATCGCTTCCTCGAGCTTGATCTTTCAGAATACCCTGCCATCAGGGGGCAGCTTGAAGGGCCGATAAGTTTTGGTTTTAACGTTCTGGACGAAGATAAACGCCCCATCATATTCAACGACACGGTCCGACCTTTTTTGATCGAATTTATGGCGAAGAGAGTAAATGTTCAGCTTTCGAAGTTGAAACTGAAAAACAAAAACGCCTTCATGTTTGTCGACGAACCCGGACTTCAATTTATATTCAGCGCCCTGTCCGGTTATGGTGATGTTGCAGCGAGAGAGGACATGGAAGTGTTTTTTTCCATGATAGATCGTCCCCGAGGCGTCCACCTGTGTGGTAACCCCGACTGGGATTTCTTGCTTAACCTTGATATTGACATTCTTTCCATGGATGTGTACTCGAATGGGGAAGTGTTTGTAAGGTATGTGGATTCAATCAAAAGGTTCCTCGAAAGAGGCGGCGTTCTAGGCTGGGGGATAGTTCCATCGAATATCGAACCCTTCGAGAAAGAAACCCTTGATAGCCTTTCGGAAAAACTAACCTCCATGTGGGACGAACTTGCCAATAAGGGGATTGACCTGGATTTTTTACTTTCTAGAAGTATTCTATCTCCCGCTACTTGTTGCCTTGTTAACCCTGACGGGGAAAAGACCGTTGAGAAAGCCTTCGATTTGACAAGGAGATTATCCCGGAAGCTCAGGCAGATTTACAAGCTTGAGTGATAACAATCATGCGACACCAAGCGTTCACGCTTCAACCTTCTACACCTTGAGTATCCCTCTTACTCTTTCGGCAACTTCCTTTAGATCGCGTTCATCCGGCCTTCCCGTAATGTCCCCGAGGCGCCCGCCTTTGGAGAAGGACTTGTATTTATCCGGATGGTATTCTCCAACAAAGTACCATTCGTCAATCACTTCTATCCCGAGGTGATCAAAAAGCTGTCCCATGAACTTAACTGCGGGAATTGCTTCGTTTATGCCCGTGTGGACACCTCCGTAGGTGCAGTAAATCACAGCCTTTTTGCCTGGTCTCCTTGGTGAACATGGTATGATCTCACCTTTTTCAACGTAATCTCTGCGAATTCTCGTTATGAAATCTATCATCGGCTTTCCAGGCAACCACTGGTATACACCGGAACCGGCAAAGATAAGGTCGTATTGAAGCAGGTCTATTTCCAGTTCCTTTTTTGCCTTTACAGAAACAATCTCGTGGCCTTCTTCTTTCACTGTGGTGTTAATTACGTTGGCTACCTTTTCCGTGTTGCCGGTTGTAGAATGATAGATGTTCAGGATTTTCATGGCTTCTCCTCTATGTTACTTATGAAGTATCGTTTTCTTTGTTAAATAACTTAATAACTCAGATGGCTTGAAAATCAACCTATTTTCAACTCAATAATCTTTCAATCCTTGATATTGAATTCCGCTACTACAGTTTTTCTGTGCTTCTCCTTACTAGTTAAGGAAATCTTCGTTTTCCTCAAAAGGGACATTTAGCGCATTTCGAAGAATGTTCGAAAATAAATGGTGTAACAGAGATTTACCCAGATAAATTAAATTGTCCTAACGGATTCTCTGCGTCTCCACATCTCTGCTGGTTATACGTGTTTTCTCTCGCCAAGGCGCAAAGACGCGGAAATTTGTCAAGGAAACTCTAGTAAACTCGGATTTCTAGAACTAACAATCAATTGAAGAAATAAAACGACCACAAGGCAAAATCCGTTATTCCGGCGGGAGCGAAGCGTAGAGCCGGAATCTACCATCCTTTTGCAGAATGCAGATAAAGCTTGCCCCTGAGTAGATCAGAGGGACCGGCATGCCGTACAAGAAGCCCCCTGGCTATCTAAAGAATTAATTAGAGGTTTCGGAATGCTAAACCAACAATCGTGTTTAAAGGTTTTTTCCATTGATTCCCTTTACTACTACTGAACCTATGGTTATAGTAGGAAAATATCATAGAGTATAGAACGAGATGTTATCATTATGTTCGAGCGGAAAGGAGATTAAAATGAAGGTAAGAATTGACTATGGCGTGTGTATGGGTGACAAAAACTGTAACATTGTTTGCCCTGAAGTTTTCGAGTTTGATGAAAACCAGCTCAAGTCGAGGGTGAAAGTTGACGTGGTGCCAAAACACCTTGAGGACGCGGTAAGAAAAGCCGCAAGGGAATGTGCCGTACAGGCGATAATTATCGAAGAATAGGAAGGTTTATTTTTTGAGCAACAATACCTGCTACCGCTTTGTAATCACTGATAATACCTTCCCGGTACCTTAAGCACCGGAAGTCACGGAACGCTTCGAGGAGTTCGTTGTATTTGAGAAGATACTCCGGGTTCCGTGGCTTTCCGAATTTTGCCTGATCAATAATAAATGTCTCGTAGATTACCATCCCCCCGGGTTTAATTCCTCTTTTAATGTCGGGAAAAAGCGATCTCTGTAGGTAGTTAAAGCACATTATCACGTCGTAGTGTTCTTTTTCGATACGGTAATCTTTTTCCAGGTCTGCAAGTACTGCTTTTATGCGAACTCCTTCCTTTTTAGCAAGTTCCTTGGCTTTTTGGATCGCTTCCCTTGAGACGTCGACTCCTTCAACTTCGAAACCCATCTTCGCCATGAACACGGCATTCCTGCCATTTCCCATGGCGATATCGAGCACTCGGCCTCGTGGAAGAAGATCGATATTGGCTGCCAAAAAGTCAGATGGCTTGTCCCATCCTTGACTTGCTTTTTCCATGGGTTAGTTCCCCTTGCGCCTGGGTTTGTAAGTGCATCCCATGAGACCGCAATATTCTCCAACGTAATCTGCCTGGGGCCGATAAAGAGCAGGTTTCCCTTGAGCTTCACCAAACTTCTCCTCGATTACATGTGCACACCATCCGGCTACCCTGGACATGGCGAATATTGCTGTCATGAGGTCAGGCGGAATTCCCATCATGTAGTAAACCGGAGCACTGTAGAAATCGACATTAGGTTTGATGGTTGATTTTCCTCTTTTTTCGAATTCTTGTAGTGCAGCTTCTTCCACTCTAAGTGACACGTTGTAGAGGTCTTGGTTGCCGGTTAATTCTGAAAGTTCTTTTGCCATTTTTTTCAAAAAGGTAGCCCTAGGGTCGGTGGTTTTATATACTGCATGCCCCATCCCCATGATCCGTTCACCCTTGTCCAGCCTGCTTTTTACCCAGCGGTTTATATTACGCTCGTTTTTGAGTTCCAAGAGCATCTTAATAACTTCCGTGTTTGCCCCACCGTGGAGACTCCCCGAAAGGGCGCCAATGGCAGCGGCAATCGCTGAATACATATGAGCCCTAGTTGATGCCACTTGTCTCGATGCAAAGGTGGATGCATTAAAAGTGTGGTCTGCGTGGAGGACCAGGCAAACGTCCAAAGCCCGAGCCATTGTTTGCTCAGGAGAAGAGCCGTGTAGCATATAGAGAAAATTCTCAGCATGAGAAAGATTGTCGTCGGGATGGATTATATCCTGCCCCTTCCTTATACGATCCCATGCGGCAATGACTACGGGAAGTCTCGCAATAAGCCTGGTTGCCATGCGAATATGGGCGTCTTTATCTTCGCTTGAAAAATCGGGATCTGCCATAGCGAGCATAGGGATAGATGCCTGCAACACGTCCATGGGCTTGGCGTTTTGAGGGCAGCACTTAAGGGATTTTTCCACGTGGCGGGGTAGGCCTCTTGCTCTCTTTACATTATCTGAGAATGTGGCAAGCTCTCGGTTATCAGGAAGAGCCCCCTTTAGTAAAAGGTACGCAACCTCCATAAATGTTGCATGTGCGGCGAGGTCTTCGATACGGAATCCACGGTAGATAAGGATACCCCTGTCTCCATCGATAAAGCTAATCTTCGTGTCTGCAACCGTCACCCCGCGAAGGCCGGTATTTTTGATGCGTACAGTATGCGGCATACTTCCTCCGTGTTCTTTCTGGTTCTCAAATTTATCTCATATCATAACATAGTAAAACAGTCAGATAAATAGAATGGCATAAGAAATACAAGTGGGCTACACCATGATATGGAAAAAAGGTCCCACGGCTTAAACTCTCTTGGAGTCTCCCGTCACAACAGAGAGCAATTGTTGGTGAAACACATTACCATATTCCTAAATCCGTGAACCTCAGAACATAAAAAAGATTTCTTGACAAGGTGAAGAATAATCCAGCCTGGCTATGTGGCCATTAATAAGCAATGTAGACATTTTATAGAAATTAGCCGTAAAGTCTAATCACGCATTCAGGATATTGCAACAGGGGTAAGTCTTCTTGACAGCTCTGGAATAAATGCTATCTTTTATTATACCTAGTTATTAAGTAGGGATTCTTTTCTCTGCTTATTTCCGGCTAAATGTCGGTTGTGTTTGATAAGGCTTAATATACGGGTGGAGGGAAGCATTAAATGGGTAATTGCTGCAGGGACGAAGAAACCATAGAGGAGATAAAGGAATTAAAAAGCCAGCTTGGGCAGAAACTTTTGATCCTGACCCATCATTACCAGAGAAAGGAAATAGTTGAACTGGGACATTTCAGGGGAGACTCTTTTGAGCTTTCCCGTAGGGCAGCAGAAAAAAATGAGGCTTCTTTTATTGTATTCTGTGGTGTTCACTTCATGGCCGAAAGCGCTGCTATCCTGTCAGAACCGGGCCAGGTGGTGCAGATTCCGGATCCGGGTGCTGGATGTCCCATGGCTGACATGGCGGATGCTGATGTCGTAGAAGAGGCATGGAAGGAGTTAACTTCCCTATTTGGTGATAAAAGCATTATGCCAGTCGTGTATATGAATTCGGATGCTTCGTTAAAGGCCTTTTGCGGTCGAAATGGGGGAACAGTGTGTACGTCTTCGAACGCAGAACGTGCTTTTAGGTGGGGATTAACACAGGGCAAGAAAATTTTCTTTTTTCCTGATCGGCACCTGGGACTAAACACTGCCTACCGACTTCGTATCAGACCTGATGAGATAGTAGTATGGGAATCGAATAGACAATCCGGCGGGGTTGAGCTTGCAAGGCTCAAGGGTGCCAGGGTAATTCTTTGGGACGGATATTGCGTGGTGCATACGCGGTTTAGGCCCGAACACGTGGTTGAAATGAGAGAAAGGTTCCCGGGGGCAAAAATTGTGGTTCACCCCGAATGCACAAGGGAGGTGGTTGAGCTGGCTGACGCCGTTGGTTCGACGGGTTTTATAGTTAATTACGTGGAAAATGCTCCGCCTGGTTCGACAATTATAATTGGGACTGAAATAAATCTGGTTGACCGGTTAGCACACGAGAATCCCGACAAAAATATATTTGATCTTTACTACTCACTATGCCCGAACATGTTTAAAATCACACCGGAAAAACTCCGTGATTGTCTGCGAGAAATTGGCGGCAGGAACGTGATCTCGGTTCCGGAACATGTAAAAAAAGATGCTCTTGTTGCACTCAATCGAATGCTTGAGTTACCCCATGGCTCGTGAAATAAGGCTAGTATTTTTACGCGGTTTTAGGAAAATGACTATGTCACAGGCATCCTGAAGGAATTCCATGTTCTGATGTTCTCGTTCTCCCAGCTTTCCACCTCCTAGGCTCAACCCGTAATACCCATTCATGATTACTGTTGGAACTGTATCAATTAACAGGAGGAGCTTCTGCAAATCTCCTGCTTGCAGGTAGATTGAAACATCATTTATGAAAAGCACTTCGGGAGGATTAATCAAGCAGTTTTCTATGATCCTTTCCAGAATCACAGCGTTTTCCCAGGCAAGTGTTTCCACTTCATGGTCTGTTTTCCCGGTGAGTCTCGGGGGAACAATACGATCCGTGTAGTACCTGGCACAACCGATTGTTTTCAAAGGCAATTTCCCCCCAATGCCTTTCAACCTTTCAGGTGCCATGTCAATTATTGCGAGGTTTGAATCTCTCTCTACAAGAAACATCTCCAGGATTTTCCCTGTTAGGGCCGTTTTCCCGGTATTTGTCTCGCCAACTATTATTGTTTTTCTGTTTTTAAAGTCGTCGATTTGTATCATGGGGCAGAATCACCTTTAGACTAGGGAAAGCCTAGACAGTACGAACTGCACGGCTATTGCGGTGGTGACAAGCAGCGTTGCCACCCCCAAAAAATTTAACACTTTTGAATTCCGATATTCACCAACTATTTCCTTCTTATTTAAAAGGTAGAGAATGATAGCAAGAATAAATGGAGTTCCACACAGGCCCAAAGCAAGCATGAGCGGGAGGAGGAGAAAAAAGCTTCCTTTTATCAGAGGCCCGAGAGCACTCAACGCGGTGCTTATCACGATTACATAGGCAAACTTCTTATCCCTGGTGTCCAGTTCCCAGTTCATTATATCAAACACAAAATACGCTGTAGCGAGAAACGTAGGTGATATAGTGGAAAGCGTAGCCGCCCATAGACCTACGAGAAATACGAGCATTGCTTTCTTTCCGAGCAATGGTCCAAGGCTCAGTGCCGCATCTGTTGCGGAAGCTATTTTTATATTGTTCGGATGGAGAACCCCTGCGGCGACAATGAATATCGCTAAACTGTACAGGCCGAATGCAAAACCCATGGACAAGGTGTTGTCGAACCTGGCCAAGCCAAGATCAGCGGTTGTCCATTTTTTCAGGTTCGTGTTATAGGTGTGCATGGCGATGATGGTTATATGGACCGCGCCACCCATGATAGCGGCAATCATGAGTGCTGACTCGAATCCAACGGGAATCGCAGGGACAAGTCCCCGAATAACACTTTTTAGAGGTATATCAATATATACCGCGGTAACGATAAAACACACAACTACAAAAGCGACAAGAAGTTTGCAAAGATTTTCAAACCATTTGTAGCCTCCGCGAATGAGTGAAGCTGATATAAATGCCGCGTACGGCGCCCCCCACCAGGTAGATTTGACACCTGTAACCAGTGATGTAACACCGGAGAGGGCATTCATCAAAACAAGTGAAGCTATGGTAGTTGCAAGAAGAGCATCTATGGCCAATAGCCAGCCCCATAAAGAGCCGAGGCGGTTTTCTGTGACAGAGATAATGCCTTTCCCCTCAATAATGCCGATCCTTGCCGCGAGGTACTGAGCTGTAGCCCCAAATACGGCGCTAAATACGACCACCCATGAGAGCTCGAATCCAAAGGATGCCCCCGCAATGGACACACTTGCAAGAGTTGCCGGCCCACAGGCAACGGCACTAACAATCCATGCTGGCCCCATTTCGGAAAAGTAAGAAGTCCAACGTTTTATCATGACTCTCCAGTGGATGAACTTATATTCCTTAGGCAATTGGTACTACCACCGTTGACGGTGTTCAT